>JGI20214J51088_10002754_pt1 | contig 11619 bp, 14 predicted proteins | sample WetSurMetagenome_FD_51088 | JGI IMG/M metagenome (IMG submission 51088)
GCAACGCGGGCCAATTTAGGCATCATAATGGGATTTGCCAGTAAGATATCAAAATCAATTTTTCCCATGCCTACTTTTGCCAATAAATCATCATCCGCAATGGCAACTTTAATTTGTTTTCCTGTTCCGTGGGGGAGAGTAATGTTTCCCGAAACACCTGTTTCAAGTGTATTTATGTGCAGTTCGACTGTCTCGTCAAATTTTGATCTCTTGAGTTTTTCCAACAATGGCAAAGCTTCGGACAATTTATATTTTTTGCTCCTGTCCAGAGTCGCCATTACTTTTTGGTAACTTTTTGAATGGGGATTTTGCTTTTTTTTCTTGGAAATTTTTTTCGTTTTTTTAATTTCTTTTTTTTCTTCTACAGCTTCTGTGGGAAGTTTAACTTTAGCTAATTCTTCTTCGCTTGGACCAACTGCCACAATACGCTCTCCGCCCTTGCTGCCTTTAACCAGCTTCTTTTCCTGGGCTTTAATTTTCGATTGTTCTTTTTGTTTGTTTTCGAGTGATTCATCACCCAAAACTCTTACTTTTACTTTTCCCATAATTTTGTTTGCTCAGGGTCCTGTCGCTCGATTCCTTTCCGCCAGTGCTCTCTCGACAAGCTCGATCCGCGCTGTCAGACACCTTTCCTCTCGCGCCACCCTTCGCGTTTCCTTTCCTTTATTTTACATCAATTCCCATACTGCGGGCTGTTCCCGCAACAATTCTTGCTGCCATTTTTACATCAGTTGTATTCAAATCTTCCAATTTTGCCGTTGCTATTTCTTCAGCCTGCGTCATAGTTAAAGTTCCGACAATTTCTTTTCCCGGTTTGCCTGAACCTTTTTCTTTCTTCATCATTTTCTTGATCATTTCCGCAACAGGGGGCTTCTTGGTAACAAAAGAGAAAGTCCTGTCGGTATAGACAGTAATAACGGCCGGAATAATAGTCCCTTTTTGCGCAGCTGTCCTGTCGTTGAAAGCCTTAACAAATTCCATGATGGGAAGACCGTGCTGGCCTAAAGCAGGTCCGACTGGAGGCGCAGGAGTTGCTTCTCCCGCTTTAATGTTTAATTTAATAATTGTTTTTATTTTCTTAGCTGCCATATATTTTAGGGCTTAGAGTTTGGCTACCTGGAGAAAATCTAATTCTACAGGCGTTTCTCTTCCAAAAATCGAGACCAATACCTTCAGCTTACCTTTTGTTTCGTCAATTTCGTCAACTGCGCCTAGGAAATCAGAGAAAGGTCCGTCAACAATCTTGACAGCTTCACCCTTGACAAAGGCTGTTTTGTAAAGAGGCTCTTCCAGCTTCATGAACTTCTTGATTGCCTCAACTTCTTTCTCAGAAATAGGAGTAGGCTTGTTACCCGCGCCGATGAAAGCGGTAACTCCCTGTGTAGTTCTGACCAAAAGCCAGCTCTCATCATCCAGAATCATGCGGACCAGAACGTATCCGGGGAAAATCTTCTCTTTGACTGTTTCTTTTTTGCCCTGCGACACTTTGATGGTGTTGCGGGTCGGAACAATTATGTCAAAAATCCTGTCTTCAAATCCCAGGCTCTGGATTCTTTGCTGAAGATTTTTTTTGACCTTATTTTCGTGTCCCGAATAGGTGTGGACGATATACCACTTTCCCAATTCAGCGGTTGGCTTTGGCTCCAATGCTTCATTCAATGTTACGGGTTTTTGTGTATCCATATCTTAAAAATTTCTAATTATTCTAATTTCTAATTAACCTAAACTTAGAAATTAGGTCAATTCTATATTTTTATCTTACAATTATTTCTATTAATTTAGTAAAAATAAAATCCAATATTCCTAAAAATAATCCGACGAACAAACTAATTACTATAACTACGATTGTAAGGCGAGTGGTTTCCTGACGGCTCGGCCAGACAACTTTTTTGAGCTCATCCTGCGTCTCCCTGAGAAAACCAACGGGCGTTGCCATAACTAAAAAATCTCAAATGTCAAATCTCAAATGTCATCCGTTCGACTCCGCTCAGGCCTTCGGCTCTGAGGAGACCTCAGTCTCAAAGAGATGATCCTAAATTTATCGAAGGATCAAATCCATTTTGAGTTTTGTAAATTTGAGGTTAGAGATATTTTACCAAATCTCAGTTGACATGTAAAGGGGAAGAGGTTAAAATCTTTCGTGTTAAAATAGTTATAAAGAGTATATGAATTCAGAAAGAGATTTCAATGCAAAGCAGAGCATGTTCAGAACGATAAGGAATCAGATAAGGGAGAATAAGCGGGATTTTCCGGAACAATATTCTGATGGATTTTGGGAGCTTAACAATTCTTCGATAGAAGATTACAAAAAACGTTTCTCAAGAGTCGGCGGCGAAGACATAGATAGGCTGGTCAGGAATGCCCCTTCGCCTGTTGCCATTGATTTTTTTTCAGGATCGGAGGCTTTAGCTGGTGTATTTGGAAAAATACCAGACAAAAAGCAAAAGCTTGGAGTAGTGGTTTCTTTGCACGATATACGTGATGAAAAGGCGAAGGAAAGAGACGAAAAATTAGGGATAAAGCAGGTGGTAGGAGATGTTCTCAGATCTGGTACGTGGCAAAAAATAAAAAAAGAACTGGGTGGAAGAAAAGCAGATCTGATTATGGAATCGGGAGGGGGAGGATTGTGTTTTTTGCCTCTGAACAGACACCTATACTCGACATTGGTAAAAAGAACCTGGGATTTACTAAGTTCAAATAACGGGACGGTTTTTTTGCAAGTTCCGCATAAATTCGATCCTGAACTTGGACATTATGAGAATGAGCGTGATCCTGCCAAGGGTGTTATTTGGGACTGGCTGAAACACTTATCCTATAAAAAAATAACATCTTCATACCGTCCCTTGGTTAATCCAAATATGGGTAATTATGGGGGGATCCTTAAGCTTGTTAGGTCTCCAAAATCTCCGGAGGAATTTCCGATGCCGTCTTTGGAAGACATAGACCGTTCAGGCCTGCCCGCGCAAAAAGTGGATGAAATTTCGGCATCGGTACGAAATACCGTAGGCGATATTTTCAGATGGGTTGAATGGCGCAGATAAAGACGAGCTTGATATTTTTCCGGAAATAGTGTTATTATTAAAAAACCAATATGAGCAAAATCAGGAAAGCAGTTGTGCCCGCGGCGGGATTTGGTACCCGCTTCTTGCCCCAGACTAAAGCCATGCCCAAAGAGATGCTTCCGATTGTAGATAAGCCTGTCATTCAATATGTGGTGGAAGAATTGGTTGATGCCGGAATAGAAGACGTCATTCTGGTTACTGGAGCAAACAAAAGAGCGATAGAGGATCATTTTGACCGGCCAAGCTCTGATCTGATTGAGAATCTTAAAATGGGCGGCGAGAAAAAAAAGCATTATTTGGATGAGATAAATAGAATTGCGGATATGGCGAATTTTATTTATGTCAGACAAAAAGGGCCGTATGGAAATGCGACGCCAATTAAAAGCGTGAGGCATTTGATAAACGGAGAACCGTTTTTGGCTTTTTGGGGAGATGAATTCACTGTGGCAACTCCCTCCAGGGCAAAGCAAATGATAGACGTCTACAATGAATACGGGGGAGCGGTACTGGGTGGAATAAGACTTTCGGGGGATGAAGACTACACCCGTTACGGATATGTTCAAGGTAAAGAAGTAGAGCCGGGGGTATGGCGTGTTGACAGACTGATTGAAAAACCCGGCAAAGACAAGGCTCCATCAGATATTGCAATTGTCGCCAATTATCTTTTAACTCCCGACATCTTTCCAATTTTAGACAGGCAACAGGCAGGTACGGGAGGCGAATTTTATTTGGCAGAAGCAATAGACACTCTGGCGAAGGAAAAACCTGTATTCGCGCTCGAAATTAAGGATGCACACTATTACGATACGGGGAATAAGCTTGAATACATGAAAACTGTTGTAGAATTGGCCTTGAAAAACGAGGATTCAAGTGGAGAATTCCGCCAGTTCCTGAAAGACCTGAAGCTGTAAGCGATAAATCAAAACTCAAAACTCAAAAGTTAAAAATCAAAATTTCAAGTAAAAAGTAAAAAGTTTTAACACTTTTGAATTTTGAATTGCACTTTTTCCTTTTGCATTTTGACTTTTAAATTTTTTCTATGAGAAAAAATATTTTCTTCGTTGGAACCTTATTCTTTCTCCTCTTCATTCTGTTCTCATATTTAGTGCATAAAAATCTTTTTACGCAGTTTGATTTTAATACCACAGTGAAGCTGCAGGACAACATCGTAAGAAAGTTCGATGCTATGTTTTCTCTTTTTAGCGATATCGGAGTATTTGAAATAATGCTTGGAGTATTAATAATAATCTTGGCATTTCTAAGGAAAATAAGGGGAGTATTCGTGTTGGGATTTTTCGGACTGTTTCATCTGATAGAGCTTTACGGAAAGTTTTTTGTTGATCATTTGCCTCCGCCTCAATTTATGCTCAGAACAGAAAAAGTTATAGATTTTCCGCAATTTTATGTGCGGACGCAAAATTCCTATCCTTCGGGACATGCCGGGAGATCAGCATTCATCAGCGTTTTATTGGGGTTAATTATCTGGCGCAGCCGTAAATTATCCAAGCCGCATAAATATTTAATCATAGGATTTTTAATCATTTATGATATTACGATGTTTGTGAGCCGGGTTTATTTGGGTGAGCACTGGTCTACGGACGTGATCGGAGGAGCTGTGCTTGGCGCAAGTCTGGCTATTTTATCTTCAGCTTTTCTTTAACGCTTCAATAGGGGAAATTTTACTGCTTGAAATATCCGCTTTGATTGCTGTTGCCTTCTTGCATCCCCAACCTGCAGCAACGTCTAAATGTAGAATAATACCTGTATTGGCCTCATCTATGGCTTCTTGAGTAATCACTTTTCCTTCTTCCGGGGTTACGCTGCTCAATAATGAATCTTTTGCTTTTTCAAGCTGGCATTCATTATATTTTGTTTCACAGACACGGCACAGCTCAGGATTATTCATGCCAACGGCATTGTAGCTCGTAGTTTGGGATATTGCAAGTTTTGAAAAAATTATTTACCGAAGAATTGGATGATGCGGATAATTATTTGCTGAAGCGCGTCAATTAAATTAAATTTACCCGCAGTTTTTGATGGAAGAGCTTCGTCAGGCGCGGACTGAGCAGATCCGTTAGCTCTGGCTAACGATTTTTGATAATTGCTTTGAGATTGCTGCAGTCCCTGGATTTCTTGTAATCTTTCGGTCTGGGATTCTCCGCGGGCATTAAAAAGTTGGATGTTATATATGACAAACGGAGATGCGATAGCCAGAAGAATGATAGTAACAATAAAAAGTCTGGTAAATACATCCAAAGAGTTGAATTTATGCATTAAAGAGTTTTTATCTCCGGAAACAAATTTAGCCATAGACATATCTTATTATTGAATCAAAACAATAGCGTTGTCAAGCCCGACATTATTTCTCAGGCAATTTGCCAGTGAAAAGAATCTTAACAGAGATTTTGATAATTGCGGCAATTCTTTTTCTGGCCAGGACAAGCAACAGTAAGACGGCAAGAGCAATAACGCCGTATCTTATCGGGAATGCGCTGAATTCGACTCCTGCATTGAGCTGGCTGTTCTTCGTTCCGTAACCGGCAATAAGCTGGGCAGTAAAAGGACCGACCAGCAATTTGTTTTTAAGGGTTGATACGATTTTTTTGGTTGCGCCGGGAAGTATGCTTTCAGGAGGATATAGCGGGATAATATATTTCTGTCCAAACATTCCCTTGACAACAATAGACCCGTTAACCGCAATATGTCTTTTCCCCTCATTGCCGACCCTGGTAACAAATGTCACGGGACCGAATTCATAAAACGATTTATCAACCGTGAATGATTTAACGACTGCTTTTTCAACCGCATCTCCCGGAGTTTCCAGCGAAATAAGGGATGCAACTTCCAAAGACAGGGCAGCGCCTGTTCCTTTGACCGCCGGAGGCACAGTGGTAAAGACGACTGAGCCGAAATGTCCGCCCGGCTCTGCATTTTCGGGCACAGTTATTGTAAAGGTAAAGGTTTTGCTTTCCCGGGCATTGATATCAACTGTTGCGGGCTCGACCTTGATCCATTTTGCCAGCGAATAGGCAGTATCGTTGGTAGTCAGATTAACGGATCCTTCTTCTCCAGACGCGGTAAAATTCCTTAGATCTACTTTAATTTTGACCGGTTTTGCCTGAAGATTATCAAGCGTAATGGTGTCGGACACTGTTTTTCCCGGAGAGGCGTTAAATTCAAAGCTGCTCGGATGGACGATCAATCCAGCATTTGTATTTTTTTGGGCATATGCTTTTCCGGACAATAAAAAGCCAATGACAATTATCCCGAGCAATGTCAACAAGCGTTTATATCCCATTGCGTTAATATGATGGTGTGGCGGTATAGGCTATGACTGTCGAATAAGTTCCGGGCGGCTGGGTATTGCTGATTCCGATTTTGTATTCAATATGTGTTGCATCAGCATTAACGGCCGCTGTTTTCGCATTGATTGCAACGTTAGTTGCTGTAAATCCTGCCCACATGTTGGAACCGCCAAAATCATACGATCCTCCGGCATCCGTAGTATAAGCAAGCGAAGATTGAGAGGCGCTGGCATCAAAAGCATTTCCTGATGTAGGAGTACCCGACTGATCACGGATAACGTCGCTGGCGGGACTGTCATTCATTTGCGCAGAATATCTGGTGTACAAAGTGTAACCATGCGCTCCGTTGGTTGAAACAGTCAAGGTATGAGCTCCCCAAGCGGTTGCTCCGGCGGCCACAGTTCCAAAAGGAATTGTAGTGGAGGTTGTCGTAACGGGAGAGGCGTCGCCTGATCCGTTAACAGCAGACCCGTAGTAGGCAACGCTGAATGAGATAGTTGGGGATACCGTAACGGTTGCGTTGACTCCTGCAACTGTGGTTAAGGCCATGACATTGCTTTGGTCAACGGCCGTTGAGCACGAGACATCGCTGTATGTTGTGGTCTGCGCATAAAAAATCGCAGTACTGGTGTTGGTAATAGTGGTAGTTTGAACACTTGTCGGGCTGGCAGAGGTCGCTTCACCCGTTGCATAAGTATACTTAATTGTTCCGGGGGTAGTGTTGTCAAGCGTCCAGTTGCCGGTTGTAAGATTGGTAAAAGTTCCCTTGACAGAACTGGCTATTGACATGGCAGTTGGGTTTCCGCCCGTCATATCCGCATTAGGCGCAAAAACTATTTTGATACAGCTAATTGATGTGATTCCGGTTGGGGTAAAAGTAGCAAGATATGAGGTTCCTGCCTGGCTTGGCCGCGAGTCAGACATTTGAACGCTGGAAGAAGAGAGGAGTCCTGCCGCATAAACTTTGCTGACAATAATATTAATCAGGGAAGAAAAGGAGACCAGGGAGATGATAATGGTAATAGCTAAAGTTTTTCTAAATAATATTTTCATTTGTACAAAACTGCCTAATCAAATCAGGTCTACATTTAGATTGGCAAATAATTTATCAATTGTCAAGAGCTTTTTATTTGCCCGTCAATAGTACTCTGATAGATTTGCCTATTCTTTTACGCGCCAGAATTAAAATTATCAATATTACTAAGACTGCGATGCCGTATCTGACAGGAAAAGCGGAAAACTGTGTAGATGAATAGAGCTGCTGGCCTTTTGTTCCGTAAGTTGCGATAAGGGTCGCCGTAAAATTTCCATAAAGAAATTTATTTTTCAGCGTTGTCGGGATTTTTCTGACTGAATCGGGAAGGACGTTACGCATTTCCAGAGGAACAATAAATTTTTGTCCGAACCAGCCTTTTACAACTATTGAACCGGCAGGCGCAATGTGGACTTTGCCTTCATTTTTTACTCTGGTATCAAAAGTTACGGGACCGAATTCATAAAATTGCTTGTCCGTTGTGAAAGATTCCAGCACGGCTTCTTCTTTTGTGTCCCCCGGAATTTTGAAAAGAATAAGTGATGCAACTTCCTGGGAAAGGGAAGCTCCCGTTCCCTTAAGATTGCTTGGAGGTACGGTTGCAAAGACGACTGAGCCAAAATGTCCGCCCGGTTCTGCATTTTTCGGCACCTCTATGATGAAGGTAAAGTCCTGATTGCCGTGGGCTTTGATCGCGACAGTTGCAGGCGTAACCTTGATCCATTTTGCCAGCGAGTAAGTGGTATCCTCTTTGGTAAGATTGACCGATCCTTCTTCGCCTTGGGCTGTAAAATTCCGGACATCAACTGCGATTTGAATTGTCTGGTCTGTCAAATTATCAACAGTAATTGTCCCTGTGGAATTTTGATTCGGTGTGGCGGTAATATCAAAATTGCTCGGATGCACCGCTACTCCGCCGGCAGTTTTTTGCGCGTTAATTGCAGTGTAGATAAAAGTTGAAGCTATCAGAACAAGAGCAGCAAGAATAAGTACGCGCTTAAATCTCATGACTTATACTAGATTGACAAATAAATTGTCATTTGTCAATCACTTGTCTTTCCGAACAAAGTTGCGATTGCTTTTTTGATTCTCTTTCGCGCAAGTATTGCGATTAGAACAGTTACTGCAAGAATAATAATCTCAACAGTATGCCTGAATGGCAATGCGACAAACCACGTTTCTGCGAATACCTGGTTGCCGCTTCCCACAGAAACTGCCAGCTTAGCCTTGAAAAATATATTTTTTCCGAGCGCGGTTTGGAATTTCCAGGCTTTATTTGTTCCCGGCAGAACGCGCTTTTCTTCCAATAGAGTTGTCTTTTCTTGTCCGAAAAGCGGCTTTATGGTAACAAACGGTTTAGCTGTAAAATGAGTGAAATACTTATTCTCCACGGAAAAGTTTAAAACCGCCTCGGAATTGTTAAAAACATATTTTTCCGGCTTGAAATCTTCAACACTGACTTTTTTTGCCAAGTCGTCGTAATTCAACTTTCCGATTGTTCCCAAGACTATAACTCCTATCCGGGTCAGGACAATCGGATTTGCCGGTTCTTTTTTGCTGCTTATCACAGGGGACAGGAAAATTGTTTCATAGTACCCGTTTTGTTTGGCGTCTTTCGGCGGAGCGATATTTACGCTGATGGATTTTTGAGACAGGGGATCAAGAATGATATCGGGAGTCGGAATATCCGTCCATTTTGTCAGAGCGGAGGAGTGCCGATCTGTAGATATATTTTGGCCGGTTTCATCAAATCCCGAAATTTCAGCGTGAATACCCAGAGGGGAATCACTTAAATTTTCAACACTTAAATTCAGAATCGTGGTTTCTCCCGGAGTCAGCTGTAAGTCGTTGATGATGGGGGAGACGCGGATGGACTGTCCGGCAGCATAAACATTTTTTGTAAAAACGCAAATTAATAAAATTGGTAACAGTAAAAAAATGACAGCATTATTTATAGATTTAACTATTAATATACATTTTGATATGGCGCAAAATTGTCGTTTTTTCATATTAATTTTTAATAAACAGGGACTATTGTGTATAAAATAATGTTGGAATATGTTCCTGCCGGAGTAGTCGCGTCAACTGTTACGCGGTAGGAGACAACGAATTGTTCGTTTGAAATTGTCGGGTCCTGGACCGGCCCTGAATGGTCGGCAACAATTTCTCCCGGTCCCGCGGTAATGAAGCCCGCATATTTTGTGGCGTCAGCAAACCTGTTCAGTCCTCCGGTTCCTCCGAGACTTGAATCGTTGGTCGTGTATCCGAATCCCGTGCCGGCCCAAGATGTCGGGACAGAATTGGTTCCCGTGTAATTCGGAATAGTAAAATTATCAAGTGTTTTGAGCGCCTGGTTTTCCCTGCCATAGACAGTGTAACCATTGTAGGCGTTGGTTGAGGTAGTCATTACGGTTGACTTGTTAGCATCGGTGAATGAATTGCCCGCGTTTAGATCGCTGAAGACTATGCTTGTGCTATCCAGTGAAAAAGTCAGCGAGGAATTTGAAGTTGCCACGCCTATGCTTATCGGCCCCCATTCGGTTTCGGTGAAATTGGCAAGCCGCGCTTTTGCCCTTACATAATAAGTAGTACCACTCCTAAGCGTAGTGACAAAAACTCCGTCCGCTGCGCCCCAGTCCGCGTAAGTTTTGAAGTCAGAGGTGGTAAGAGTTGCGCCCACAGTTTTGTCGGCTTTGATATATTTCATATCGGAAACAAAATTATCCGTGCTGATGGCGATTGCATAAGTTGCGTCGGATTCGTTTCCCCCCTGGTTAACCACAAATTTCAGGCGGTCGTAGTTGGTTGCGGGATTGCTGAGGGTTGGAGCAGGGGGGACGTTTAATTTCAGGGTATAAATAAGTCCGCTGCCTGCTTTGTAATTTGCGGAAAAAGGTCTGCCTGATTCTACTTCGCCCACGGTTCCGAACATTTTGAAATTGGTAGAATTCATTGAGGTATCTGTTCCGCCTGCCCCGAAGCTATATTCCTGAAGCTCAAAATTTGTACTGGCAGGTCCGGCGCTTACGCTTTGCGCGAAAATACTGCTGATAAGCAAATAAGCAAATAAGCCAATAAGCAAATTAATTTTTGCTTTCACAATAAAATTATAGCTTATTTTTAACATATTGTTACAGCGGTAAATAAAATACCGTAAGTCCGAAAAGAGGATGCAAATATTCAAAGGTGCAGATTTGATTTACCGATCTTCTGGAGGCCATGACGGCCATTTGAGCTTCCTTAAAAGTGAGGTCGGTTGAGCGGTAGTTGATTAGTGTTTTTAAAGCTACTTTCATGTCTCCGGGTTCAGGATAAAGAATATTAATCGTTCCTAAATTTATTGCATTCAGAAAATCGCGGGCGAAACTACCGCTGATTTTTTCCGATATTTCACTGTGGACCTCTGCCAGGCTAAGGTAGCCCGTATACAGCTGATAATGTTCCTGAGCAAAATACTGGAAATATGCCGCGGCCTGGACATGTTTCGGATTCGCCCTGTCCAAAAAAGCCATAAACGCGCTGGTTGAGATAAACACTTTTTTACTGATTACCGCCATATAATTTTAGAATATTTATGTCTGGCTCAGGCTTGCAACTCTTCCTTTCAGCTGGAATATCGGATCATCAATGGTAAAGATTTTGATTTTTGTTTTACCCGATTTGTCCTGGGGGTTGCGGATACCCGGAGTAAATTCTTTGCTGAATTCCTGCAGTTGCGATTCTTTAATCCGGACATTTCCGCCGATCATCACTGCCTTTAGTTTTCCGTCCCGAAGGTACCGGCGGACAGTCAGGGGATGAACTTTGAGAATGAAGGCGACTTGATTTACGTTGAGTAGGTTGTCCATATTTTCTATTGTATTCTCTTTTTTAACAGTATGCAAGAGTATACATTAATATGCAATAGTATACAAGATATTTAAATATTTGACTGAGCTCGATTTAGCCTCTTTAATTAATACTGCGTAGCAGTATTAATTATGCAAAGATCTGCCCTTAACATTTTCTCAACAATCAGACTCGTTGCGGTAATTTTCTTTATCGGAATTATATTTTCTTCTTTTTCCTCGACAACATTTGCCGCCTATGGCATCAACAGGCAAATAAATTTTCAGGGGAAATTGGTAGACAATAACGGACTCACTGTTGCGGATTCTACCTACTCGATTATTTTTTCTTTTTACAACGGTTCAGAAAACGGAACCCCATTGTGGACGGA
>JGI20214J51088_10002757_pt1 | contig 11616 bp, 19 predicted proteins | sample WetSurMetagenome_FD_51088 | JGI IMG/M metagenome (IMG submission 51088)
TTGGCATTTGAGCTCTTTTGAGTTTTTAATTTACATTTATAATTAATTATATATATTTATAATATGTTTATAAGAAAGAATAAATAATTTTACTGTCTATTNGAATGGGCAGAAATGGATAATAGATTAAATGCTAATATATATTTCTTTTATTACACCTTATGGAGAAGTTCTAAAATTAGGAATACGTGGTTTAATTGAACCTGGAAAACCTTTTAATAATGTTTACAAAATTTGGAAATATTTTATAATTAAAGATAAGCAATATCCTGGACATGTGGCTATATGCTGGCTTTCTTGGAGACAGAAACAAATAATATCAGTAGGAGAATAAAATGGTATCAGAAGAGGCAGAAAAACAAGAAAGATTTAAAAAATACAAATTATTATCAGAAGCCCTAGATGATTTTAAAAATAATAAAATGAATAAAATAATGATAATGACAATTATACAATCATTATTTGATCCAACATCTATTACTCAAGAAATGATAGATTGGGCTAAAGGAGTCATTGAAAATTATAAATGATATTACTTTGCGCAGATATTCATACTGGCATTCATAAAAGTAATGAGTATTTTTATAAAACCACAATAAATTTATTTGAAGAAATTGCTGATGTGTGTTCTAAAAGAAATATAAAACGAATAGCACATTTAGGTGATCTTTTTGAAAATCGTAGAATCATTTCTCAAAAAACTTTAGATGTGGTAAGAAAATGTATCGAAATTTGTAAAGACGCAGAAATAATATTAATAAGAGGAAATCATGATACATACTACAATGATCATCCTCATCCTAATTGGATCACATCTCTTAAAGAATATTCAAATGTAATTACAGTAGAAGATAAACCTTTATTTCTTGATGATTATTGTTTTGTACCATATGGCTATGATATTAGCAACTTAGATTGGAATAAATATTTATTAGGCCATTTCTCCATTAATTCTTTTCCCATGAATGATGGTTATGTATGTAATGATGGATTTGAACCATCATCATATTCAAAATTTAAACACGTTTTTTCTGGTCATTTTCATTTTCCTTCGTCTAAAAATAATATAACTTATTTAGGATCACCATTTCATCACAATTTTGGCGATGTTGATTCAATACGTGGATATTATATTTTAGATGATAAATTAGAATTTATTGAATTTACATCTGCTCCTAAATTTTATAAAATACATACAGATACCTTTACTAAAGATAAACATAAAATAACTGGCAATTTTATAAAATTAATATTTGATGCTGATTATGGCTCGGCTAAAAATACTGAGTATGTTGAAGAAACTGAAAGATTAAATCCGCTATCAATTGTTGTTGATACGACTAAACTCGGTCAATATTCAGTAGTTAAAAATGAAGATTTAGTTCATTTTGATGATGCAGAGACTTTATTTTTTAATTATCTCGAAAGTCAAGACATACCAGAACATTTAAATAAAAAATTATTATTTAGACTAGTAAATTCTCTTTGGAAAGAAAATAATGGAAATTAATAAAACTTATGAAAATAATCTTTAACGATGTCTCCATACGTAATTTCCTCTCCTTTGGAAATATATCACAAAAATTTATTTTTAAAGAGGGCATTAATGTAATTACAGGAACTAATGGTGTTGGAAAATCATCATTAAGTGATTCACTATCTTTCTGCCTTTTTGGCAAAGTATTAAGAGATATAAATCAAGATGATTTAATTAATTGGAGAAATCGGAAAGAGTGTGTTGTTTCTTCTAACTTTATTAAGGGAAATATTGAATATAAAGTAATACGAGGATTAAGACCGCATTTTCTCGAAATTTATGAGAATGGCTCACTTCTTCCTAAAGTTGGAAAAAGAGATAGTCAATCACAATTAGAAGAGATTTTAGGATTTTCTTATAATACTTATTCAAATCTTGTTTATACAAATATAAATTTTAATGTTCCAATAATGAAAATGTCTAGAGGTCAAAAAAGAGAATTTATAGAAAGATTATTTAATATAGAAGTCTTTACACAATTAAGTGAAAAATGTAAAAACAAATTAAAAAATATAGAAAAAAGAAAGGCTATCATCAAAGCTAGAGAAACAGCAATTGCTGAGCTTTTAAAAGAATACGATAATATTATCTCAAACTATGAAAACGAATTATTAGAGTCATCTACAGCAAAAGGAGTATTAGAACAATTAAAAGATGAAAAATTAAAATTAGATAGGGATTGTAATATTGATATTAAAAATAAATTAGAAAAAGATATTGAAAGTATTAAGAAAAAATCTTCGATTGAAAATGATAAATTATCTAATCTTAAGTTTTCAATTAGTAATTTAGAAAACGATATAAAAAAATATGAAAATAAAATTGATCTTCTCAAAGAAGAAAATAAATGCCCGACATGTGATAGTAAAATAGATCCAAATAAATTAAAAGAAAAATTTCTTAAAAAAATAAAAAATAAAAATGCCTCAATAGAAATTAAAGAGAATGATAAAAATCCTTTAATTGATAAAATAAATGAAATTGAATTAGACCTAGAAGAAAAAAATGAAAAATTAAAAGACTATTATAGTAAAAACTCTAGATTGGTGATTCTTGCTAATGAAATAGAGCATTTTACAGAATCCCTGGATAAAGCNGAAATAACAAAACAAAATATTCAAATTAAAATAAATGAATATATAGATAAGAAAAATAAACTTTTAAATGAAAAGGAAGGTTTACAAAGTGAACTAAGTAGAATAGAATCTATTCAAGATTACTTAATTTATACTAGAGATCAGTGCCGCGATGAAAATGTAAAGCAGTATGCAATTTCATCAATTATTCCATACATCAATAAATTTACTAATGAATATCTAGCACAAGTAGGATTTAATTTTTTTATAGAAATAGATAAATTTATTGATGCTAAAATAAAAGGACCTGGAATTTTTGGTGAATCAATATCAAATTTATCTGGAGGAGAAAGTAAATCAATAGATCTTTCTTTAATGCTCGCTTTTCATGACGTGGGTTTATTTAAAGCCAAGAATTTTGCAGATGTCTTTTTTTTAGATGAAATTTTAGATTCTTCTGTAGATACGATTAACATTAGCAAAATTTACGATATTATAAAAATGAAACAAGCAAAAGACGCTCTTAAAGTTTATATAATTTCACACCGACCTGAGGTTTTGGACATGGAATTTAATGGAGTAATAAAAGTTAAAAAAGAAAACGGTTTTACAAAAATCCACGCTTAAGGGAAAATAATGTCATACAGATTAATGGAAGAAATTTCTGAGCTTGTTAAAAAGGATGTCGATAATGATAGAGAAATAATTGAAGATATTAAAAAATTATATTCTTGTGAAGATATACCAGAAAGATTAGCATATATTATATTTACTTTTTGGCGAAATTATAGAAAAATATTAAGAGAAATAATTGAATATTCAAAAAGTTCTAGTAAATTTGGAGAAACTTGTCTTTTATGTAATAATAAAACAACACAGCACCACCCAGATTGCCCAATACCAAAAGCACAAAATTTAATTAATGATAGATGGAAAGGTGATTTTTAATATGGCCAGAATAAAGAAAGATGATAAAGAAGAAGAAAAGAGTCTTTTAGAACGTTTAAAGGAAGATCTTGATAAAAATGTAAAAGGCGCGCATGTTTCAATATTATCAAAATCAGAAATCTCAAAAATTGAAACATATTTTTCAGCACCTACATATGATTTAAGTAGAATTATTTCAGGGAGTTTATTTAAAGGAATTCCAGAAAAATCGGCAGTTTTATTAGTTGGTCCTGAGGCGTCATTTAAATCTTCTTTTATTGCCTTAGCTTTAGCTTCAGCACAAAAAAGAGGATATCTACCAGTAATTATTGATACTGAAGGTTCATGGACAGAAGGTTTTTGCGAAAGATGGGGTCTTGATAGAGAAGAGGCTCTTTATATATACACTCCATGGATTAGTGATGTAATGCTCGCTCTTGGAAGAATAATTCTCAATCCATCATACGAAAAATTAGCATTAGTTATAGATTCTATTGGCGGACTTGAAAGATTAAAACTCCTAGATGATACAGAAGATGGAAAAATTAAAGCCGATCAAGGTTCATTGCAAAAAGAAATAAAAAGAATGTTAAAAATGTTGATTAATATCGCAAAATCTAAAAAATCTATTGTATTCATGAGTGGTCATTTATATGGTAACCCATCAGGCTATGGTTCACCTGAGCAACTCGGTGGAGGATTTTATCTTAGATTAGCATCAGATATTATCATATCATTAAAAAAACACACAATGAAAGATGATGACAAAAGTATTTATGGAACACAAATAAGCGCGGTTACTCTAAAAAATAGGTTTTACCCGCCATTTTCTGAAGCTTCAGTAGAAATTGATTATCAAAATGGAATAAATAAATTTGCTGGATTGCTAGATATTGCTCTTGAAGCTGGATTAATTAAAGGTGCCGGGGCTGGATGGTATACCATTGAAAGAGGGATCGAANCAATCAAATTCCAGGGAGCATCAAAATTTGACCAATATGTTGATGATAAACTTTTACAAGATATTGAAGAATATATTTCTACAACTGGTTATTCTACAATTAATGTAAATTTAGCTGAAGCAGAACAATTAATAAAAGAAATAGAAAAACCAATGGAGGAAGAGAAAAATGATTTTACGAGCAAAACTTTTACGATTTGAGTATGAAATTAGTGGAACCCCACAAAGTTTTGTTATTCTTAGTGGAACCGGTATTGAAGAAAAAGAAGAAGCAAAACAATATGTCTATAATAAAATTATAGAAGAACAAAAGAAATTTGGTCGTAATACAGATGACATTTATCTTGTTGGTGTTTCGGATATAGGGTCATTGCATTTAATTGCACCTTCAGTAGAAAACCAAATAAAAGCCTTTTTTGAATCACAAACACCAACACCTAAACGCAGAAGAAAAGAATAATGAATTTAGCTACTGTAAATTGTGATGCAGAATTAATTAGGATCTTATCATTAAAATTTATTATTAACGATGAAGATCCTAATATACCTGTTTTTATAAATTGGCTTGGTGAAAACGCTGCAGAGCAATCAGATATTGTTTTTCAAATTGAATTTTTAGAAAAGGCAGTAAAAGATAAAAGAAAAATTTTAGTATTTGACAAAGATTTATCATTACAAGACAATCACATCTCATATTTGTTAAGAAAGAAAAATGTCATTCTTTGTGAACCTGCCATAAATCATCGCCGAGAATTTCTCTGGCTTCCATATCCAATTGAAACATTAGACGACCCCCCTTTAAGAACACAAGAAAAGAAATATGATGTTTATATTCCAAATAAACACTCTCCGTCTTTTACTATTTTGAATCAAATAAAAGAAGAAAATTATCCGGAAATTACTTCTTCTGATAATTATAAAGAATGTAAATGTTATTTGATTTGTGATATTTTAAGAAAATCATTACAAGGTTATCTAGAACCAGTAAATTATCTTCTTAGGGAATATTGTCTGCCATTAATTTATAAACGCCAAAGATTCTACCATTATCTTTTTAAAGATCTTATGGTCTATAATTCCGCAGATTTAAAATGGCATATAGACACATTACAATATACTGATTATGGTCTATTAAAAGAGTTTTATGAAAGAGTAAATAGTAATTTTCCTGAAATGAGAGCTGAAAATTGGTTGTGCTGGATTGAAAATGCTTTAAGTTAAAATAATATCTCACCCTTTTAATTCAAGATGGATGGCATCGCGGACAGACTAGGTTATAAAGATATCTAAACTTTTTGAGGAATTGTCATATTATTTTGGAAAGATCCCAGAAGGAAAAATTTATAAAGCAGTATTTAGAGATAATAATATGATTGGAATATACCACAATGGAAAGAGGCAATTAAATGGAACTATGTGATCATGGAAAAATTGAATGGTGCGAAGAGTGTGAAAANGAAATAAATAATTCTATTAGGATAGATAGATCCTTTTTAATCCATATTGATTCTTTATTATCATTAATATGTTCTAATAGATTTACATTTACACATAATATTCCACAAGATATAATACAAGATATATCACATACAATAGGTAAAATAAGAAAATTATATCAAGGTTAATAAAATATGTATAAAGAAATAGAAATAGATTCAAATTCTGATATTTTAGCTATTACTCCTCTATTACCTGGACATAAAATATCGAAAGAAACTAAAATAGGTCTTAAAAGATCTGACATACCATTTAATTGGATATGTTTTGAAAGTTCTGCCAATATTCCTATAAATGTAACTGCTGGAATAGAAGAATTCAAACGCAGGTATAAAGAACCAAATTACATCATCATAATAGACCGCGATATTATCCCTAACCGTAATATGCTGATGAAATTACATCGAGATCTTTCTAGAAGTGAAGATAATATAGCCTATTGCTATTGTGGATTTGAATTTAAAGGCACTATTAATGATAAATTCTATGGCCTCACCTTTGATCCAATAAATTTATTAAATTCTAATTATATTTCTTCAAATTCAATGATTAAATATAATAAGTTAAAAGAAGTCGGAGGCTTTGTTACAGATAATAAATATAAACGGCTTCTTGATTGGGCTTTATGGTTAAAATTTCTGAGTGCCGGTTATCATGGAATATTATGTAAAGACACTAGATTTATAGCAGTATCTGAGCCATCTTCAATTTCAGCTGGAACTCGAGAAGAATACCGCCGAGTTTATAAACAAATAAAAGAAGATTTTGTAAAACCGATGTTAGATGGACTAATTGTATAATAGTTATTGGAGAATCTAATNAAAGTAAGATTTAAAATAGAAAAAATGCCATCTAAAAATAATCAAATAAAAATGAAAGCTTTATTTGGTTCTCCTGGATTAGAAGAAAGTCCGGTTTCAATTATTATACATGATGCTAATCATAAAAGAGCTGAAACAGTAGCAAAAATAATTAAAAGTATCACAGTAGAATATTATCAAAATGTCGACAGTTTTATTTTAACAATGGGAGAATAAATTATGTGGAAATGGTTTTTAAATAAAGTTAAAGAAAATGTTAAAGAAGAAATTTTAACTGAAATGAAAATAAATCAAACGGTTTATAATGTAGATGGAGACTTTCTAATTAAAGCTGGTAATAATAATTTATTCCAATATATGACAATAAATAGTTATGGTCATGGAACAGCGATAGACATATCTCCTAATAAGGAAATGGTAGATTTTGATTATCCATATTATTCACCATCTGTACTTTGGTATCCATTTAATGGATACATTTATCTTAATCCATCTGATATTTATATCTATAATAATAATACATTTTATGATAATTAAAGGGTATTATTTCAATAGGAGAGAAAATTAAAATGGCATTATGTCCAAAATGTAAAACAATTCTACCACCTAATTGTTTTGGCACCGGAGCTCCAAACGATCCGCGGTGCGTTTTTTGTATAAGAGATACAAATACTCTTTATTATGGCCAATTTGGCGAAAAAAACTACACCAAAGGCCAAGCCGAACAAGAATATAAAGAAATGCTTATAGATCTTGCTAATAAACCCAACATTAAAAATATGATAGATATAACACGCCAAAAAGAAAAAGAAGCAGACGCGGAGGATATTGTTAATGTTTAATGGTTATAGAGTGTTTGAATTAGCAAAACTATGTGAACTTTGTAATGGAAAGGGTTGGAGAAATATAATTATTAATACTGGGACATCGTCTACAGTAACCACCAAGACATGTGAAAAATGTAGTGGTAATGGATTATTAAATCAAGAAACTGTTTATCTTAAAGAGATTACTATTGGCACCGGACAATTTTAGACATGTATGTAGATATATTACAGAATTTAAAATCTTGATTCGATTTAGAAGTAAATTTAAATTATTAACATTCAAAAACACTAGAAGCTCAATTCGTTGGAATTGACCGACGACAAAGTGGCCAAGCTCCTATTGCCCGCTCCTCCGGGATAAAGGATAAACAGCTTCCGATTTGGGTGGTTCTCAAGCTCTTATAATAATTAATATTAGTTATAAGTAGTAAATCCCTTAAATGCGAGAACAATGAACTCGGTGCTGATATATCTAGTGTATAAGAGTTCTCGGTTAGTTGAAACCAAGACTAAGTTTAAAGTCAACTAGTTTTTTTACGGCCACAGCTGACTTTATTAAAGATAACAAATTATTAAAATATACATATTAAAATTAATAAAATATTAACAAAACATTAAATAGAAAATAAAAAAAAAGTATCTAACCTAAGGAAACTACAAAATTCTTAGCCATAAATGTTTTATATAAAGACAAATTGAAAAATTTTAATTGAAATTGGCGCAAGCGCCAGCTTATTACTGATGACCTAGGTCATCAGTAATAAGCTGATATTTATAGATTTACAATAATAAAAATTAATGTAAAATAGATTAAAAAAAAAGAGGTATGAATTATTGGATTATATTAGACCTATAGAAAATAGACGTTTAAGATTAAGTTCTTTAACTTATATTGCGGACCTAGCTGGATGTGGAACCATACGAGTTATTATTCCAAATCTTCTATTAAACCAGTATGTTAATAAAGATATTGAATTTCAATTATTTTATTTAAATCGATTTACTAAAGATCTATCTTGTTATAATAAGCTTTCTTATGTAACTTTTCAAAGAGCTGCTACAGCTAAGCATCTAGAGTTTTTAAACTTGTTTAAAACTAAGATATCTCCATTAACTGGATCTAAAGCTATATACGAAATAGACGATTTATTGTTAGATATTCCGAAATGGAATTATGCCGGCGATTTTTATAATAAAAATAAAAGTTATCTTATGGATATAATGAGAAAATGTGATGGTTTAACTGTTTCTACTCCTAGACTTAAAGAAATCTATACCCAATTTAATCCTAATATTAATATTGTTCCAAATCATTTAGCCAAATTTTATTGGGGAGCTGCAAAATATAGACCACAGAATAATGTTAAGCCTAGAATTTTATATCCTGGAAGTTCAAACCATTTTACTATAAAAGGATCTAAAGAATCTGGCGGAGATTTTGGATCTAAGTTACTTAATTTTATAAAGAAAACTGCTGATATTTACGAGTGGCATTTTATGGGTGGATTTCCCTTAGAATTAGAAGACTTAATTAAAGATGATAAAATAACCCATCATATGTGGAAATCAGTCTGGGAATATCCAGCCTATTTAAAATCTATAAACGCCGATTTAGCATTGGCTCCATTAGAAAAGTGTCTTTTTAATGAATGTAAATCTAATATTAAAGTCTTAGAATTTGTGGCTGCTGGAATTCCAAGTGTTTACAAAAATATCTATCCATATTATAATACATATATGAGATACGACGATGAAGATGAATTGATTGAGAAAATAGAACAAATGGTAAAGAATCCTAATTTAAGGAAAACTGTTTGGCAAGGAGATTATGAATCTGTAAAAGATCAATTATTTTGGGAAGATGGCGGAAACTTAATTAAATATATTAATGCGCATTTAAATATTTGTGGAAAGGAGTTATTACTATGATAGGAAAGTGTTTTTATCATAATGATTTAGATGGATTGGCCAGCGCGGCCATTGTAAGAAAGAAATACCCAGAAATTCCATTAGAGAATTTTATTGAAATTAATTATGGCTGGCCATTCCCATGGGATATAATAAAGTCTACNGAAAAGGTTATAATGGTTGATTTTTGTTTGCAGCCGTTTGAGGATATGCGAAGATTACATTGTAAAGCTAACCTTACGTGGATTGATCATCATAAAACAGCTTTAGCCGAATATCAAAAGCATTTAGATGATGATTATTTTCCCATTGAAGGTTTAAGAAAAATCGGTAGAGGCGCATGCGAGTTAACATGGAATTATTATTTTCCAAATAAACCTGTACCTAGGGTAATACATTTATTGTCATCTTATGATGTCTGGGATTTATATGAAGAAGATATTCTTGCTTTTCAAATGGGAATGAGAGCTGAAGATTATCGTCTTAATCACCANTTTTGGATAGAGATGCTTGATAATCAGACAATTGATAATGATATCTGGGTAGACGATATTATTGAAAATGGTTTAAAAATTGTTAAATGGGAAGACATTAGAGCTAAAGAATATTGTAAAGCTTATGCTATTGAGACATTTATATCAGGACATAGAGCAATTGCGGTGAATGTTGGCAGAGCTAATTCTCAATTCTTTTTATCTACTTTTAATCATAAAGATTATCCCATTTTTATTTATTTTTGTAGATTGCCAAGTGACAAATGGACTGTTGGCTTAATGAGTGAAACCGTAGATGTAGGAGAAATCGCTAAATCTTTTGGTGGTGGCGGCCATGCCGGAGCTGCTGGATTTAGTTGCGAAAATCTTCCTTTTGAGGTATAGATAATGAATAGTGATGACACTTCCTGGCCCACTCTTGTAAATAATACAAGTGATGAATCTATTAATAAACAAATAGATGAGAAAATTAATAAGCGGCATTGTAAAAGATGCCATCAACTAGCATCTAAATGTATTTGTTCATTAGGACCTAAATTAAGAGGTAAATAAAATGTGGTATTTATATGGCATTATAGGCACATTTGTTTTTATTATCGCTAGCATGTGGAAAGATCTTAAAGAAGAAAAATCTGCTGAGACTATTAACTATGCCATTTTGGGCGCAGGATTTATGTCAATCTTTTGGCCTATCGGTTTACCATATATGATTATAATTTTTTTACTTCAACATGCTAAAAAAAAGAAATAAAGTTTACATTTAAAATTATAAATATATAATTCTATTATGTTAAGCGAATATGACATTTATAAAATTTTTAGGCAAGAACAATCATCTTATATCAATAGGCCTTACAGAATGCCAAAGAAATGGGATGATTTTTTTAGTAAAATGGCTTTAAATAAAAAAGATCCTCTGATTACAATTACAAAATTTTTTAATACCAAGTGGAGTAATATAGATCCAAATGTGTATTTTAAAATGGGATTTAAAATTTTTGCTCATACTTTTTCTTATCATAGGTTTTTTGATAGAAAAATTATGGAGTTGTATATAACAGAAGATAGAGCAATAAAAAGAGAGATTGATGGAGTTGAAGAAGATTTGAAAAAATCTATAAATTATCTAAAAGGGATTCTTCCTGATGCTCCGGTTTCACGATTATTAAGATATGTTAATATGTTTGATGGAAAAAGGCCTAAAGCTTTAAGCGATTATCTCGCTAATAGGATAGGCAAGTATTTGTTAATATATTTAATTAAGGAGGGATACGTCAAATTAGCATCTGAACAAAGGGGACAACTTGTATACATTGATCAGCAATATGGTAAATATGTTTCAATTTTAACTTCATTTTTACAGCAAAATGGCTCTGATTTATTTGAGGAAATTTTATAATGGTAGAAAAGTTTAATAAAGATATTTATCTTAATAAAATTAATCCAGATGTAGAGTTACAAATGCTTTATGGTATTGAAATTCCAGAAAAAGATAAAAATAATTATAAAAATAATAATTTAAATGAAACTAAAGAAACTGGCCAAATAGTGCCCAAAAAAATAAAAAA
>JGI20214J51088_10002759_pt1 | contig 11611 bp, 12 predicted proteins | sample WetSurMetagenome_FD_51088 | JGI IMG/M metagenome (IMG submission 51088)
CATAGCTTCTGCCAGTTTTAAGAAGTCGGGGTTCAGCATATCCGTCTCCTGATCAGGAATACCGGCTACTTCCATCTCAAGCTTCACCATTCCAAGTGACCGGTTGTTAAAAACGATGATCTTTATGGGTAATTTATATTGGACGATTGTCATCAGGTCCCCCATCATCATTGACAGGCCTCCGTCACCACAGAACGCAATCACCTGTTTCCCGGCGCAGGCAAGAGCAGCACCAATAGCCTGTGGCATTGCATTTGCCATAGTACCATGATTGAATGAACCCAGCATTTTACGTTCACCTGTCCCGTCAAGATAGCGCGCAGCCCATACACAGCACATTCCGGTATCTACTGTGAATATAGCATCTCTGGCAGCCAGCTCGTTGATGACTGAGACCACAAACTCAGGATGAATAGCATTTGTTTTCCCGTGATCATTTACATAATACTGTAACTTCTTTTTGACTTCTTTATAAAATTTCAGCTGAACATCAAGAAAAGTAGTGTCTTCCTTAACTTCTATCAGCGGAAGGAGTGCCGTCATGGTATCTTTCACATCTCCGCAAAGGCCCATATCGAGTTTAGCTCTTCGTCCAAGTGTTTCGGGTTTTATATCAATCTGAACTATTTTATTTTTAACGGGCATAAAAGGGGTATAAGGGAAATCTGTACCAAGCAATAAAAGCAATTCACATTCATGCATGCTATGATAAGCTGATGGAATTCCCAGTAATCCGGTAAGTCCTACTTCATAAGGATTATCATACTGGATAGCCATCTTTGCTTTATAAGAATAGGCTACCGGGGCTTTTAGTTTTTCTGCCAGCTGAATAATCTCCGTATGTGCCTCTGCAGCACCCAATCCGCAGAAAACAGTTACCTTCCTGTGCGCGTTTATCAGAGCGGCCAGTTGTAACAGCTCATCGTCCGATGGTCTGACAACAGGACTGTTACGGAAAAGCACAGTTGTGGTTTCTACCGCTGCCGCCGGAAGGTTGGTAATATCGCCCGGTAATCCAAGGACAGCTACACCTTTATTATGCACGGCATGCTGAAGAGCAGCCTGCAACATGCGAGGTAATTGAGCCGGTGTTGCAGCAACCTGATTGTAGCAACTGCAATCGTCAAACAGTCTTATTGTGTTTGTCTCCTGAAAATAAGCAGATCCAAACTCTTTGGTGGGGATTGTAGAAGCGATGGCCAGTACTGAAGCGGATGAACGATGTGCATCATATAACCCGTTTATCAGGTGTACATGTCCTGGTCCGCTGCTGCCGGCACAACATGCCAGCCCGTTCAGCTGGGCCTCTGCGCCTGCAGCGAATGCAGCAGTCTCTTCGTGCCGTACATGGATCCAATTGATTTTACCATTACGATGAACAGCTGCATTTATGTGATTTAGACTATCGCCTGTTACTGCGTAGATTCTTTTGATACCTGCATCAACTAATGCTTCCACAAGTTGGTCTGAAATATTTTTGCCCATAAGTATTTTTATAAATCCGGGTTTAAAAAACAGATCGCTTTACTTACTAAAAAACATACCCCCTGTATAAGAATTATAACAAAATATTATTTAGTGTCTCCAAAAATATCATCTGAATCCATTAGCAAATCAACGTATTGGGTTCTCTTATATGCAAAGGAGTTAGCATCGAGCTTGTTTTTCGACAGTTTGCCCCTAAACTCATCTATACTATTATAATGGTGTGCATCCATCCAATCCAATAATTCTGTTTTAATTTTTGTAATCTGTTCCAGCCCGTTTTTATAAAATGTGCTTACTCCCTGAACACAGGAGGACCCTGATAAGATTAGCTTAATTACATCTGCCCCGGTAAATATCCCTAAACTGCTGCAAACGTCTGCTTTTATATTCTCGAATATTAATCCCGAATATCTCAAAGATTCCTTGTAATCTCCTTCATTGCTGAAATTAAAAGATTTGATATGCTGCTCTTTAACTATGTCTATATCCGGCTGGAAGAAAGAATTAAACAAAACAAACGCATCAGTCCCTGTTTGGTCAAGTCTTTTTATAAAATTCAGAATATTCGAATAGTCAGGACTCAGTTTTACACTAATGGGTATTGAAATGTCTTTTTTTATCGTTTCCACTATTTTGGCCTGCTCATCTTCGATCTCTTTTGCATCTTTAATAAAATCAGAAGGAATATGATAGAAATTCAGTTCAATCCCGTCAACTCCTGTTTCGCTTATTAATTTCGCATATTTAATCCATGTATCAGAGTTGACAGCATTTAAGCTTGCAATTACCGGAATTGATAAACTCTCCTTCGTTTTCCTGAGGTTAAAAAGATGCTCATCGGGTCCGGCAAATAAAATTTTCGGATGAATTGTAAGCATTTCAGCATTGATGTCGTTGAACTCAGTTAACTTCTCTCCCAGCTGTAATCGTTCGAGCTGTACCTGTTCTTCGAATAAAGATCTATAAACAATAGCAGCAATTCCCAACTCTTCTGCCTTTTTAAGTTTATCCAGGTCTTTTGACATACTGGAAGCCCCTAGAATTATGGGGTTATCTAATTCAATCCCCATATACTTTGTTTTAAGATTTGCCATTGAGTTTTTATTTACTTTTTGATAGGATCATTAATATCTATTCCTCTGTGTACTTAATAATTTCAACCGGACAACTTCTTGCCGCTTCCTTTATTCTTTCCTCAAGACCAGAAAATTTTACACCTTCGTTTATGGTTGCTTTGTCTTTAACATTAAAGACATCCGGACAAATTTCTTCACATAAGCCACAGGCCGTGCAACCCTCCTTAATCCATACTTTGTTTATAGCCATGATTATTATTTTATTTTTTGTGCTAAGTTGCCACCTTCGGTTTAGGGTGTGTCACCCGTAAAAAAGAGTTCCATCAGAAATGAGAAAGATAAAATCCGGCGTCATCTCTTCTTCTTTTCCTGAACGCTTTATTTTAAGGTTTCACTATTATTATTAGAACTCTTCTTTTATAATCAATTGCTTGTCAACATGTAAATTGGATAAAAACTTTTCAGTGGCGTCCATCATTGGTGGCGGTCCGCACACATAAATGTTTTTTGGGGGGCCTTTAACATAATCCTTTAGAAAGCCTTCTGTAATTTGCCCGTATGCATACCCATCTACTTTTTCATCGGATAAAATATTTATGAAATTATTCCCTAATAATGTTGTGAATTCCTCAGCAAGAATTATGTCACCTTGCGTTTTATTGGCAAAGATGAGCTTGTTATTACCTATTTCATTTTTCGATTGCAGGTATCTGAAAATGCAAATAAAGGGAGTTATACCAGCACCTCCGGCAAGAAATAAACCTTCTCTTTTATAGGTTATTGCACCAAAGACATCATAAAGAATCAACTCATCATTTTTTTTCAGCTTCAATAATTCGTTTGTAACGCCTTTGTGTGAGGGATAAGTTTTAATGGTGAATTCCAGATGGTCAAGCCCTGGTAGACAGGTGAAAGTGAATGGTCTTTTTTTATTCTCCCAACCATCTTTGCTTATAGAGATTTCAGTTGCTTGTCCGGGAATAAAACTATAATCCAGCGGCTTTTCAGTAACAATTTTAAGCACATCGTGAGTGATATGCAGTATTGATTTTACTCTGACAATATCTTGTTTCATTGCTTAAGTTGTATTTATCGGAAAGTCTGTTACATGAGTTCATCCGGGGAGCCTTTATTTCAGCTTTTTGATAAACGCTTCAACTTCTTCTGCCCCCTCGGCATAAAGCTTTTTTTCATCGGGGGCTAGCTCTTGTAACAACCTCAAAAACTCTCCGGCATGAACACGCTCTTCATTTGCAATGTCTTTTAGCACTGTCACTACGATTTTATTGTCTGTAGACTCTGCAAGCTGCATATACAACTGAGTTGCTTCATACTCTGCTGCCACCATAAAACGAATTGCCCTGATGAGTTCTGCATCCTTGAGTTTCCTGTCATTTGCTAACCCTGAAAATGGAGATCCAAATACTGCCATAATTATGTTCCTTTCTTATTTATTTTGTTTCCAAATGATGCTAACCTATAGCACATGTACCGTTAACTTTTCTTGCCAAAGTATGAGATAGTATGTCATGTGGCGTGTTGAATTTTCAGACATCAGCAAAAATTTCTCTTCTCTCATTTTTAAAATATAAACACACCAACCGGAATAAAGTTGAATATGAATTTTTTGCTGTATAAAAGTACGTCTGTCTGTTTCTGAAAGTGTTACATGATTTTGAGAAAATATTACATGATTCACATATACCATCTCTCCAAGCCATGAACATATGTTTTATTGCCTTTAATTCATTCCCGTTTTTAGTGAAACCCGGAAATCATTTTTAAAACACTGTGAAAAAGAAGAGTCAGTGACCCTGACTCTTCCACTACCGTCCCATGCCAAAAATACCGGACCATGAAACCGGATCTCTTTACAATAATCAGATAAACGATTAGTGTAATCCCTCAATTTTAAATTATCCTTCTGTTACTTTTATTATTTACCCATTGATAATCTCTTCTTACGTATTACATTTATAGAAATTTTCAAGAGATGCTGAAAAGTGTAAAAGTCCCGTTTTCTTTACTGATAATATTATTAGCTGTTTCTTGTAAACAGGCGCCCGGCGTAAAAGAAACAAAAGTTACAGAGAAAGTCCCCAAAACTTCTGTGGTATCTGGTTACGATAATGCAACCAATGACCTTGTCTCGTTCATCTCAGGGATGCCTGATTATAAAAACGGGTGTTATTCAACACTCGAACCAAAAATCAAATGGCAACATTATTCAAATGAAGTTGACAGCATGTTTTCTTCCGGTAACTCCATTCGCATGCAGAAAATGGCAAAATGGGCAGGAAGTGAACTCATCAGAAACCCTTCTGTAACAACTGTCTTTTATCCGTTTTCAGGTCCTGATTTTTTAAATGCCAACATCTATTATCCCGATGCCGACCAATACATACTCATTGGTCTGGAACCCATTGGAGAATTGCCTGATATCTGTAACATGCGTCCCGATTCAGTGAAGAGCTATTTGAATTCTGTCAAAAGTACGTTGAGGGAACTCCTGAAGCGAAGCTATTTTATTACAAAAAGAATGAACAAAGATCTTAGCAAGACCAAAGTAAATGGTACTTTGCCAATGATGTCTATCTTAATTAAAAGGACAGGCCACCAGATAGTATCTGTTCACAGGATTGGAATAGATTCGCTGGGTAACTGCCAGGTAATTGATGGCCTTAAGAATGGGAAGTGTTTTGTCAGAGGTGTTAAAATAGAGTTTACCTCTCCGTCATCAAACAAAATTCAATCTGTACTTTATTTCAAAACAGATATTTCTGATAAAGGTCTGGAGAATACTCCCGGATTTAAAAAATACCTCGCAGGAATACCTCCGTCATATACCTTTTTAAAGGCGGCATCATTCCTAATGCACAATAATGATTTTAAAGAAATACGTAACTGTTTATTCGATGTAAGCTTAACGATTCTGCAGGATGACTCCGGCATTGCTTATAAGTATTTCGACAAAGAAAAATGGAAGATTAAACTATACGGTAAATATTCAAAGCCAAAGGGTGAATTTTCATATATTAAGGAGCCCGACCTTGAAGAAGCCTTTAAAAAGTCTGAAGTAGGGACTCTGCCCTATTACCTTGGTTATAACTGGGGAACGGACCATACAAGCCTGTTATATGCCATTAAAAATTGAAGGGCGTTTTCGCCTTCCGGTTAGTCTGTTGCCTTTGAATGACCGTTTTTCTTCTTGAAAATGTAATAGGCCGGAACGCCGGCTAAAACTGTCAGTGCAGCTATTGAAGATTCAAGAGGCCTTTCAAAATACGACAGCACAAGTATCATAAGCCCGGCAATAATGTAAACGATTTGGGAAACAGGATATCCGGGAAGCTTTATTGCATTGCTATTATTTCTTCTCATCTTTATTACCCCTGTTACAGTAAGTAATGGAAAAATTCCCAGCGCAAACCCCATATATGTCAAAACCTGTTCAAAGGTCCCGGAGACAACCATTATTAATGCTATAGAGCACTGTATAAGAATTGAATTTGACGGTACCTGAAATTTTTTGTGAATTTTAGCGGCTGATTTAAAGAACAACCCGTCTTTGGCCATCGAATAATAAACTCTTGGTCCGATTATAATAAAAGCACTGAGGGATGAAAAAAGGGCAAAGGCTATAAGTATGGAAAAAACTACATCTGCCGATCTGCCAAAAAGATTACCCATGGCAAGACCACCAATAGATATAACACCTTCCATATCTTTTGGGTTGATGGCATAAACAAATAATGCATTAAGTCCAAGATAAAGCACAGATACAATAAGTGTCCCCAGAAGAAGAGATCGGGGAAGTGTCTTCGATGGGTTTTTTATCTCGCCTCCGATGTATGTAGAAGCATTCCATCCACTATATGCAAACATGATCCACATGAGAGAAAGACCTATTGTTCTCAATCCGGCAATTCCGGGAGCAATACTGCTTCCTTTGCTGAAATTGCCCAGGTCTCCCCTCCCTGAAGAAAAACCAAAAATTAATAGCGTGAGTATCAGACCTATCTTAAGTATTGTAAGTATATTCTGGATCTTGGCACCATACCTGATCCCACGATAATGGATAAATGTAAAAATAAGTATAACGCTGCTCGCTAATATCTTTCCTGTCGCGGCAGGACTTATAAGCAAAACTTTACCTGACCATTCTGTCAATCCGGGTAATGCCCGGCAGAAATACTCACTGAAGCCTAGTGCTGATGCGGCAATTGGTGCAGAGAAACCAACCATAAAAGAAACCCAGCCGCTTAAGAAGCCAAAGAGCGGATGATAAAGCTTCGACAGAAAAAGATATTCACCACCGGCTTCAGGCATAGCGGCTCCAAGTTCACCATAAGACAACGCTCCGCAAAGAGCAATGATACCACCTATTACCCATAAGATCAACATCAGTATCGGATCGTGCAATCCCGCCATTAAAAGCCCTGCGGTTGTAAAAATACCTGCGCCAACCATGTTGGCTACAACAATATTTGTTGCCGGGAAAAGCCCCAGCTGTCTCTTTAAGCTCTCATTAATGTTGCTCACAGTAGTTATCCAGATCAGTTATATCTCATTAATAATCCGCACCATAAGTTAATTATAGCGGCTTCATTCCAATATATTATTCAAGGTAATTATAAAAATAATTCCGGGAGGCCAAGATAGCAAACATAATAATAACCTCTTATGCCAGTAATGATTAAAATATTTATTGACGCTTTTACTTTATAACCGGGAAGTGGAATTAAATTTGAAGGTTGTAAAAAAGGTTTTACATAACAGCCATAATAGACATTGATAAAAACATTTGACTTTAAAAAGTGAAAAATAATACGGATCAGAAAAAATGAATAAATTCTTTTTAATAATAAATATCGCTTCTCTCTCTCTGATATGCGCAACCAGATCACAGGCTCAGGCGCCCCTGAATGATACAAAACCCGTTAGTCTGGACAACACCGAACAATTTTTTATCACATCAGATTTTGTCAAAAATGAAAATTATATTATCCAGGTCGGATTACCTGCCAGTTATTACAAAACAAAAAAGACCTACCCCGTTCTATACGTTCTGGATGGAGACAAATCTTTTGGGATGACAAAAGAAATTGCAGACTGGCTGATGTGGAGCGGGGAGATAAAAGATATAATTGTGGTGGGAATAAGTTACGGTAAGGGAACCGCAGCCTGGTGGGAAAAAAGAGCAAGAGATTATACCCAATATAAGGATACAGTATATTATTATTATCCCAATGCCGGAGGTGGTGACAATTTTCTGGGATTTATAAACAACGAACTCTTCCCTGCCATTAATAATAAGTACCGTACCAACCCTGATTCATCTGCAATCATGGGAATATCTTTCGGTGGATTGTTAAGCTCTTATGTTCTTTTTGCCCGGCCCGAGATGTTTAGAAGTTACATTATAATATCTCCTGCATTATTCTGGAACAATAACAGTATTTTAAATACCGAAGCGGGATATTTTAACAGTCATAAGGAACTATATAAATCGGTCTACCTGGCTTATGGATCTCTTGATAATAAAGATTGGACCATTAATCCAACCAATGAGTTTCTCAGTACAATACAGGCACACAATTACAACGGTTTTAAACTCACTTCAGAAATATTCAAAGGAGAAACACATATTTCTGTTTATCCTACAGCTCTGACTCACGGGTTAAAACTGATATTTAAACCATAAGATACCTCATCAATAACAACTTTCCTGCAAAGTCTGAGGCCGGAGTACCCTAATAAAAAAGGTAATCAATATGACTACCTTTTCTGTTTTTATCTTTAAAAAATCCAGGCTACCATTCCTCGAAATAACTTCTGTAAATATTTGAGGTTTTTGCGTTACTGCTCAGTTTCAGACGATAATCATAATGGTTTGTGCGAATTGAGCTGGTGAAGACATAATCGAGGTTGCAAACTACTGCATATACTATATTATTTACCGGCAGGTTTTCACCAAATTTCAGTGTAAAGCTTCCTTTTGTGAAAGGTTGTCCGTATACCTTCACACCTTCAGCAGTACGATAACACAACTGGCACGACATATTATCATCGGTTGAAAGAGTCCCGTAAGGTTTAAATGAAACAGTTAACTGGTCTCCGTCAACATCTATAGGAATTATGTTTGCTCCGGTCCAACCCGGCAGGGTAAGATCATCTGGGACAAGCCATCCGTCGCTACCTTCTGTGGTGCTTGCATAGGGTGTTGCTTTCCATGCCGGAATAGTTACTCCGGAAACATCGGACTCAATAATTGTTCCCATATAAGATTTGTACATATTCAACACCGCATCGGAGTATCTTCCTAAGTCAGCAAGACACAGACGGGCACGATATTCCTGGATCATTCTTCTTGTCTGGTCTACTCCCAACTCATCAGCCATACCTTCAATAGTATGTTTCATACAATTCTGCCAGATCCATGGAATACTTTTTTCACCCACCGATTCGTTAAGGAATGAAGCAAATACAGAACTGTATTGTATCCCTCCTATAATCTGCCTGTAATTGGCATTTACCCCTTCAGCATCCGGGCCACCAAATGTACCATCTGCCAACCACCCGCTATATGTTTCTATAGGAATAAACGGGGCAAGAATGCTTCCCATGCATAACCATCCAAACTCGGTGCAGTTAAAATTCTCCCCTGACTTGCGTTCAAGAAGCATTTGCCCTTGCAACCATGTATTACAACCTTCATTAAACCACGATTTATTATTACACCCGGGCATAGAAGCAAAAATAGCATGTATACCTTCATGAACGATGGCATCTCTCTGATCTGTGGTATCAGATCCGGTATATGCCGGATCGAAACAATAAATCGGATAATATGATAGAAGTATCATCGGATAGGTTGTACCAAGAATATTTACAGCACTTTGCCAGCCTCCTTTATCAGTATTGGATGCATCATCAGTACTCAACCCTGACCCATAAAGGAAAACTGCACTGCGAAAACCCTTCTGGGCTGCTAAATCAGGAGGCCATCCCATTTCGTCCCTTATGAAGCCAAAATCCCTGTTTAATTTTTCCAACATGGGAGCCACTGCGGCATCAGTAACGAGTGAGTTTGCATTTTTCCCTGCAAAAAATGACCACCATCTGTCAGACCGGGACCAGGATAAATTACTGTTTGTGTATGGAAGATTCTTAGTTGGCATTGTAAAATCAGGGTAATCTTCAGAAAAATCATAGCTTGGAGGGTTTTCGTATGCAGGCCATGTGGTAAAAGTCTCACCAACTTTCTCCGTATCATTTTGACACATCCCGAAAAGGACAGCGCAAAAAACACCATGGCAGTTAAAACAATCAGATTTGTAGCTCTTTTCATAACCAGTCGTATTTTGTTCAAAAAATCTCTTACCAAAAATAAGTAATTATTGTAAATTTTACACTTATTCCAAAAGAAATATTTATCTTTATAGTGATAATTTTTAAAAAATAATTTAGAGGCATAATGCCGGAAGTGAAATCACCATTAAATCATTTGTAAGTAAAATGAAAAAACACTTATCCCTTATAATGGTAGCAACGGTAATGGTTACCGTGTCGTGTTCCAAGTCAGAAGATAAAGGCGACGGGTACACCTTTATTAATAATGATCCTGTAACAATGAATCTCTCAGTTGCTAAAAATGATGTTTATGAAGTAAAAACATTTGAACTCGATCAGACCGCGCTTGCTGCAGCTTTTGGCGGGACAATTCCTACAGGCCTTCAGTTCTACGCTATAAACAGCGAAGGCATAAGGAAAGTAGGAGTAGATGATTATACTTCTGAATATGGATTTTACTTCAACTCATATGGTAACGTCTGCATGCCAAGTGATGATAGTTGTAAATTTTTTGTAGAATATTACAGCACTGCAGAAGGGTACGCAAAACCTACTATCGGTATTGGTCAGTATCCCAACTCCTGTAAGGCAGGTGATCCCTTAACTTTAAAGGTTGGTCTTACCGATGGTACCACGATAGGGCAACCATACAAACTTAAAATAACAGTCAATGCAGACCTGGGCTGGGCAGTCTATTTTGAAAATGCTGACCCACTGACCTATACAGTTTATGAACCTGTTAATACCGGGTATAAAGCACTTGAAGTTTTCATCGATCAGACAGCTCTTTGCTCTGCACTTGGCGTTTCTTCAGCAGCAGATATAGTAACCGGCCTCACAAACAATACAATTTCATTCGTTGGTGTTAATGCCGATGGCTCGCTTTATACTGCCGGTTCCACCGCAAACAGCTATGGTTATTGGTTTAATGCCACCGGTGATGTCTGCACATGGGGTTCAGGTGCCGCCGCTGTTTACTCTGAATGGTATGGTGCCGTTCCAATTTCATTCTCAATTGGTCAGTATACTTCAGGTATAAGCGTAGGTGACAAGTTTACCATCAAACAGGCTTTTGTTAATGGTGATAAAACCGCAATTCTCACTTATAAAATCAGGATCGTTGATGCTATTACCAGTGATCTGGGTCCGGACGAAACAAAATAAGAAACAAAATATATCAGAACCTGGTCAGGATAGGCCTGGTTTGAAAATCAACAAAGAGGCAGCCAAATGGTTGCCTCTTTTTATTTTCTTCTATTCTGCCTTCCTGCTATAACAGGGTGTTTAGCCATTTGCATTAACATGATAAAAATAAAAGCCAAAAACATATTTTTTAATAATTCCATTTATTAAGTTTTTGTCTATATTAGCTACATAATATTCTTATTATAACTCCATTTTATATCCTTAACCCTATCAACCACCTCATAATACTATGTTCGTATACGACTACCTTATTCAAACAAATACTCCACATATTCATTCTTCATCTTATGGCATACTCAGGAAGCCGCAAACTCTTTGGGATTTTTATGCCATCAGACAACCTCATCTCAGAATATTTTTCCAACAAATAGTAAAAATTAAATGTTCCGTTAACCCTAAACAGGAAACTAAAATGAAAATAGGTCCATCAAAACAACGATTGAAGTGGATTTTCAGTCTATGTTCAATAGTCCTTCTTCTGCTTATGC
>JGI20214J51088_10002760_pt1 | contig 11610 bp, 9 predicted proteins | sample WetSurMetagenome_FD_51088 | JGI IMG/M metagenome (IMG submission 51088)
GAATATCGAATGACGAATAACGAACGCCGAAGGAATCACCAGAAAAGCTTTAACTTCATCATTCGATATTTCTTCTTCGATATTCGACATTCGGGTTTAAGATTTGAATCTGGTTCCGGCCTTATTCCGGCATTATGAGGATCGTCAAATGAAAGCTCTATCCATCAAGACACCCCTTCCTGGTCCCAGAGCCAGCGCCCTGGTCGAAACAGACCGCACCTTTGTCTCCCCGTCCTACACGCGGGTCTATCCCCTCGTGGTGAAAGAAGCCAAAGGACTGTGGGTGCGAGACGCCGATGACAATGTATTCCTCGACTTCACATCAGGCATCGCGGTTTGTGCCACAGGGCACTGCCATCCCAGGGTGGTTCAGGCCATCAAGGATCAGGCGGATCGACTCTTGCACATGTCAGGAACAGACTTCTACTATGAGCCGCAAATTGTTCTTGCCAAGAAGCTGGCCTCGATCGCGCCGGGGGAAGGGATGAAGAGAACGTACTTCGGGAACTCCGGTGCCGAAGCGGTTGAGGCGGCTTTCAAGCTTGCCCGTTATCACACCCGGCGGGAACTCAACATCGCCTTCTTCGGGGCCTTCCACGGCCGAACCATGGGAGCGCTCTCCCTTACGGCGAGCAAGACGATTCAGAAAAAACACTACTATCCCGTGGTCCCCGGCATCACTCATATCCCTTATGCCTATTGTTACCGGTGCCCTTACAACCTGTGCTATCCCGATTGCGGGCTGTTCTGTGTTCACTGGGTGGAGGACACCCTGTTCCGCACCACCATGCCTCCTGAAGAAGTGGCGGCCATCTTTGTCGAGCCGATCCAGGGGGAAGGCGGCTACATTGTTCCGCCTCCTGAGTTTCACAAAGAGCTNTACAGGATTGCCAGGAAGTACAATATTCTCTACGTGACCGATGAAGTCCAGTCCGGCATGGGCCGCACGGGCAAAATGTTTGCCATGGAACACTTTGAGGTGGCTCCGGACATCATGGCCCTGGCTAAGGGCATCGCCTCCGGAATGCCTCTCGGTGCGACCATTGCCCGCCAGGAAATCATGGACTGGGAAGCAGGATCTCACGCGTCCACCTTCGGAGGCAATCCCGTCTCCTGCCAGGCCGCTCTGGCCACCATCGAGCTCCTGGANGAAAGCCTCATGGCCAATGCNGCGGTTCAGGGTGAAAGAATGATCCGGAAACTCCGGGACATGCAAAANAATTATGAGTGCATGGGTGATGTGCGGGGAAAAGGGCTCATGATCGGCGTNGAGCTGGTCAAAGACCGGACGACCAAGGAGAGAGCCTCGGAGTGGCGCAACCGGCTGGTGAGGAGGGCCTTTGAGAAAGGGTTGTTGCTCCTGGGGTGCGGCGAGAACACTGTCCGCTTCTGTCCTCCGCTCATTGTGACTGAAGAAGATGTGGACCTGTGTTTGACGATATTCGAAGAAGCTCTTAGGGAAGTGATAAGTACATAAACTGGAGTAATGGAGGGATGGAGTAGTGGAGTTTTGGTACAAAGGAATATTGGAATAGTCGAATGTTGGAATATTGAATCACAAGAAAACACAGGCAAGAGGTTTCGGGATGCCCTTCTTCCATTACTCCAATACTCCAACACTCCAGTGCTCCTATCTTCCAATACTCCAATCTTCTAGGAGGTCTCATGTCCAATTTCGATTCTGTTGATCTTGAATTCCTGCGGAAACGTGCAGCCCTCAAATGGGGGCGCTGGCAAGACGATGTGATTTCCCTTTCTGTGGCGGATCTTGATTTCAAAGCTCCCGAGGAGATCAAAGAGGCGGTCATCAGGGCCGCGAGAGAGGACCGGACCCCCTACGGGCCTTACGGAGGCGATCCCGATGTGGTGGAGGTGGTCTGCGACAAACTCCGCCGAATCAATCGAATCCCGGCAACTCCCGACCATGTTCACATGATCCCCGGAACCATGTTTGCGATTTTCATGGCCTGCTATTACTTCCTGAAGCCGGGCGATGAGGCGGTCATCTGCCCGGGACCTGTGTATCCTCCGTTCATCCACAACGTCCTCAATGCCCAGGCCGTTCCTGTCTTCAGCCCCTTGGACTTCCGGAACAACCTGAGCCTCGATCTGGATGATCTCAAGCGCCGCATCACCCCCCGCACCCGAATGCTCATGGTGTCGAACCCTCACAATCCCACAGGACGAGTTTTCACGCGAAAGGAGCTCGAAGGAATCGCCGAGATTGCGGAGAAGCATGACCTCCTGATCTTCACAGACGAACTCTATGAGGACATGTTGTTTGAAGGAGAACATATCAGCATAGCCTCCCTCAGCGCCGATCTGTTCCGCAGGACCCTCACCGTCTTTGGTTTCAGCAAGGCTTTTGGTATTCCGGGATATCGCATCGCTTACATCGTGACGGGCGGGGAGTTTGCGGTCGCTCTCAAGAAGCGAATCCACGATGTGATTGTTCACACAGACACGCTTGCCCAGGCTGCTGCAAAGGCCGCCCTCACGACCGGCAGTCCTTGGATTTCCAAGCTCATGACCCACCTCAAAGAGATGCGAGATTACGGAGTGGAGCGACTCGCCAGGATCCCCGGAGTTTCCTGTCCGGTGCCTCAAGCGACTCCCTTCCTTTTCCCGGACATCTCGGGGTTGGGCATGACGGCAAAACAGGTGTCCGAGTACCTCAAAGAAAAAGCAAAAGTGGTTGTCATGGACGGCGCTGAGTTCGGCCCTCCGGGCGAAAACTACATCCGCATCAACTTCGCCACCTCGCGGGAGGTTTTGAAGGAAGCCTTTGATCGCATCGATGCTGCCCTCAAGCATCGGGGGTAGTGTTGTCTCCTCCCTTTCCTAAAGGGAGGCCGGGAGGGATTTATCCGGTGTATTCCCCTCCCTTGGCGGGAGGGGCAAGGNGAGGGGGATCCGCGGTCTCCGCGAGAGAAACCTCTCCCCCGTTGGTAAAGGGAGATCAAGGCTTGCCCGTCATTCTCAGGGTTTGGCGGGGGAATCTTCAGGAGGTGTCTTATGGATACCAGAGTACAAATTGTTGAAGGCGACATTACCAAGCAGGACGTTGATGCCATCGTGAACGCAGCCAACACCTCCCTGCTTGGTGGGGGCGGCGTGGACGGAGCGATTCACAGAGCTTCCGGGCCTGAACTCTTGCAGGAGACGAGAAAGATCGGAGGGTGCCCCACCGGGGAAGCCAGGGTGAGCAGAGGCTATCGTCTTCCGGCCAAGTGGGTGATCCACACGGTGGGACCGGTCTGGGGCGGGGGAAACAAGAACGAGGACAGCCTGCTTGCGAACTGCTACAGAAACTCCTTCAAAGCGGCAAAGGAGAAAGGGGTAGAGACCATTGCTTTCCCCTCCATCAGCACCGGAGCCTACGGTTTTCCCCTGGAACGGGCCACAGAGATCGCCTTAAAGGAAACCAAAAAATTCCTGGCCACAGACAAGACTATCACAAAGGTCGTCTTTGTCTGCTTCGGTGAAAAAGTGCTGAACACCTACAAGGAAACCGCCGCCCGCATTTTCGGCGACTGAGGCACCCCTTTCGTCTGTCCCGCTTGCCGAAGCGGGACAGACGAAAGAGATATCTCTGTGCTCTCCGTGCCTCTGTGGTGAAACGCTCTTATCCCTTCGCCCGCCATTCCCTGTACGCCCTCAACGGAACAATGAGCGCAAAGAAAGGAATCATGTACATCGCCGCGACCGTGGGTTCGATGGCCGTGAAAAACTGAGAGCTGAACACAATCACCAGAACATTGTTCATGATCCCCAGGCAAATGACCGCAGCCACCTGATCTTCAACCGGTCTTCCCCAGGAAAGAAGAATTCCCGCCACGAGGTACAATGCCGCAAGAACAAATGCCACCACCGCAGCCGACACAATCGTCATAGGCTCCTGGTAAAAGAAGTTAGAGTATTTGGAGAATATCCCCATGTTGGTGACGGCGAACATGACCAGAGATATCGGGAACTGATGCCGCCTCAGTGATTCGACGGCAGTGGAAGAGAGCTTCTTCAGGAGCTGCGCGAGCGCAACAGGGACAAAGATAACGATCAGGAGCAGGCGCATCATGGCCCAAACGGAAAGCTCCATGGTCCGGCCGCAAAAAAGGTCGACCATGGGAGGAAGGGTGAAGGGAACCAGCAGGGAGGAACACACCACCATAACCAGGACCAGGGGTGTGTTGGCCTGAAGCAGGCCGGAAATAAATGGGGCCACAACTCCAGTAGATATGCCGGTCAGGAGCAGTGCGGATAGGCTGTAGCCAGGCCAAAGGGCGCGAAAGACCAAGAAAATCGCCGCGGGCAAGAGGATCATTCTGATGAAAAGGAAAACGCCGACGACAAGGGCCTTGCTGCGCAGGGTCTCCGAGATGTCCGAAAGGCTGATCGAGAGAAAGCTCAGGAAGAGGAGCGACATCATGCAGTAAAGAGGANAAGACTGGAAGATTTCCCCCGCTCTTGGGAAAAAGATCCCAGCGAGCAACGAGGAGTAAATGACGAGGAGCAAAATAAAATCTCTAATCCTAAACATTGGAAAGCCTCTTCATCCCTAACACACCTTTTCCGAAAAAGAGAAGCCATCCTAACAAACCATATCGGAGATGGCAATGCTCGCTTGCGGCGGACGGCCGATCTGTTATCTTCAGCCTCAAGAACACCGGGAATCGGCGTGAAACCTTCGCCCAGTCTCACTCCTTTTCAGGCTGTTAGCCCCCTTTTAACCGGGCTGACAAAAGTTTGATTTAGCCTGAACTATCGTATAATAGCCCTATATGTGTTATGAGATCTTTTAGGGCTCATAGAGATGCGGCAGGCTGACGGCAGGCAAATGGCGTGGATAATTCTCCTGGGATGCAGCTCAAAGCTTAGACGGGAAAGATGAGAAGAAGCGCGGTTATCTTTGACATGGACGGAGTTCTTGTCGATACGGAGCCGATCTATATCGACATCGGCCGGCACCTGTTCAGGAAGCTGGGCATTGAGGTGTCGCAAGAGCGGATTATGTCTTATGTGGGAGTGCCTGCCAGGCGCATGTGGGCCGAGATCAGGCGCGATTACCTGTTGCCCCAATCCCTCGATGAGCTTATTCAAGCAGAGAGGTCTGAGCAGTGGCGGCGCTTGAGCGCAATGACGCTGATTCCGCCGATGGACGGAGTGGTGCCCTTCCTGGAACGACTGATGACCGCCGGGATCAGGCGAGCCATCGCATCATCCACTCCACTGGATCTGGTCCAACTCATTATTTCAAGGGCCATGATTGGCCGGTATTTTGAGGCAGTCATATCCGGCGACCAGGTCAAGGAAGGAAAGCCTGCACCCGACATCTTTCTATACGCTGCGTCCGAATTGGGTTGTGCACCGGACGACTGCGTGGTTGTGGAGGACTCTCCGCACGGCATACGCGGGGCCAGGAGCGCCGGCATGAAGACTGTAGGCTTCGCGAACCAACTCTCCAAAGGCCTTGATTTATCAGAGGCCGACATCATCATCACCGATTTCACGGCTTCAAGCGTGATGAGGATCTTTGACCTCATGGACCCAACGACCCATCCCTCTACTCAGCGGGCCTGAGAACAGCCCGAGCACTTCCTGATGCAATTATCTCCCCAAAAAGCTTGACAAGTGCTTTCTATTATGCGAAACGTTATTTCGCATTAAGAAACGCTGTTCCATGGGTTTACGTCTTGACAAAACAGGGATTGAGAAAGGGGTGACGACGGTCAGGCGCTGAGGACCTCATCCCCGGGTTCCGGAAATACTCACGCAGGGCACAATCCTGCAAGGACGAAGGTATCCTAGGTCAAACAACCATTGAAGGAGGAGAAAGATGAAGAGACTCGTGCTGATCCTTGGACTGTTTGTCGCTTTGGTTCCCTTTGCGCTTTCACAAGCTGCAGAGCCGGCTGTAATTCAAATGAAAATAGGGCATTTTGCCGCGGAGTCCCATCCCGGAAACGTTGCAGTCAAAATGTTCATCGAGGCGGTGGAGAAAAGGACGAACGGAACGATCAAAATCGCAAACTTCCCCAACAACGCCCTTGGATCGCCGCCCGAGGTGCTCGAGCAGAACATCCTGGGCGCGGTGGACATGAGCCTGCCTACGCAGGGACAACTTGGCAAGTACTCGAAGAAATTCAACTGCGTCATGCTTCCTTTCCTTTACGAGAACTATGCTCATGCCGACAAGGTCCTCGACGGCCCCTTCATCGCGTGGGCCGCGCCCGACCTCGACAAGGCGGGCCTCGTGTTCCTTTCGAACTGGGAGTGGGGTTTCCGCAACCTCACCAACAGCAAGCGGCCCGTGAATAAGCCGGACGACGTAAAAGGGCTTAAGATAAGAACCCCTCCTGAACTGCCGACCCAGGCGGCAATGGAGGCCTTGGGGGCGGTTGTGGCCACCATCAATTTCAATGAATTGCAGATGGCTCTCAAGCAGGGAGTGGTCGACGGCCAGGAAAACCCGATAGCGGTCATTTACGCCAACAAGCTCTATGAAACACAGAAGTATCTCACCATGACGGGACACAACTACAACACGATGGTCCATGTGATCAGCAAGAAGGTCTGGGACAAGCTCACCCCTGACCAGCAGAAGATCATCAAAGAGGAGAGCGTCAAGGCGGGAAACTACATGAGAAAGGCCGTCAGAGACGGCGAGGCGCAAGAGATCGCAGAGCTCAAAAAGCTCGGTGTGGAAGTCAGCACTCCGGACAAGGCCCCGTTCAAGAAGCTGATGGGCCCGGCTTACGATCGGATGAAGGCCATTGCCGATGAAGAAAACATCAAGGCCTTCGTAAAGATGGTTGACGAAGCGAAGTAAGCATCGGGATCTTTGAATTTGCACAGGCGAGACGGGATCGGGGCCGATGGCCTCTCCATCGATCCCGATCCCCGTTGACCTTGTCCCTGAGACCTTAAGATAGGTCCGGTTGGGGGGCAGGAATGCTGACATTATCCATCTTTGTGGTCTTGTTGGTGCTTATCCTAGTGGATCTGCCCATTGCCGTCGCTATAGCGCTGACAGCGGTCGGCTTTTTTGTGGGCCTGGGGAATGAGTCTCTCTTGACCATGCTGCCCCAGAGGATGTATGCCTCTACGACAGGATTCGTCCTGCTTGCCGTTCCTTTTTTCATCCTTGCAGGAAACCTGATGAATGTCGGGGGTGTCACCAATCTCATCTTCAGGTTTGCCAAGGCCGTGATTGGTCATTTCCCGGGCGGGCTTGGTCAGGTCAGCGTCATCGCCAACGTCATTTTCTCGGGAATGTCGGGTTCCGCCCTTGCGGATGCGGCCGGCCTCGGCCAGGTGCTCCACAAGGCCATGGTGGACAACGGGTTCAAACCGAAGCATTCCGCTGCTATTGTGGCGACGGCCGCAACCATCGGCCCCGTCATCCCCCCAAGCATTCCTTTTGTTCTTTATGGGGCTCTGACCGGCGTCTCGGTGGGCAAGCTCTTCCTGGCAGGTTTTATCCCCGGTGCGCTGATGGCCATTTCCATGATGATCGCCATTGTGTTTCAGGCTAAGCGCTACGATCTGCCGAAGGAGAAGAAAGCGAACTTCCGGGAAGTGACAGCCAGTTTCAAGGCGGCACTTTTACCGCTCCTCACGCCTGTCATCGTAATCGGCGGGATCGTGATCGGTTTCTTCACGCCCACTGAAGCCGCCGTGGTTGCTTCTCTCTACGCCTTGTTTCTGGGCTTTTTGTTCAAGGATCTGAAAGTGAAAGACCTGCCTCGCGTCCTCTGGGCATCCATAAGGCAGACCACCAGCCTCCTGTTCATCATAGCCGCTGCCGGCTTTTTCGGCTGGTTCACCATCCACCAGAAGGTCCCTGACCAGATTATCTACAATCTGACCAGCATGAGCGCCACGCCTGGGGGCGTCCTTGCCATGGTGATCGCCGTGGTGCTGCTGCTCGGGTGCTTTCTCGAAGGAAATGCCATTTTCATTATCACGATCCCCATTTTTGCCCCCATCGCCCAGAGATTCGGAATCGACCTGGTGAATTTCGGTGTGGTCATGACCCTGCTGATCATGGTCGGGAATCTCACGCCACCGGTTGGGATGTGCCTTTTCGCGGTACAGAGTTTCAGCAAGGTCAGTCTCGGNGAGTTGTCCAAGGAAGTGTGGCCTTATCTGGTCGGGATCTTTATTGTCACAGTCCTCATTGCCTATGTCCCATCCATCGGCTCTTTTCTGCCCAATCTGTTGATGGGCAAGTGAGCGTACTGCAACAAGGAGAAAAAGATGGTGATCTTGAGATGGCTTGACCGGGTGCTCCTGATCGCACTAAAAGCTCTCACGATCACGTGTTTCGTGATCGTCACAATATTGGTCTCCGCCAATGTTTTTGTGCGTTTTTTCCCTGTGGCCTCGCTCCACTGGTTCGATGAGGTCATTGAACTTTTCTATGCTTATCTCGTTTTCTATGGCGCTGCGGCGCTTTGGATCAGCAGGGGACATATCAGTGTAGGTGACTGGATCGGAGGCAGGCTCATCAAGAGCGTAACGGGCCGGCACATTTACAGAATGATTTTGGAATCGGTCGTCCTGGTCTTCACTTTGATATTCTTCTATTATTCTTTGCGGCTAACGGTTTTGGCACTGGACGTGACCAACGTCTTTGCCATCCCCAAGTCGGTTCTGTACTCCTGCATGCCCGTCGCAGGGGCGATCATGATCCTTTACTCGATCCGAGACATCGCCGTGGAGATGATTCCTCTCATCAATCGCAAGGCAAACACGGGAACACCCCCTCCCTAGCCCCTGGTCGCCTACGGCGCCGCCAAAGGCGGGTACACCTCCCCCCTCGAGGGGGAGGGAAGGCTGGGGAGTAAAAAACTGAAGAGATTTGGAGGATTCACATGGATATTCGATACGCGATACATCCCGACCATTTCAAAGCTCTCGACTCCGAAGCCATGAGGCGTCACTTCCTGGTGGAAGGGCTTTTCAAAGAGGACCGGCTTAACCTGGTCTACAGTCACATCGACAGAATCATTGTCGGCGGTATTTGCCCTGTTCGGGGGAGCGTGCGCCTGGAAGTGACAAAANCCTTGGGAGTGGATTATTTCCTTCAGAGAAGGGAAATGGGAATCATCAACATCGGCTCTCAAGGCGCCGTTCTGGTCGATGGAGCAGAGCATGTGCTGGAGANCAAAGAAGGCCTTTACATCGGCATGGGCTGCAAGGANATCTCCTTCAGAAGCAGCGATGCGAAGAACCCCGCAAAATTCTATTTCAACAGCACTCCCGCTCATTTCGCTCACCCGGTTGTCGCGGTTTCGAAACGCAATGCCCAGCAAGTCCAGCTCGGCAGCGCGGAAAAATCGAACCAAAGAACCATCAATCAGTTCGTTCATCCCAACGTGCTGAAGAGTTGCCAGCTGGTCATGGGGATGACGGAGCTTTCCCCGAGCAGCGTCTGGAACACCATGCCGAGCCACACTCACGACAGGCGCATGGAAGTTTATTTTTATTTTAATCTGCCGGATGACTCCGTGGTGTTTCACCTTATGGGAGATCCGAAAGAGACACGGCACATCGTGGTGAGGAACGAACAGGCGGTCATCACCCCGAGCTGGTCCATTCATTCCGGCGTGGGAACCGCGAACTACTCGTTCATATGGGGTATGGCCGGAGAGAATCAGACCTTCACGGACATGGATGACGTCCCCATGTCGGTTCTCAAATGATGGAAAGGGGGCTGGAGAATATGGTACTCGACCAATTTCGCCTCACAGGAAAGGTTGCCATGGTCACGGGTTGCCGAACCGGTCTGGGGCAAGGCATGGCTTACGGGCTCGCAGAAGCCGGGGCCGACATTGTCGGAATTGACCGTCTGGATCTCTCCGAGACCGATTCCCGCATCAAAAACATGGGAAGGAGATTCCTGGGCATTACGGCGGATCTCTCCAGCTTGGAGCCGATTGAGGGCCTTATGCGGAAGACCGTAGACACCTTTGGCAAACTGGATATCCTCGTGAACAATGCCGGCATCATTCGGCGGGCGGATGCCGTCGATTTTACGGAAAAGGACTGGGATGACGTGATGAATGTCAACATCAAGACCCTCTTCTTTCTGAGCCAGGCGGCAGCCAGACAGTTTCTGAAGCAGAAGACCAGAGGAAAGATCGTCAATGTGGCTTCCATGCTCTCCTTTCAGGGCGGTATTCGGGTGCCCTCTTACACGGCCAGCAAGAGCGGTGTAATGGGTGTGACACGCCTCATGGCAAACGAATGGGCCAAGCACGACATTCAGGTGAACGCCATCGCTCCAGGATGGTTCGCCACAGACAACACCGCCCCTCTGCGAGCAGATCCTGTCAGGAGCGCGGAGATCTTGGGCCGGATACCGACGGGACGATGGGGGATTCCTGACGACCTGAAGGGAGCGGTTGTNTTTCTGGCATCCGATGCGTCCAACTATGTCAACGGCTTCACCCTGGCCGTAGACGGAGGCTGGCTNGCGCGATGATGAATACGAACGCAGTGGATCAATTTTCCTTTTGCCGAGTCATCCGAAATCTCCCCGTCCCCCCTTTAGTAAAGGAGGCTGTCCGACAGCTCCAAAAATCCCTCCCCCTCGATGGGGGAGGGTAAGGGTGGGGGTGACTTGCGTATTTCCCCCTCCCCTTTGTCCCCTCCCGCCAAGGGAGGGGAGAATAGTTGTCTGACAGCCTACGCGAGGGGGGATTCGCGCTGGAATACGATATCTTTCATTGCGTTCGTGTAAAGAAGGTTTTCTACCAGGAGGCCGGGGAACGTGAAAAAAGTCATCACTTTCGGAGAGATCATGCTGCGGCTCAGTCCGCCGGGGTTTCTGCGATTTCGACAGGCAAGCTCCTTCGACGCGACCTATGGAGGAGGGGAAGCGAATGTTTCTGTTTCGCTGGCTCAATACGGGGTTCCCACAGACTTCGTGACCCGTTTGCCCGACAACGACATTGGGGATGCGTGCGTTTCCTATCTCAGGAGTTTCGGCGTGGGGACAACTAAAATCGTCCGGGGGGGCGGCCGGATCGGTATCTATTTCCTCGAGAACGGCGCCGTCCAACGGGGGAGTAAGGTAATCTATGACCGGGAAGGCTCTTCCATCGCCACCATAGAGAAAGGTATGGTGGACTGGGACAGGGTGTTTGAAGACGCGGAGTGGTTTCACTGGACCGGAATTACACCGGCGATCAGCAGGGGGCTCTGCGACGTTTGCCTGGAGGGCATCCTCAAAGCCAAAGACAAGGGCCTGACGGTTTCCTGCGATTTGAATTACCGCGCAAAGCTCTGGAGATGGGGAAAGAAAGCGGGAGACGTCATGCCCGAACTTGTCGAGCACTGCGACATCGCCATAGGCAACGAGGAAGATGCGGATAAGGTTTTCGGGATCAAGGCGCCGGACACAGACGTGAATGCGGGGAAAGTGGAGGGAGAAAAATATCGTTTTGTGGCCGAACAATTGACACAGAGGTTTCGGACTCTGAAAATGGTGGCCGTCACCCTCCGCGGCAGCATCAGTGCGAGCCACAACACGTGGTCCGGTGTGCTCTACGACGGACACAAGCTCTATGACGGTCCCATGTTTGACATTACCGATATCGTGGACCG
>JGI20214J51088_10002762_pt1 | contig 11605 bp, 9 predicted proteins | sample WetSurMetagenome_FD_51088 | JGI IMG/M metagenome (IMG submission 51088)
TGGCAGCATAATCGCCGTTGTTCTGAATCATGTATTTGGCACTGGACAGTGCTGCATCTTGAAGCGATCCAGCACCACTCGCTGACCCCGGACCTTGAGCAGGCAGGAGAATGGTATCGCAGGCCTTCAAGAGTGATATCATTGCGATCTGATTGGATTAGGTTAAATTATGCAAATAGTATTCTATGGACTTAATTGTTCTCCCAAATGCATCATTAAAATCTGGGATGGACCCCATCTGATGGTGCAATGATTCATTCCATGATGCTGCAAAACTGCTCTTCTTTTCCATAATCGATGATATGCTAATAGTAACACCCTTATATTTACATTTAGTAAGGATAATTGATTTTACTCGTTCACGATCCACGAAATCAGATAGTTGATCGATATCGTACAAGTCCCGAGATCTCGTTCGTTGAAAGAGAGATCGAATCTTTTCTGCCATAATCTCCTCAAGAGAATATGATGTAATCGAGGCATCGAAAGAGTCAGAAAAGTGATGATATATCGGCATTTTTTCTACGGGAAGTAAGATCATTTCGTTCTTTGGTTCTGTGATATCCAATTTAATTGTTATAGGGGCCAACGTGCTACGATTAATAATTCTAAACTTTACGACTGCGCGGAAACCACTCTTGGTGTTTATAATGCCGATATCATCTTCAAATTGTATCCCGCATTCTTCTCGAGTCCTTGTGATTGACTCTGTGATCAGATCCTTTAAAGCATCCCGGTCCAAATTCTCAGTTAAGGTAAAATCGAGATCATCAGAAAAGCGATAATTTTTGATAAATACCTTTCTTATACATGTTCCGCCTTTAAACGCCATCACTTCTGTATTGAGATATGCAAGCAGCCAATTTTGCGCATAATCGCGCTCAATCGTTGAGGGTGGTACAGAACATCTTCTGGCTATTTCTTTGATTTCTCTGATGGGAATCATTCTAAGTCATCCAAGAACGTTGTATCGAGGTTGATTATCATTCGCCATTTTGGATTAACAGGACCCTTTGAGGGCATTGTCGGATCAAGCAAGAGATACTTTTTTGATTTAATAGGTGGGAGCGCCAGCTGAAAACCTATTTTATCGCATAAATAGCCCAGTCGTCGAACCACTGAGAGGTTGTCTATCTTAAGAGCATACTCGTTTAACTTTTCTTGGTCCAACAGACCGGTTTTAAGAGCCTTCGTAACTTCGATTATACCTCCAGAGTATTGTGGCTTGTCGAGGCAATCAATAATCGTTTTTTCTTTATCTGTAATGCTCACCGGAACCTCTTCTATCCACTCCTTTCTTAGTCCATAGAATTTCTCATTCTTAATTCGAACTATCTGATAGTCTAGGCCGAAAATGTTTAGTCTGCTTTTTTTCTTGCGTTCAGTCGTTTGCAGAAAAACAGTTCTTGGAATCTGCTCAGTCAACCCATAATAATGCAAGGCGCTCCAATAGGAAATTGCTGAAGGTTCAATTAAATAAGAGCCAATGACGAATTCATGGAGAGTATAGCTTCCCTTTTCGCTATCAAGTGGAATTATAAGATATTTTCCTTTTTCAATCCGCTCGATAAAACCATGATCTTCTAGCCGAGAGAGAATTACAGAGAGTGCCTCTTTCTTAATATGGGTCTTCCTGTAGAGCTGATCAAAGGAAAATACCTGCCCCTCTTTAGCTATCGATTTAAGGATTTGAATTGTCATCGATCCACCAGTATCATAATTCCCCTTTTAGTACACCAACATTATCAGTTATGTATATTTCGGTGCATACAAGGGGGAATACGATATAGTACGACTTGAGTGGACTACGTGCTATGCGCTTCTTCGAAGCGCATAGCACTCATGAGATAAATATTTAAGGATCGTTCAGTCATCATGTTTTTTAAACTCCCATTTGATTACCTCAGTAAAACCGCAAACTGTATCGATAACATCATCATCAAGCTCAGTTTTAGCGTCCTTTATCGTTACCTTTGCAAATCTATTAAATAAACCTGGGAATTTCTTCCGGAAAAGGTCGGAGATTATATACCGCCTCTGCTTAACATGTCGAATTGCCTCATAGGCACCGATACGTTGAGTCTCATAAGTGCTTATTATAGCCAATAGGCTCTTGTACTCTTCTTCGTGCAGTTTCAATTGCTGGCGCTCGTTCTCTAAAACCTCGTTTAGCTCATAAGCCTTCTTTAATATATCTTCAGGGGTTTGTTGCTTTAGGTCCATATAATCTCGAATGCTACTAGCAAAGGTTTAGACGAAAAACCTTTTCCTGGCTAAAATACCTCGGTGGAAGCAATAATACAGTAATTATATTAATTTGAGAACAATATACCTCCTATCAAGATGGAAATGTCTTGCATTGATGGAATATCTCTGAGTCATCAGAGGCTCTGAGAAAACGTCCTCGAGCATTCTCATCTGTTACCTGGCATCCTTCGCGAGCATTTTGCCTCCGTTCGCGGCAATTAGGGCCTTGAGGATCTCGCCTCGATCCTTCTGCGCAGGCCGGATTTTGCCCTTTTCGAGAGCCGCTATTCTCCTGCGATCGAAGGCTGATATTCCGGCGCACGGGTGCGATACTCCTCGAATTCCGTTATTCCTACAGGATAGCCGACGCCAGCGCTCAGCTATTTTAAGAATATAATTATTGTAAGAATAACTTAAGTCCTCCGCACCATTCCTCCAATCATCCAAACTTTCTTCGGCGGAAAAGCAAAAGGATGACGTCCTATCCATCCGCTCTATGCGAGGATTGGATAGGCTCGCAAAATAGATCAAACTGCTTCGTCTAAAGCTTCCTGTGGCAGAACCACCAGTCCTCGCAGACCATGTCGCCGCCGGTCTTCCTGGTAGCCGCGGTCTTTTCGTCTGCTGGGGGCGGAATGATCACCTGATCGCCGATAAGCTCATTGTTTGGCCAGTTGGCAGGAGCAGCCACCTTGTTCTTGTCCACAACCTGCAGGGTCTTTACCACCCTCAATACCTCATCCATATTCCTGCCCACTTCCTGGGGGTAGAAGAGAATCAGGCGAACGGTTCCTTCCGGATCGACTACGAAGACGGCCCTCACGGTATTGCTGCCTTTTCCGGGATGGATCATGCCCATTCTCTGAGCAATCTTTCCCTGATCATCGGCAATGATGGGAAACTTGATCTCGACCTTCAAATTCTCCTTTATCCACTGCGTCCACTTCATATGGGAGAAGACCTGATCTATTGACAGACCGATCAGCTCGCAATTCAGCTTTGCAAACTCCTCCCGTCTCTTCTCAAAGGCGACAAATTCCGTGGTGCAGACCGGGGTGAAGTCGGCGGGATGGCTGAAGAGCACAAACCACTTTCCTGCAAAGGCATCGGGCAGGGTCATCATCCCGTGGGTGGTCTTGACCTCCATCCTGGGCATCTTGTCGCCGATCAGCGGGAAGCTGCCATCACATTCGCACATCGGATGCATAGCTTCCATATGCTTCATTGCCATTCCCGTGTGCTTCATTCCCATTCCCATACCCATTCCCATGTGCTTGTTACCCATATTTGATTCCATCTGACACATAATAGTACCCTCATTTCAGATCTGTTTATGCTGTCGCTGCAATGATACTCGGCCCTCCCACTAATTAAAGGTTACTATCTAAAAGTAAGCAAATGGCTTGACCCGGGGCTAATGGGCAGGCAATTGCACCCTGGCCATCGTGAGGTGGCAAATCTGCGCGAAAGACGAACTGCAAAACGAGCTTGCCGAATCGGTTGAATATTCCGGACGGAAAAAGGCTAAATAGATTAAGCCAGAGGCGTAGCGAGGTAAATTAATGCCAACAAGCAAGAAGCAACTAGAGAAGCTCAACAAGGTGAAGAAGGCCAAGGCGGAAGAGCTTTCCAAGCTGGCAGATGCGGGCAGCAAAGACGCCAAGAAGAAGCTTAAAAAGCTCGAGAAAAAGTTGAAGTAAGACTGATAGCAAGATGCCTGATCGTTCCGTGCATTCTTCTTTTTCCGGGGCCTATTATCACTAACTAGATAATCCAAAACACTCATTAAGGCACTGTGAGCTATGCACTGTGAGGTGCCGGACCTGCCCAATATCATTCATATCATTCCCGACTTCGAGCTATCCGTGGTCATGCGGCATATCGCCTATAAAAAGAGAGGCACATTCCTCTCCATGGCGGCTATTGCAGTAGCTGTGGCCATCTCCCTGATATCCGTTTCCATGCAGGATGGCTTTCAGGGCATGCTTTTTGATATAATCGTAGAGGACCTTCCTCACGTTACCGTCACGCCAAAGGAAGGCGACGACTACATCTATCTTTACAAAACCCTGATGGACAGGGCCTGGGCCATTCCCGGCGTGGTTGCCGTCTCTCCCAGCCTTGGAGCGGAGGTGACGCTCGCTTACAAGGACAGCGTGGAGAGCGTGGCCCTGTCCGGCGCGAACCCGGACGACATGGACAGGATCTACCACATAGGAAAATATGTCTTCCAGGGAGATCTCGCCTCAGTCCAGGATGGCAAAAGGGTCGTCCTTGGAGAAAAGACGGCAAAGAGCCTGAAGGTCAAATTGGGGCAGACGATCTACGCGGCAATTCCGGATGAAGAAAGCAGAAGCCTCATAGTCTCTGGAATCTTCAAGCTTCCTACGGGATGGCCAGATAACCTCGTCTTCGTATCTCTTTCCACAGCCAGAGACTTCGTGGACGAGGGCGATGTGGTCTCGTCGGTGGACATCAAGCTGGATGATGTCTATCAGGCTGATGGCGTTGCCGCAAATTTGCAGGCTCAGGGATACAAGGCAGAGAGCTGGCAGACTCTCTACCCGGAGATCTTGAAGACGCTTGCCATAGAGAACTTTCAGAACCGCCTGATAATGCTATTGATACTGATAATAGCCGCCTTTGGAATCGGCAGCGTGATGTATATGCTGGTCAATGAGAAGACCGGCGAGATCGGCATGCTCATGGCTATGGGCGCAACCGGCGCAAACATCAGAAATATCTTCCTTTTAGAGAGCGCCATCCTGGGTTTCATGGGCGGCCTGCTGGGAAGCATCCTGGGACTTGCCGTATCCCTTTATCTGAGGAGCCTGGAGCTTAAAATGGATGCACCCGGCGGGCAGGAGATATCTCTGCCCGTGGTGATCAATGCCGGAAACTTTCTGGCGATAGTTCTGGTGGCTGCGGCCCTCAGCGTGATTGCAGGCATGTACCCGGCCTGGAAAGCATCCCGGCTTGATCCCGCTCTGGCCATCAACGGATGAGTGATGACAATTAAATGTATGAGTTTACCATAGCAAGGAGACATATCCTCAGAAACCCCAGGATGGCATTCTTCACGGTAGCCGCAGTGACGCTTGCGGTCGCCATAATCGTTGTTTTTATGGGCCTTCTGGGCGGCTTTGAGGAGGAGATCATCACCACCACAGTTGAGAACAATCCCCACATTTATGTTCAGCCGAAGTCAGACGAAGATTATGTATATCTCTACAAAACGATCTCCGCACGGCTATTGGATTATCCTGGCGTGGAAGCGGTATCCTCAAGGCTGATTGGAAAGGCCGCCGCCAGGTACAAGGAAAAAATCAGAGGGGTAGAATTCCTGGGGGTCAATCCGGCTGACGAAGACCTGCTGATGAAGGTTGGAAAGGACATCGTCCTCGGCAACTTTCAGGATCTGGAAAGCAGGAAGTATTCCGCTTTTATGGGAACCAAGCTCGCCGAAGAGCTGAAGCTGCATCCGGAAGACGATTTTACCCTGGCAAGGGGAAACATATCCATGAGGCTGAGGGTTGCCGGCCTCTTTGAGACCGGATCGGCCAGGGACAAGACCCAGATATACATTCCACTCTCCACCGCTCAGGACCTGATAGGAAAAGGAGATTTAGTCTCCGAGGTGGACGCGAGAGTCAGCGACATCTACCAGGCTCCTTACATCGCCGAGGATCTCAAGACAAAATACCGCTACCAATCCAAGTCCTGGGTGGATATGAATGCCGATATCCTCAAGCTCATTCAGACCCAATCGATCTTCTCCTGGATATTCTATTTTCTCATATTTGTAATCGCGGGATTCGGAATAGCCAACACCATGATAATGATAATAAGCCGGAGGACAAAGGAGATCGGCATTCTCATGGCTATGGGAGCCACCAGGCGGTCGATACTGAAGATATTCCTCCTGGAGAGCCTGATTCTCGCTCCGCCCGCTGCGCTGCTGGGCAGCATTCTGGCAGTATTAGCTGCCCGGCTCATAATGTCCTATGATATCCAGCTTCCCTCTGAGATCTACATGGTATCCAGGATGACCATCAGCATGAATCCGGAGTTCTTCGTTTATGCCGTCGCATTCGCCCTGGCGGTCAACTTCGTGGCTGGCTTGTATCCCGCCTGGAAGGCATCCCGCATGGACCCCGTGGAGGCGATAGGGAGCATTTGAACGAGAATTGAAAAGCCTATCTTATCCCATCTGTGCCCAACAGGGTGAACCATTCTTGGGAAAAAAGAAAGAGTGCCGGATTTCTTGATAGAGCAAAATCATGGCAAGACGATATTAAACGATGCATCGAACGTATCAAGCATCCCGACAAACCTTTCAAACATAGAGCAATCTCCGGTACAGACAGCGCCGTTCACAGGAGAAGTTGGATTAAGGGCCAGCTGTTCAAGAGACCTGCGAGGCAAATCGACGGTGACATCTGCATTGCTCGAGGATTCATTCAGCCAGAAGTTTAGCACGCTGTTATTCACCAGAATCAGTGCCCTGTCGCCTGTGTCGTTGATTATCAGGTTTATCTTATAGTCCGCTCCATCAGCCTTGGTAGCATTCAGTCTCACTGCAAGAAAATCCAGAAGCTGGCTGCAGGACATTGCAGACATAATATCCGCGGAGATCATCGTTCTTCCCTGCACCGGCTCAGTGCTGCGAAGCTCCTGGGCCCCAACCAGATACGAATTCCGTGCCGGGCCGGACTCCGCCTGATACCCGAGCTGCTCGAGAGCTGCGGCCTCCATCTTCCTCGCCTGCATATTTGTGGGGTCTGCAAAGACGAGATAATTTGCAATGGATGCTACCAGTTCATATCTGCCGGCTTCGTAGTCCTCAGAGAGCTTCTGCATGACTGCGTCTGCTCCACCCATGTACCTGGTGACGTTCCTGGCATAATCCACTGGCGTTAGCCGCTTCAGGTTGATTGGATTTGCATCGTAAAAGCCAAGATATTTCTGGTAGGTCGCTTTCACTCCCATGTATATCTGACCGTAAAATCCATGCGTGTACCAGTATTTTTGCAGAGACTGAGGAAGGACGATCATATTTGAAATCTCATCCATGGTATAGCCTTTATTGGCCAGGTTCAGTGTCTGATCATTGATGTACCTGTACATGTCGCGCTGGTTTTCGAGGAGTTCCTTTACCTTATCGTTTCCGAACCTCGGCCAGTTGTGGGCGGTGAACACGATCTCGGCCTGATCGCCGTAAAGCCTCAGTGCCTCGTCAAGGAATTCTGACCACGAAAGCGGGTCTCTGACCTGGGCTCCGCGAAGGGTCAGAACATTGTGCAGCGTTCCCACGCAGTTTTCCGCCATAAATAGCGCTTTGTGATCCGGCAGCCATATATTTAGCTCAACTGGAGCTTCGGTGTTTGTGGTGTACTGAAACTCCATGGTGACTCCATCGATGGACAATCTCTCTCCCGTCCGGTTGATCTCAATTGTGGGCGCAATGAGAGATGCGACTCCCGTCGCCGGATATTTGCCCAGGCCGTTATCGACCAGCCCTTTTTCGTCTCTGGGAAGGGCAAGTCCGTACATATAGCCTGCCCGCCGCTGCATTGCGGTTCCTGCATACACATTCTCGCTGACCGCGTGCTCCATGAATCCGACGGGAGCAATGATCTCTGTGTCTCCCGAGGCAACCTGCTCATCCGTAATTACTCCTTTTACTCCCTGGTAATGGTCCACATGAGGATGAGAGTAAATGACTGCTTTTACCGGATATATTCCCAGTGTCCTGTTCACCAGGCTCATCGCCGCCCGCGCCGTCTCAACCGAATGCATGGGGTCGATTATTATCCAGCCGGTATCGCCTTTAATGAGGCTCATTGCGGTAATATCATAACCCCTGACCTGATAGATGCCAGGAACAACCTCAAACAGACCGTTAATGTCGTTCAATCTCGCGTGCCTGAACAGAAGAGGATTAATGGTGTCGGGACAGCTTCTGTTATCCAGGAACGAAAATGCTTCCATGTTCCAGGAGGTATAATTCGGGTAATCAGATGGGATAATCAAGGGATCGTCAGTGGCAATAAATCCCCGCGTGGCAAAATCCAGGTCCTCCTCATTATTTATCCATGCGGGAGTATCGTTTGCCTTTAGATTGGCGGCAATGGTATAATCAGTTGCCGCATTTCTGATAGAGCCGCCTGGACCGCCGATGTCTATTGATTTTTCTGCGGCGAATGCTCCAGGCATCACTGCCATCAATGCGATGGCAACTGCAAAAAGCGTTTTCAAATATGTTTTCATCCTATTCACTCCTTTTTCTTCAAACTTGTATCCTGACGTTATCGGATTTATTTGCTTTCCAGATAAACAGCAAATGCAATCATCAGTTCCAGCTCACATCCTTAAATAAAAGGGAGGCTAACATTCCAATGCGGATTGGCTCTCGTGCCGAACAACCGCGACAACTGGAATGGGGCATGGATCCAAACCAGCTGGGGCAACAGACGTCTTTGCCCGGAAGCCTGGTGGTCACGCAGTGATAACGGTAATCCAGAAGACAAGTTGACCAATGAAAGCGGCTGGACGAAACTATGGGCTCCGCCGCGCGGTTATGCAGTATATGTCCCGCAAAATCCTTAAAATGGACTATAATTTTCCCCGGGATTGGTATTTTCCAATCTCCGGGTTCTCTTTAAAAGAATGCAGGATGATTCAAAATAAGCTGAAAAAATTAGCGGTTTTGCGCTGAATCGTCAAATTGGACATTCTTTTGAGTCTGGAAAGATCCCGAATAGATCTGCTCGCTTTTATTCATGTTGATCGACCAGCCTCGCATATTCTTGATGGCCCAGAGCCCTTCAAACGCCAATTCCGTGCTAAAGCTCATGGTATTATTAAAACGATTAACTGATTTGATAATGCTGCTCTCGCTCTTGTTAACCTGGCTCAGGTTGAACCTCTCGCTCACGCTGGCTCCAATGCCATTTTCAAAGAAGGGAATTTTTGTGCTCTTGCTGTTCTTCAGCTGCCCTCCATCGAAGGCCAGATCTGACTGGGAAGAAAAGTCGACCTTACTGCCGATCTTGTTCATGCTTCGCAGGGATTCGAGGTTAATTGACCCATAGCCTTTCATCCAGCCTTTGGAATCCACGGCACGATCTTTAAATTTCCCTTTAATTGAGACCTCCCCACTGCCGGTTACCGATGATTGCTCATCGAAGAAGAATCCATTTGCAGCTAAATGTCTCTCAAATGGAATATATTTAAAGGCATGATTTGGGCCATAATCGGATGCCTGAGCACTGAAAAAAGAGCCCACCGCCAGGGCTAAAGCCATTGCCGCCATGATGATCAGACCGAGCAGACTCAATTTCACTGATTAATGCTGAAGGCAGGATGAGATAATTAATCTTTTGCCTTCGCACCAACCTCCCTGAAGAGACAGTATCTCAGCTGATCGGAATCCGCCGTCTGCAGATAAATATCTCCCGCAAGAGACACATATTTGTTCTTGCTCAACGTGATGGGATTTCCAATGTTGTTCATGGAAATCCGGCTTGCTGCAATATCAGTGACGGTCAGCTTGCCGAAAGCGGTCATTTCCTTAACTGATATCGGCTCATCGGAAAGCTGCCAGAGGCCGTCTATCGTCGCCAGGTTCTGATCCGAGCCTCTAAAGGCATTCTTGAAATGCACTGCGATGAGGACCGCATTCTTCAGCTCTCCCGCATCTTCTTTGTAGATATAGGTGTTATCAGCCGTGGCCGCAGCATCGTATGAAGTATGCATTATTGCGGAGTGCACAACCTCGCCATTCCTGGAAAGCTCCAGGTAGACATTATTGCCGTCGGAGGAGATGGACTTTATGGCCAGCACATAGCCATCTTCAAGCTTCAATGGGCTGCCGGTTGTAATTGTCTTCTCGGTGTCATCATCAGCGAGGATTTTCAATAGCTGCTTTTTAGCCAGGGCGCTCCTGTCTGTGGACTTATCAAAGAGCAGCCCCTTTGAGGAATCAGATAAATATTCAGCAAAGCATTTCTCTCCCAGAAATCCAATGGCTCTATATGATCCCCAGTCCTTAAACTTAAAGTCGGTCTTTGCGGCATTTGTGGTGTAAACGATGCCATGCGGCTCGGCAAGCTTCCCATCGGTGACGCTCGTTTTCAGCAATTCCGTCTCAAGATCTTCATCGATATCATAATAGAAACCGGCAAAATTGTCAGCATTCCAGGCGTATGAATCGGTTGCCACCGCTCCCCGCAAGGCAAAGCCTTCCCGATCGGCGATCTCCCTGTAGAGGCAGTACCTGAGACTGCCGGAATCTGCGGTCCTTATCCCTATGTCCGGCATCAGAGATATATCCTTGTTCCGGCCCAGTGTAAGGTCGCTTCCTTCGTTGTTCATGACGATATCCTCAGCAGTGGCCGTCTGGACGGTCATCTTATCGAAATCTGTCCCCTCGGATACATCCACGGCTTCAGTTGAGAGCTGCCATATTCCCTCGATGGTAGCCAGATCCTGATCCGCGCCCCGGAAGGCATTCTTGAAGTGAACTGCTATGATGAGCACATCCCTGGAGCTGCCGAAGTCCTCCCTGTAAAGGAATGTCTTCTCGGCCATGCTCGCGCCATCCCTGGATGGGAAGACCTTCTTTGTGGCCAGGATGGTTCCATCTCTGGATAGGGTGAGAGTCGCAGTATTTCCGGATATATCAATGGAATCGATAGAAAGCTTGTAGCCGTCTTTCAGCTTAAGAGACGTGGCGGTGGTGATGGTCATCTCCTGATCGTCATCCATGAGAACCCGAAGAAGCTTATTTTTTGAGAGTAGGTTCTTCTCGCCGGACTCATCAAAGAGCCTTTGGTCGACGCTGCCGGAAGCATCAAGATATCCGGCAAAATATTTCTCTCCAAACAGGCCGATAACATTGTAAGAGCCCCAATCCTTAAATGCGAATCGGTTTTGCTGGGCTGTGGTCCGGTAGGTGAGGCCATAAGGATAGGACCCGCTCAGTATGTCATCCGTCAAGGTTGCAGTTATTGTTTCCGTGCCTGTATCGCTGTTGAGATCGTAATACAGGCCGGCGAAGTTCTGGGGATTCCATTCAAAGTCAACCGTGGCCGCCTGGCTGTGGATCTTCAGCGGGATTGACGGTTTTGCAGACTGCTCGGAAAAGACGCTTTTATCTGAGTATGCTTCTTTGTCCGCAGGCGTCTTCTCTTCAGCTGGCTCCGGCTCTTTTGAGGATGCGGCCTCACTTTTTATTGCGCTCTTTTTAATTGACGAGGATATGGTTTTTAAGATATCGATTTGGGTAGGCTCATTTCCATCGGCCTTCCCTTCATCCGGTTTGTCGGACCCGTCGAGCGCAATCTGTTCGACGCTA
>JGI20214J51088_10002763_pt1 | contig 11605 bp, 10 predicted proteins | sample WetSurMetagenome_FD_51088 | JGI IMG/M metagenome (IMG submission 51088)
GGCAGCAGTCAGCTTTAAAACTTTGTTCTTTCTGCCTTTGCCCATACGCCCGGAAATTGCTTGAGTATATAAATGCCAAGCTTTCGGGACTCTACACTGAGTACGAGACTGAAAGGAGTCGGGCATTCAATCGGCAACAGATCTAGAGGCATGGAAAGCGCAATCGTCCATGAGTTTCAAATCCGATAGAACGAAATCTATTTAAATTATCCGCCCTATTGTCAAAATAAATGGGGAATCTCAACTCGCTGCATTTTCTGCGGTGGTACAAATTAGGTCTAAAGGCGCTGCGAATAATGGCTCAGGATGGACCAAGAAGCTTCTGGTGCCAGTATCAAACGCGGCTGGAGAAGGAGAAAAGATTCAAGGGCGTACAATCCGTAAGGCTGCCAATATCCCCCGATATGCCCAGAACGATAGACTTCTCTCCATTAGATATAGTTGTATTTTCAATTATTGATTGGGATTTCAGATTTCAAAGGCCTCAGCAGATTGCAGCCCGATTTGCGGGAGATGTTGGAAGAACTTTCTATACCTGCACAAGCTTCTCTGACTATGATAAGCCGCTCTTGAGTGAGATTCGAGACCATCTATTTGAAGTGTGGCTTCCATCACATGAGCCGATAAATATCTATCAGGATGTGCTGACAGACAGTGCGATTGACTGCATTGTGAGTTCATTTTCGCTCCTGCGCAAGGAATTCGAGATAGTCGAGGCAGTGATCTTTGTGGATCTGCCATTCTGGAGCCGGGCAGCATTCAGGCTCAGAGATCGATTTGGATGGAAAGTGGTATATGATTGCATGGATTTTTACAAGGGTTTCTTGAATACATCAGAGCAGATGCTTCTGGAAGAGGATGAATTATCGGAAAAAAGCGACCTCGTTTTAGCATCATCCAATCTGCTATTCAAGGATAGGTCTATTCATAATCCTAACTGCTTTCTGGTACCTAATGGAACGGAATTTCGTCATTTCAACAAGAGAACTACGGAAAAATCTCCTGAACTCAGAGATTTGAAGTTCCCAGTCATCGGCTATTACGGTGCAATTTCGGATTGGTTCGACACCGAGCTGGTTGGATCTCTGGCGCGATTAAAACCCGAGTGGAACTTTGTCCTTATAGGAAATAACGAAGATGCCGATTTGAATCCAATCAGGCATTTAAAGAATATATACCTACTGGGAGAGAAACCTTACTCTATCCTACCGTCTTACCTTCATGCCTTCGATGTCTGCATTATTCCATTTAAGAAAAGCGAATTGACCGATGCGACAAATCCAGTAAAGCTATTTGAATATTTAAGTGCAGGCAAACCAGTTGTGGCAACTAATCTTAAAGAATTAGAATATTATAGTGACTTCATAAGTCTCGCGTCGGGAATAGATGAATGGCTGCAGGCAATTGAGGCCGCTCTCTGTGCGCAAAGTGCTGAAGAAATTTCCCGAAGAGAAAGCTTCGCACAAAAGAACGATTGGGACGAGAGGTTCATCCAAATCAGAGAGAAGATAGCATCACTATATCCAAAAGTTAGCATTTTCGTAATCGTTGATCAAAAGGATTCGGATTCGGTCAGCAGATGCGTTGAACGTGTCTATAAGAAAACCGGATACCCCGCTTCTGAAGTAATTGTCATTTCCAATTCATCCGGTGATATTCAGAGTTTCAGTGAAATAGCAAGATCAAAGCATTCAAAATTTAAATATATTAGCAATAAAGAGCTTTTGACCTCACTTCGTCAAGGTTTTGATTCCTGTACCGGGAAGTACATAGCTTTGCTGACCAGCGATGCGATCGTGTCCCACGGATGGATTGGAAGAATGCTCAGACATCTTGGGCGTGATCCAGGCATAGGGGCCGTAGTGCCTGCTTTCTGCAATGAGGGCTATAAGGGATCACGATACGGCTCCCTACGCCCTGATATCGACCAAATAGACTCTAATGCGCTTCAGATGGCAAGGAAATATGAAGGCAAAAGCGTCGATGTAAATATGCAACCAATTTCATGCATTTTTATGGATAGAGATACATTTAATAGGTCCAAGGCGCAGATTGAACTTGTCCCACAAGGAAAGCACCTTGCACTGTGGATCAAAGATGCTGGCTACAGAGTCGTTTGTGCCAAAGATGTATATATACCCCTACATGGTCCATGAACAGGCAGATATGTAAATCGCAAAGAACACCCAGTTGAGTCTAGATTTCCGCATGTTCCGCGAAAAGAAGCTATTTATAGTGCTCTATGCATCAGGCTGATATTGGAAAGCGTTTAGCAGAGATCGGCAGAATCAAACCGGCTGACTGGTGAACACAAACGCAACAAATAATTGGTGAGATATCTGAGAGAAATCCATTTATCGGAGATCCTGTGATGCCCAGTTTCACTAAATCGCTCGTTAGCTCAAAAAAAGCCAGCAATTCAGAAAAGAAAAGAATTGGGCTAATAGGCTCTGGTTTCATATCCAAGGGTCTAGTCCTGTTAATGGAGCTAAGAACGGACCTTCAAGTTCACCGAGTCTTGACCAGATCTCGCATAGATGAGCTGGATGATTTCCCCAGAAGAGATCTGCTTACCAACTCAGCGGAAGAGATGATTGAGGATGCAGACCTTGTTGATCATAAGGTATTTCCATTGAATGCGACTCCAAAAAGAGGAAGATGTATCAGTCCCGCCTGCACTTTGCTGAAAGTGCGCACAGAACCTAATGTCTCTGCAGAATTGATCTCAAGAGTAGGAGCTGCGTGAAAATGAGACAGCTTGTCTCGATCGTTATAGCAAACTGGAATGGATTGAAGTATCTGAACGATTGCCTGGATTCTCTTCTACGGCAGACCTATTCGCCGATAGAGATAATATTGGTAGACAATGGATCAGAGGACGGTTCGCCGGACTTTATAAAAGAAAAGTATAATTCTATAAAAATAATAAGAAATAAAACGAATATGGGATTTGCGTCCGCTACAAACAATGGAATAAAGCATGCTGAGGGGGAACTAATAGCCTTATTTAATCAAGATGCGATGGCAGACGAAAAATGGCTTGAAAGATTGGTTGAAGTCGTTATGAGTTCTAAAGACGTCGCTGCTGCAGCCGGGAAAATTTTCTATTTAAGAAATGGCCGAAAGGACAACTCGGTTTTCTGCACGTGGCCCAAAATCAATCCATTTACAGCAGCGCCCTACAATTTCAGCGGCCATGAAGGTGCATCTGCAGTCGACTACCTGACGGGATGCGCCATGATAATTAAAAAAGACATAATAGATGAAATAGGAGATATAGATGAGGGATACTTCCTTTATTTTGAGGAAACCGATTGGTGTGCAAGAATCATTCGTGCAGGATACAAATTGATGTACGTGCCAGATGCCGTTGTATGGCATGTGGTGTCGGGCTCAATAAGCGTGCCAAGCATGAAATTATCCTATATGGTGCGCAACAGGATCCGCTTTGCCTTGAAGAACTTTGATCTCGAATACATCCCAGTATTCCTGCTGTCTTTTTCAATCGAGACCTTCATAGATATAACAAAAGATTTATATAATACAGATTTAGGGGCGATAAAATTGCGCGTAGAAGCCATAATATGGAATATATTGAATATAAAAATTACAGTCAACGCCCGGAAGAGAGATCATTCTCGCATCCGGAATATTCGATCATATAACAGATCATTGCCGTTGAGAGAATACAGACTTGGAATTGTTGAAAAGTTGCTTGCTCGTTGAAGATCGGGTGTTGTCTTGGTCACAGCGATAGTATTGGGAACGAGACCTGAAATCATTAAATTGAGTCCGATTATTAGAGAATGTGAAGCTAGGAATGCTTCGTTCTTTATCCTGCATACCGGGCAGCACTATTCCTATTCAATGGATAAACTTTTTTTTGAAAATTTAAATCTTAATGAACCTAAGTATAATTTGGATGTAGGTTCGGGACCGCACGGAAAGCAAACGGGAGATATGATCGCTGCCATTGAAGAGGTCCTGATCAGAGAGAAACCTGCGAGGATAATCGTTCAGGGAGACACAAATACGGTTCTTGCCGGAGCACTCGCCGCATCCAAATTGAATATCGATATCGCTCATGTAGAAGCGGGATTGAGATCATTCGATAGATCGATGCCGGAAGAGATCAATAGGGTTTTGACGGATCACATATCCTCATTTCTATTTGCACCAACGACGAATGCGAGAATGAATCTTTTGAATGAAGGCATATCAAATAAAAAAATATATTGTACTGGAAATACTATTGTCGATGCCCTGCATCAAAATCTCAGAATCGCAGCAGAAAAATCAACCTTGCTCGATGAACTAGGTTTAAATCGGAAAAAATATTTTGTGGTTACAGCACACAGACAAGAGAATGTGGACAATAAATATAGGCTCAAGGAGATAGTGGATTCGTTGAACATGATCTCTCATGAATTTGGCCTGCCGGTAATATTCCCCGTGCATCCTCGTACTCGAAAGATGATAGACCTATCTAGTTTGCGCATTTCAGATGAAGTTACTACCGTGGCTCCATTGGGATTCCTGGATTTTCTGCAGCTTCAAGCAAACGCGAAACTAATATTAACCGATTCAGGCGGCATTCAGGAAGAGAGCTGCATTCTTGGAGTCCCCTGTGTAACTCTTAGAGATAATACAGAGCGTCCAGAGACGCTGGAGGTCGGAAGCAATATATTATCGAGCTGCAAACAGGAAAATATTATAGATTGTTGCAGGATCATGTCGGGAAAGTCGGGCTGGAAGAATCCTTTTGGAGATGGAAGAGCAGCCAAAAGGATATTGGATGCGTTTATTTGATTATCAAAGATAAATATAAACATTGTCTAAATCATTTGGCCTCAAATCCCAAACTCAACTCATCAACTCGTATGATAAAATCTGAGATTGGACAGCTTATAGCGATCGAAAAGCCTTATTTCACTAAATTTCTAGATTGTGACCCCTTTTTGCTTAATTCTTACGCCGAATGTTAACGAACATCTCGCAGCCCATATCTGGTAGGTATTTCACCATATTTTCCAGACCCTGAAGAATATCTTTCTCAAATATGTCTAAATCGATTACTTTTTCCATCTGCTCATTTGTGAATAATTTTATAAAATATGTTCCGAAATCCAGCACCTCGAATCCACTATTTTGCACAACTTTGTACAAGCTATCTTTGTTGAATACCCATTTGACCTGAAGCCTAGTGTTTGTTTCAGATTTTTCAAATATATTATTTATATAGCCCATTTCCATGGCTAATAGCCTGTGAAAAGAATATGCATTTGGTACATTAATATGTACAACCGTATCACAACTGCAGAGCTGGCTTATGGCCTTCAAAAATATCTGGAGATTGGGAACATGATGAAGGACTCCGCTGAGAAATATATAATCAAACTTATTTTCAAGGAGCTCTTTATAAACATCTTCCAAAAATCCATTATAAATATTAACGTTATATAAATTTGATCCTTTCAAGGCTTTTAAAAAATCGGTTCCTGGCTCTACAATAGTATAACTCTTCCAGCCATTTATGTGGGGATATAAAGGATCTAATCCACATCCAATCTCTAAAATATTATTATGTTTATATTTATTCATCGAGATGAGTACTTGTTTCTTTCTGAGGCCAGAAAATACTGACTCCAATGAATTTTCTTTTGAGATTTCCTCGATATAATTTTTTACATGGTTATCAATGTTTATCTGTGACTTATTCATGGAGATCTATCCTATATGAATCATATGCTATCGCTCTAGCTCCAAAACCTTCCTTGAAGAAAATGAGATCCTCATTTAAATAGATTCCGTTATTTTCAGTCGAAATACCAAAATCAAAGAAATTCTTTTTTAATGAATATTCTTCTATTAGATAGGAGAATATGATATCAAGAGACCCTGGAACTACATTGTCTGGATCTGAGGCAATATACTGAGCATGAGCAACATTAGCGCTTTCGTATATCACAACTCCGGCTAGCATAAGGTCATCTTTATACGAAGCAAAAAGGCGTATATTTTTAGGAAATTTGCTATGCAGATACTCCATCTCTTGGAGCAAATGAACCGGTTCTTTTCCATATTTTCTCGATAAATTCGCGCTGAGAATATCCCAGAAAAGAGCGAATTTTTTCTGTTCTTTAATTTCAATATGCTCGGATCGAGCTTTTTTAATAGCACGAATGCGATTCTTTTGAAATTCTATTAAATTCTTTAGACATATTGTTGAGCTTACATCCCTACGAAATAACTTTGCACCTTCTATAAAAAGCGCGTACAAGTCCTCTTCAGAGGGAATTAAATGATATATATAAGGAACTCTTTTGTAAATAATTTCATTAATACCTCTATTTTTTGAATAATTTGCAATATGATCAAAAACTTCAAGCATTAATGATGTTCTCATCCGTTCATCAGTTATCAAACCCCCATAGGTTAATCCCCCATGAGAAAACAAGCAATCATTAGCTATATTAGCAGGAAATAAAGCCACCAGATCTTCACCATCATAGATCATCAGGGAATTATCAAGGAATCTATGCTTGTGATAATCCATATAGTCTCTATCAAATAAAAATGTCCCATTCTTTGATGTGCACAGGAATTCGTTCCATTCCTCCTTTTTGCAGGGATCATATTCAGAAATTTTGATCATCATATCACTCTCTAGAAATCTCCTCCAAAATGGCATTAAAGTCTACATCGATACATGGTACTTCATTCTCTATTCGATTCTTTAGCCTTATAAGAACATCCCTCTGATGGGCGTTAATTGTTTTTAGATTCCAATTTGTTAGATAAAAAAGATATATATATATTTCTCGAAACTTAAGGAATCTTGGCATTAAACTTATATAATAACTATCAATAGTATTCTCTCTGATGTAACCCCTCAGGAAATTCTTAATAAATACTTCTTTATAGTTACATTGCTTTGACTCAAGCGTACATGTTGCAGCATATAGTGCAATTGCAATATCGCAAGCAAACCAATTAAATTCACAGTCATCGAAATCTATTACAATAATATTTGACCCATACAATAAAATATTATTTTGGTGAAGATCATTATGTGCAAGCCCGTAGCTATCTCTATCTTTTGGCAAGGATTCCAGCTCGTTTAAGAGGGTTCTCCAAATTCCTAATATTTTATTTTCGCTAGGGCCTAAGTCCAAATCCGGACTAAAGAGGGGCCCATAATTCCAATTTGGTCTACTCGTTGAAAGATCTTTAATGATATAGTCCTTCGATAAAGCATGCATTTTCCCCTGGATTCGGCCCCATTTTTCAAAAAGCAAATCATTCCATTCATGAGCATTGTCTGGGCTAACATTATATCCCTTGCTCATTATAAAGCATGATGCTATAAAGCAGGAGCTTTCATCCTTTATCGTAGCAACATAATCTCCATGCAAAGACGGAATCGCTCTTGAGACTCTGATACCATTATTGGCAAGATAATCAATCCAATTAACTTCTCCCTTAACCAACTGAGCAAATTCGGGAGGTCGTTCGATCAATCTCAATATAAACGGTTCACCATTTATTTGGCATTCATACATTATATTTGCTGATTTTTTTAAACATCTCATTTGCTGCAAATCTGCATTAAAAAAGACACTTGCTTGATTCAAAAGTTTCATTTTATAATTTAGGCTATCAATAACGAATTCAAGCTCGTTATTATCTTTATGCAGATCCATCAAGAACTGACCGTCGAATCCTCCAATTCGTTCCAGCCAATCCTTTTTAGCAGAATAAACAGATGTGTAATTGAATAATCCTTTAGTTATATAAAAAGATTCAGAGAGAAAGTTATACTTAATAGATCTATTTAGCAATTCGTTTAAGCATCTAATGTCTATGATTTCTTCATTTGTAATTAATACGCATTCTCCCGAACAGCTTGATACTGCCTTATTAAGAGCTTCAGAGATACCCATTCGCTTGCTGCTATTAATGATTTTAATTCTATTGCTGCTGCAAATTACATCTGTAAAATTTAATATTATAAAGTCTATATTGTCCCATTTTTCGGCAATTTCATGCTCCAAATAGATCATATTACGTTTCAAGTTGCGTTCTATTAAAATTATTAATGTTATATATTTTTTGTGTAATTCATCGTTAGCATATAATCGATATCTATTTTGATATAGATACTTATCATAGATGTACGCCCGAAATCTCATTGAAAATTCGAATAATCCTTCATTTACTAAAATTCTATAACCAGCCATTGCCAAGTCATAAATTTTTCTTCGTGTTGATCCCACAGGCAGGGCCAATCCAATCTCCTTCATTTTGAATAAAAAATCATTTTCAGTATATTGATTAATAAATAAAATCAGCGATACTATACGGGCATGGTTAGAATAGATTACTTCGCTAGTTAAATAGTCAGAATAATTTTTAAGGAAATACGTGCGAAGAACTATTTCGTCTGAATCAAAACCACCGGGATCACGATCATGAGCATTTCTGCCATGAACACGGTATTTAGCGAGAGATTCATCAATAAAATAAAAATTGAATTTCTTAGCCAAATCAACTACACATTGATAATCATTGAGATATTTCAATTCCTCATTGTACCTGATCCCGTTTAAGTTCTCTTTTTTCATAATAAAAGATGATTGAAATATAAAATTTCTTTCGATTAATGACTCCAAAATATCTCCACTTTTCTTAGCACTTTGGGCCACATGCATCTCCACAAATCTTTGCCCCGTAAGAGAGCCTTTTGCATCAATGATATCTCCATCAGACCAAACTACTAAGTCTTCATCCGCCTCCAAAAGGACTATTTGCTTGGCAAGCTTATCCGGGTACCACATGTCATCCGAGTCGATGAATGCGAAGAATTTACCCGCCGCAAGATCAATGCCTTCATTCGTAGATGCTGGAATGCCTCGGTTAGCTTCGTGGTAAATCACCCTTATCCTCTTATCAATCTCTGATAAACTTTTTATCAATTGCTGAGACCCATCTGTAGAGCAATCATCGATTATGATTAACTCCCAATCCTGATAGCTCTGGTTTATAACGCTATTGATGGCACACTCAATATATTCGCAATGGTTATATGAAAGCATAATAACGCTAATCAAGGGCATCCTCTATAGACTCCACTACAGCAATCATATCGCTCTTTGCTAGCCAGGGGTGCATAGGCAGAGAAAGTATCTCGTCGCATAGTTGATCCGTCACGGGCAAGCAAGTCTGATAGCCGCGTTCTACATAAGGTTTTTGCCTGTGGACAGAAATAGGATAGTAGATCTGAGTCTGGATACCATATTTTAGCAGGCTCTTATGCAATAGATCTCTTTTGGTGTGCCGGATTGTGTAGAGATGATAGACATGCTTAGCATAGGGCTTTTCGACTGGCAAGATTAAGCCAGAATTTTTAAGAAGATCGTTATAGAAACGAGCGCTGCTTCTTCGGCGCTCATTAAATTGATCAAGATGCTTTAACTTCACATCCAATATTGCGGCTTGTATCTCGTCCAATCTGCTATTAAATCCCAAAAAATCATAAATATATTTTCTAGATTGGCCATAATTTCTAAGCTTTATCAGCTTATTAAATATTTCTTCGCTGCTTGTCACAATCATGCCTCCATCGCCATAGGCACCCAGATTTTTGGTGGGATAGAAGCTAAAGCAACCCAAATCTCCATAACCACCAACCCGTTTTCCCATAAACTCTGCGCCGTGTGCCTGACAAGCATCTTCCACAAGAAAAAGATCATTTCCATCAGCTATCTCTTTTATCCGTTTCAGATCTGCAGGGTGGCCATAGAGATGGACCGGCAATATGGCTCGAGTTTTATCTGTAATTTTCTCCTCGATTAATTCTGGGTCGATGCAATAGGTATCATCACAAATATCAACGAACACAGGCTTAGCGCCAAGCCTTGTAATGGCATCTACAGTAGATATGAATGTATGGGACACAGTAATGACTTCATCGCCTCTGCGAATTCCCAATGATTTTAATGCAAGGAATATCGCATCTGAGCCAGAGTTAACGCCCACCGCATAANCTGAGCCGATATATTTTGCAAATTTTTCTTCAAATGANTTCAGCTCCCCTCCGCCAATAAAAATGCCGCGATCTAGGACCCTCTTAATGGCAGGTTCTAATTCCGCCCTCAACTCGATGATTTCTTTCTTCAGATCTACTAAAGTCACATTATAATTTTTCTGTTCTGTAGATGAGTCTGTAGAAACAAAGGCTTTCTTGTTTTCAAGATACATGGCATCGACCTTATTCTTTAGAGGATTTCGGTGAAAGGCATATAACAACAGCCTTCATATAGCTATCTTCTCAGCAGCCTAGCTTCACTAATAAAAACACCATAATCACGGATATAGTCATCCTCACGATAAAGATCAGATACCAATACTAAACAAACAGCACCGGCCGAAAAATTATCGAGCTCCTTCCATGTCATTGCAGGAACGTATAGTCCGCAATCGGGAGAGCTCAGCGAGATTTTCACCCTATCGCGCCCATCATCTAATGTTATGTCAAACTTTCCACTTAATGCCACAATCAACGACTGAATAGTCTTATATGCATGACGTCCTCGCTGCTCACCGTCTCGTGTATTGTAGATATAATAAACTCTCTTGATCTCAAACGGAATGTGATTCTGCCCTTCTATAAATGTCAGGTCCCCGACACCGCTGCGTGGAATCTTAGGTAGATCTATTAATTTGTACATATAAACCAGCTATTATTAATTTATGCATAACCCATTCTGAGTCTATTTGCATTACACTTATCTTACGAGTCGCTCATCCCAACAGGAGGTATATAAAGCTTGCCAATTATAGTGCTAAGCTAAATTCGATACAAATGATCGCTATCTTTCGCTTGGTTCAAATGCATGATAAGCGCAAATCCTTGGGCTAAGCGCTTTCCACATTCTGCCGAGCTGGGACTCTTATGTCTAATAAGTGGTCATCCTACCACTATGTCTCAATATTCTTCTGAAACAACATCTGCGCCTTTCCCTCCGTTCTGGGCAATCCTCCGAAGGGGTAGGCATCTCCCCACGCCCAATATTTTAATCAGCGTCTACTCGATTTGCTCTGGGAGAGAGTTCACACCCTTGACCATGATCATATCGTCTATTCGCCTGTGAGGGGAGCAATTCATAGGTATGTCCTGCCGCTCTAGCGAGATGACGCGAGTGAGGCCGTCGGTCCGGAACCGTATCGCTGGCAGGGCCTCTCGGGTCAGAACATTTACAACCAGCTCTTCGACCACCGGCTTGCCTCTCTTTGGATCTATGAACTCCAGCAGATAATGGTCCTCTCAGACATGCGGGCCGTAGTGCGCAGGACAGTTCTACCCCATAGTTCCCACGCCTCCCATCCAGGTCATGCCATGAACCTCAATCGTCTTGACCTCGTACCCATCAGCATAGCAGCCTAGCCCAGGATTTCGCTCGCCAAGATCATTCCCTGGCCTCGAATGCCCACCAAGACTATGCTCTTTGTCTCCGTCAGGGCCGCGACTTTTACCTTCGTCTCTTTGGCGCATCTGAAATAGCTTCTGGCTATTCCAACTTGCTATGCTGGAAAAGTCTCCCTA
>JGI20214J51088_10002764_pt1 | contig 11604 bp, 13 predicted proteins | sample WetSurMetagenome_FD_51088 | JGI IMG/M metagenome (IMG submission 51088)
ATATCCTTCGCCGCCATGCCAGCGACCTTTCCCCAGACCTGCTCATTGATCTTCTCGGCCGCTGGCTGCCCGTACTGGTCGCTGATATTGATGAACCAGAACGCATCCACAACACGGTAGTGCCAGAGAAGGAACTCGAGATACTGGTGTTTGTCTGCGTCATTCATCTGGTCAAAGATCTCGAGATCCATACCACTCATCAAGGATCACCGGTAAAACCCGGTACAGCATTTTTCAGGGTTCTTATATGTATATTTGGAATCATCGCCATCAGAAAAAACAAGATGATATGTATGATTATGAACCCACGGGTGTTTTCATCCGGTAAAAAGCCTTTTTTTATACATGAAATGGAGAGTCCGGGACAGGGCAATACCTGTCGCCCTCATTGTAAATTCACGTTCCCCGGTCGTTTTACACAATATTACAAAAACACAACATTTGCTTGGTTGACCGGCAAAGATGTGGATACATGGAGGATCTCACTGTTGAACAGGTAATGGCAATCCACACAAGGAATATAGAGAGGGACGGAGGGGACTCTCGCATCATTTCCGAAGCAAATCTCCACCAGATGGTCTTCCGTGCGAACCTCATACCAGAATGTGTGCCACGCGCTGCGTTCATCTTCTATTCTCTCTGTGCATACCCGGCATTTCGTGAGGGAAATTCCGGGACTGCACTGGCGGTGACTGAACATGCACTCGTTTCCGGGGGATACCGGATAACGGGGGAAACAACCGGGATTATGACCCTTGCAGAAGGGATCCTTGCATTTACCGCAGAACCTGAAGAGATCGAACACTGGCTTTGTAACAATACGGAAAAAACCGCAGTTCAGTGATGATACGGTAAAAGGAACGGGCGCCTCGAAAAGGGATTTTCTCACAGGGGTCAACAGGGACTGAGCTGGTTATAATCCGAGGGTCATCTGACGGGCGTCCGGTTTCCCAAGCGAAGAGAGCCGGATCCCAAGCAGACGCACTTTTTTGTCTTCCATCATCTCGCGTAAGAGGGAATGTGCGCAGGTTTGCAGGATCTCTTTCTTTCGGGTATCATGCGACAGGGTTCGGGCCCGGGTCCGGGTAACAAATCCCTGGTACCTGACCTTGACAGTCAATGTCCGGAAACTGAGGTCTTCTTTTGCAAGACCGGAATAAACCTCTTCGGCCAGGGTATCCATCGTCATCGCAATAAGTTCCGGGTCGTCTGTATCAGTATCGAAAGTAATTTCCCGGGATATGGATCCCATTTTCGTGCATTCTTCGACCTCACTTCCGTCAATCCCGAGTGCCATCTCATGCAATGCAGCACCCCCCCGCCCGAACCTGGCAACCAGCTTCCGTACATCATAGGCAGCAAGCCCGCCGAGTGTCGTAATGCCAAGTTCAAGGAGTCCCAGTTCGGCCTTCTTCCCGATACCCGGCATCTTCCTTACCGGCAGTGGCGCAAGGAAGTCCTGTGTTCCTCCCGGTTCAACGATTGTCAGCCCGGCGGGTTTTTTAAAATCAGATGCGATCTTGGCAACAAGCTTGCTCTGCCCGATGCCAATCGAGCAGGTAAGGCCCAGGGTTCTCTCGATAGTTGCCTTAATCTGTTCTGCAAGAGATGCTGCATCAGGGAAACCCGTAAGCGGGCTCACATCGAGAAATGCCTCATCGATACTGACCTGCTGGAAACTGAACCCGGAGGACCTGATGATAGTCATCACCTCTTCGGAAACCTTTGCGTAGAGGGGAAAATCCGGGGGGCGAAAGATTGCATGGGGACAGAGAACAAATGCCTGCGAGACGGGCATCGCAGACCTGATACCAAATGCCCGGGCTTCATACGAGCAGGTTGAGACAACCCCCCGGCCCCGGCCCTGTTTTGGATCCGCACCAATGACCACCGGTTTATTCCGGAGTTCCAGGTGTGCCTGCATCTCCACGGAGGCATAGAAGCTGTCCATATCAAGATGAAGGATGATCCGTGGTTCCATGGATTCTCTCCTTGTTTTCGTACTATCAGCCGTGAGTATTAAAGTAGTTTTGAGAGCGGTTTGAAAGTGGAAATGTCTGATAATGCATACATCAGGAAAAATCCCGAAGGGTGCACTGTCTCATCCGAATCGTGTTCCGGAGCAGCTCGCCTTCTTCGATAAAGCGGCTCATCGGAAGAGTGAATTTTCGGGATATATGCGATAAGGCTGACCGGATATCTTCAAATTCCCGGGCAGGCTGGTTCATCGCATTCCGCACGTTCTCCCTCACGTTGAAAACACCCATCGGAACATACCCGTGAAGTGCCTCCCGGAGGATGATGGCTCCAGCCTGTTTCTGTTCCCGTGCAAGAGCTTCAAGGACCGCCATCTTGCAGGAATAGTAACACCCCCCGAGATGCGAATAGGTCGTCTTTTTCTTTCGGCCTTCGTGGTCTGAAAAAACAAGTTCTTCACTCCCGAGGACATGCATGAAGGCTTCCGACCATTCGTACTGCCAGTCTGTAGGCATCAGGATAACTGCATAGTTGTTATTCAGGCTGGAAAATTCATGCACCCGCCAGGTATCGATCACCGGACATTTCCTCACGGATTCAAGGAGATTATCCCCGATCGTTGTATCGCAGGCGGTAATAGCCCATTTTGTAGGAACAAGGTGACGGTTCCTGCCACACCCCATTGTCCCGACCGAGAATGCCTTCTGTATGCTTGAAAATAAGATGCCCTTCCTGTGCAGGTCGGTAACGGCATCTGCTGCCTTCATATCGGTATCATAAAACACTTTTTCAAGATCCCGGTCCCAGTGTCCCGTCTCGATCTCAAACCGTTCGAGAGGTGCACTGGGACCAAACGGGGTGTGTTCTTCGGAAAATGAGGTTCCGGTGGGAGTACTGGAGAATGCCACATCGCTCTCAACAGAAGCATCGGATAGGGAAATATCCCGGAGTTTTTCGATGAACCGGGTATCGAGTTCAGCTGCATTCACCTGCTGTTTTCCCCGGATAAGGTTGAGACGGTACCCGATAATTTCTTCCTGGGTCTTGTTTTCAGGGATCCAGGATTCGGGAGTATCCATGATGGATGTATTACCGTGTGCAGCAGTGACCATCGGGCCGGCATACACATCCGGGTAATTCCAGCTCCCGATAAACACGGAGGGGGGCGAGCTGCCATCGATCTCTTTATCCACGGGTGCAGATCTCATCTGAACTGTTGACGCAGTCAGTTGCCTGAGATACGAGCCTTTGCTGATCATGACCTGAAGAGAATGATGAGCGGGGAGTAATTAACCAGGATAGTGTGCAGGGAGAAAGTGAATGGATGACTGCCTTTCCGGTTTCATCAAAGCGGGCATCCCGGGAGACTTGACAGACCGCCCGTGAGGGGGAAGAATCCAGAAATAATACATACCTTCTTGTTATCACACACCATTTATCTATACCAACGGAGTTGCGCCAATTAGAAATAATAACAATAATGCAGATGATTTCGACCCGAATGCAGTAAACGAAGACGGTTCACCGGTTGTCAGGGTGCGGTTACCCAAAAAATGGGCAAATGAACAGTTTGCTTTTGCCGACCTGATGATGGGGGCAAATCATATCCGGGTGCGCTGCTATGACGGGGTTACCCGGATGGGCAGGATCAAGGGCAAAATCAAAAAGCGGGTCTGGATCCGGGAAGGAGATATCCTGATTGTCACTCCATGGAGCTTCCAGGATGACAAGTGCGATATTATCTACCGGTACCTCCCGCCCCAGGCAGACTGGTTGCGGAAGAACCGTTATCTCTGATTTTTCCATCGATTTAATTAATAAAACCTATTTTCATCTGTTCAGATTTCACAATTCTCCTGGCGACAATGTCATGCCGGGCAGAGTAGTATTACATAAAAACAGGAGGGAAAAGGTATCCGGTCATAAAAAAAAAGGCCGGCCAAGAACCCATTGTAAAATGATATGGGTCTTTTTGATCAGGTCATCTGGGGACGTGAGACCTGCTTCATATCCACAACAGCTTCACGGATCAGCTGACCATCCCAGAACAGGTCATCGTTGGTTAACAACCGTTGCGATCTTGAAGCGTGGACAACCTGAAGTACCGGGGGTTCAAGGGCGAAACACCCGTTTTTCCGGAGTTCGGTGATCGCTTCGGGGTTACGGATATCAACTTCATGGTAATGAATCCCGACTTCATCCAGGGCATCTTTGAGTTCTTCGCACTGCAGGTTTTTTTCTTTGGAATAAACGATCAGTTCAGTCATACATTACCTTCCTGTATTATCCATATCCGATACCGGATCATCGTGGGAGACAGATATCACCGGTGAATCCAGTGGCAGGATCTGGTCTCGTTCATGTCCGGTATGATAATCAAAAAGGGGCAGGTTTCAATATATATTGGCCAGATACGGGGAGTTTGATGGTACTATACCGGGGGTTCAACAAATATATATAGGAGAACGCGGGCATATCGACCGCAAAATTCCCTTAAATCAGAAACGCAGATCATGGCCGTCTTCCCTGACAATCCGTGGGTTCCTGACTATAATCTCCGGACATTTTACTTCCGGACCGTATAACCCGCCCGGGTTAGTGTCCGGATCATCAGATCTTCCCAGATATGGTCATCAGGTTCCTCACAGTGTTCGATACATTCATCCCGTATTTTCGTCAGAAATGCATCTTCCGAACAGAGGGAACGGAGATATCTGATCTTTCCGACTCTTCTTCCACGATGATCGAGGATAAGCAGCCGCCAGCAGCCATAGTCGCGGCAGATCTCCGGGCGTATCAGGTGTACAGTACAACAGGCCTTTTCACTGCCGGGCTGGTAACGGAAAATCGGGCAGGCATGGGGATGTGTATTAAAAATGTCCGAATCCAGAAAAAGGTCCTGCTCGTCGGGATCAATGCTGACGGAGGTTTCCTCACCTGTATAATTGTTGCCGATCAAAAAACGAAAATCGCCACAATCATCCCTTATGATGCGGATTAGCCGAAGTGTTCACAACATTCCTACACTGGAAACAGTCGAACGGCAAGAGCAGTCTACCCCCTTAATGGAGGGCCAGGATCATGAATACCAGTTCGAGAGCGATCAGGATGATGACAACCCATTCGAGGAAATTGGAGTGCCCGATACGCACTTCATCCGAGAGCATCGAGTAGTTCTCCTGAATCACCTTGATCTTGCGGCTGACGCTCTCGCTCCACTGGCTGCTCCGGAGTACTTTAAGTGCCGTGGCATAGACACGGGCGTAATAGACATCCTCCGTGACCTTGATCAGGTTATTGACCTTTTCAATAATCTCGGAGATCTCCGCAGAGGTTTCCATGAGTTTTGCCATGATCGCGTGGTACTGGCGCCCCCGATGGAACTGGGACAGTCGGTCTGCATGCTCGATATCGTCATACATTTTCTCCATCTCCCGGGACAGTTCCCGATCATAGTAGCGGAGCTCCAGCACCTGCACATTCGCAAATTCAATGAGATCGATGAGATCGGTGGGGCTGTCCGGGTTGCAGAGGAGGGCCGAATCCCATGAGATGATGGCGAGGTCATCTGTCGTGTAACTGAGGGTATTCTTCATAATCTCGTCGCGAATCTGGGGGGAAAAAGTTGTCTTTTCCCCGATCAGGAGAGCAACCGGATCAATGGAATCATCACGGTGGTCCGTGACATAGATTGAATAATCCTCGTAGAAATCCGGATTGATGGAAAAACCCTTGATGTGCGGGCGGATGATCTCGCCGAGCGTCTTGAGGTACTGGACATAGAACTCCGACAGCCCTTCCTGACCGGCAAACAGGAATGCAATCCTCTCCAGTTCAACAATTTCTGCATCCGCGTTCTCGTAAATAAAACAGAAACTGATAACCCCGATATCATAGACCCGGGCAGAAACGGAGAATTCAAACGGCCTGCCATCCCGCTCCACCCGTATCGGGTTCATCTGGATCATGAGCGGGGGATCTTCGAGCATGATCGATTTGGGTTTGACCCGCACGAAACTCGTCCTCGCCGTAAAATAATTTTGTGCGAGCGCCTTTTCCAGCCAGTCCAGGTCTATTTCCCTGCCGATATCGTATATCCGGTAAAAACGAAGTGCGATCATATTTTTCTTCCTCCTTCCGGGCAATTTTACAGTATCTGCAATAATGAATAACCACGGACATGATAAACCATTGCGATAGTTGATCATCGGGATTCCGGATACACGATAAGGAATTCTTTAAAAAACACCGGCATTCCTGCTCACTCTTTCCCGTGTATCTCCCGCATGGTTCTGGAATTGAATAGTTTAATTGTAAAACTATTAATCCTTAAAACCATAAAGGGGGTGTAATGACCGATAGCATCAAGGAAAAGGTCGCAGAGAACCTTATCGCACTCCTGCCCTTCTACCATAAAAAAATTTTCGGGCCGGGGGGACAGGGCATAACCGGTATGCAGGCAGCGCAGTACCGTATACTTGGTGTCCTGATGAAGGAAGGGACACCCCTTTCCATGTCTGAACTGGGGAAGCGGCAGTACATATCGAAACCTTACATGACAATACTCGTTGACCAGCTGATCCTGGACGGGTATGTCCAGCGTATTCCCGACACCGGGGACCGCAGGGTCATCAATATTGCCATTACCGCTGAGGGAAAAAGACACCTCAAACATGCTGCGTCCCGCTCTAAGGAGACGATTAAAAATATGCTCGCCGAACTGGACCATCAGGATCTTGAAGACCTCTGCCAGTCTCTTGAAAAACTCAGAAATATCATTGCCAAAATCAGTTAAGGTGACCTATGGGATTGTTTCAAAGGAATAACCGGTCCGGGACCACCAGNTACCGAGCGAAGAAATGACACCCAATCGTACAATTCAGGAAGACGTGGTCGATTCCGCTTGTACTCCGATAGACGGCAGTATCATCCGGATCGAACATGTGGTAAAAACGTTCACCAGCAGGAACAAGACCGTGACTGCAGTCAATGACGTCTCATTCACGGTCAGGAGAGGCGAGATCTTTGGATTGCTGGGGCCAAACGGTGCAGGAAAAAGCACACTGATACGGATCCTGACAACCCTGCTCACACCAACATCCGGCACTGCATGTCTCGATACTTACGAAATAACCCGGGATCCCGAAAAAGTCCGTACGATCATCGGCGTCTGTCCCCAGAACAGTACGCTCGACGTCGAACTTACCGCCTATGATAATCTCGATTTTTATGGCAAACTGGTAAATGTCCCCGATGCTATTCTCGATAAAAGAATATGGGAACTCCTCGAGATGACCGGGCTGACCGATCGCGCCCATATGAGAGTCGGGACGTTTTCCGGGGGAATGAGGAGGAAACTGGAGATCGTCCGTGCCTTCATTCACCACCCGCTTATCCTGTTCCTCGATGAGCCGACAATCGGTCTTGACCCGGAAGCCCGTCGCGAAGTCTGGCAGCAGATTGCTGTCCTGAATAAGGAGAAAACAACGATCATCCTCACAACCCACTATATGGACGAGGCAGAAAAACTTTGCAACCGGATCGCTTTCGTCGATAAGGGACGTCTCATCGCTCTCGATACCCTTGAAAACCTGAAACTGTTACTCCCGGCAGGAGATTTGATCGAGATTGGTCTCGATACGAGGGATGACCAGGTCCTCCCGGGAATAAGGAGCAATCCCCTTGTCAATTCAGCTGATTTCAAGAATAATACTCTCACCATCTCCGCAAAGAACGGGAGCAGGGTCCTGCCAGCCATTATCAATGTCTTNGATTCTCATTCCATTCCGATGAACACGATCTCGATCCATTCACCCTCNCTGGAAGATGTCTTCATCTACCTGACGGGAAGCAAACTGGATGCCGGTAACAACGATGGGGTAAAACCGGGAGCCAGGGAGAGACCACCATGATCCGTGGGGCCGTGGCGATATTCAAACGGGACTTCAAGAAATTCTTAAGCAACCCATTTGTTGTNATCATGACGCTCATGATGCCCATCATGTATCTCGTGATATTCGGAAACGCAATGGGTGGAACGATCAGTCATATTCCTGTAGCGGTCGTACAGGAAGGGTCACCCCACGATAACACCCCCCTTTTTACGACTGCAGCATACGAACTTAATCATATTTCACAAAAAGATGATCCGAAACTCCTTGACGTTACCGTATATTCTGATGAGATCAAGGCGAAACATGATCTCGCCAAAGGGATTGTATCCGCGGTTGTTGTATTTCCCTCAGAGGTATCCAATGACCATGCAATCCGTCTCTATGTAGACAGCTCGGATTCGATCACGCCGACGCTTGTCCAGTCCGCAGTCAACGGCGTGCTCGCCAAACTCAGGGTGCACAACACGGTACTGGTCAACAAAATCTACGGGGATATCAAATATATCCAGTTTTTCGGCATCGGGGTTATCATGATGGCAATTTTCACATCCACCATGTTCGGCGGCGGGATTGCTCTCATCAAGGACCGTGAGAACGGGATCCACGAAGGATATCTGGTCACCCCGGTCCAGCGTACCAGCATCATTGCCGGCATTATTTCGAGCGGAACCATCAGGGCATTTATTGCGGGTTTTTCAATATTCCTGATCGATATCCTCATTACCGGTATTGTCATCCGGAGTCTCGAGGACTTTCTCCTTGCCATGCTCGTGATCCTGATTGCCTGTATTGGTGTAACCAGTCTCGTGGTCTCGTTTGCTTCGAGATTCTCCGCACAGCAGGAATACGCATCAACTGTCGCATTCCTGAACCTTATCCTGTTCATGACATCGGGAGCATTCTACCCGGTCATCGGCATGCCGGACTGGCTTCGCTGGATCACGTTAATAAACCCTGAATATTACGGCGTTGATGCACTGAGAGGAATCATCCTCAGGGGTCAGGGAATCGATGTGATAGGACCTGACCTCCTGGCACTGATGTTCTTCTCCACGGTGATGTTTATCCTCGGGATCGTTACCTATCGCAGGACACTGGAATAAGATACAAGTATAATTTTGTTTCATTTTTATTTTCCGCTGCAGGGAGTTAGGGACGGAAGAAAGAACCCTCTGGGAAGGGTGTTCCCGGGTTCCTGACACGTTATCTTCTGGCAGGAGTTACCAGAGTGTTCTTCCGGTATCCGTCAGGAGCCGGGTTGCGTAAAAAAAAGGATTCAATTACCGCGTGAATGTCGTAATAAACTCGGTCTTTGCAATTGTGTGGCCGGCAAGGGCCTCATCAATTTTTTCCCTGTCAGCTGTTGGCAGGGTGAGATACAGGTCAAGAGCATAGAGACGGAACATATAGCGGTGTGTTGCCCCANCAGGTGGACAGGGCGGGTAGTATCCCCGGAACCCGTTGCTGCTTTCACCCTGAGGGGCTCCGTTTGGGAGCACTTTGGCATTGGTCTGACCTTGTTCCAGCCCCCCGGTTGTGGGGGGTATGTTGTAGACAAGCCAGTGCGTGTAAAGGCCACTCGGGGCATCGGGGTCCTCAAGGATGAGGACGAGACTTTTTGTTCCTGCGGGAATGCCGCTCCATGCAACCTGCGGAGATGCCATCGAACCTTTGCAGGTATAGACATCCGGGAGAACAGCACCCGGGCTCAGCGAATCCACGCTGAGGGTTAACATACCTGACGATGTTGTTGACTGTGCCGGCTGCTGGCCGGGCTGTGACGATTGAACCGGACCGGAAGGGGACGTAGAGGAAGTACACCCCCCAAAAATCACAAAACCCGACAGGAGGAATGAAAAGATCATGAACCAGCGGATATGCATAACCGGAAAAGTGCATCATGGATAATAAGAGTTCCGTAAAAACAGGAATTGAGATCGGAAAAAACAATCAGGCACTTTTATACAGTCCCCGTATCAATAGCTCCTGTACGAGAAGGGCCGGCACAGCCGACATTCACGAGGCACTATCATGACAATGCAGAGTACTCCTCAGACACCCCAGCCTTCCGGGCCGGTTCCTTTAAGTTTCTGTATCCTGATGTACTCGGACGGCAGAATTGAACGCATGGTGGATCAACCACTTACGGAATACTTTGCAGTGATCCACAAAGCAAGTATGGCCTGGATCGATTGCAGTACAACGGATGATGAGAACGGGATCGAACAGATTGCCCAGAGCGCCGGCTTTTCCAAGATCCCGATCCCGAAACTCACAACCGGTTTTTATTCTGCATACGAGGATTACGATACCGAACTGGGGATAATGCTCCCATCAGTTACCGTAAAGACCGAGACAATGACGGTCCACCCGTTGTTTGTCCTGATCCGCGATAATATTGTGATCACAATCCACAGCGATAAGATAAACCGTCTCCTGCGACTGTCACGGTATGCCCCCCAGTTTTTCAAGAGGATTGCATCGGAAAGCACACCTGATAAAATAACCCTCATGCTCGAGCGGATCATTGATGAAAACAATGACCGGAACTTTGAGTACCTGAGGGAGATCGAGGCGCACGGCGACGCTATCAGCAAATCACTGATTGAAGAAAACCTGGCCAAGAGAAAAATTGCTCACGATATCTATCGCATGAAGCATGTACTGATCGATTACCTGAACGTCCTCTGGGCGACCAAAGATGTTGTTGATTCGTTGCGATACGGGGACGCCGATCTTATCACCAACGATGAGAAACTGCTCGGGAGAATCGGTATCCTTTCGGATAATATCGACCGGCATATCGAACTCTCTGAGCAGATGTCCAATGTCCTCTCTTCGGGTCTTGAGGTGATGCAGAGCATCTACAACAACCAGCTCCAGAACCTGAATAACCGGTTCGCTCTTGTCACCGCGTACCTGACCGTTCTCGGCACAGCGTTTCTCGTTCCGAATACGATCGCAACCATTGCCGGGAGCGGGATTATGGACGGAACAATGGCTGACCAGTGGTGGTATNTTCCCCTGCTTATCTCATCGACCGTGATTGCGACCCTGGTCTCCTTCCTCTGGGTGCTCCATGTCTGGAAGAAGAGGGAAGAGGACTGATCGGCACCTTTGTTTTTTCTGTTGCTGACTTCTCTTTTTTCACCCGTTTCAGTTCAGGTTCAAACCAGGTGCCGATACACTGTTTGACAACCCCGAATCCTGCATCGCTGTCGAGAAAGATTGCCCCGATCAGGGCTTCCGTGGTATCTGCGAGGATCTTTTCCTCGCCATCCCGCCACAGGCCTTTCTCCCCGCGGCCCAGCCGGATGAATTTTTTAATGCGTAACCTGCGTGCAACCTTTGCAAGAGTGACATTATCCTCGAGCTGCTCTTTTTCCTGCGTAATGCCCCCCTTAGTCTGGATCCCTTTCTCCATGAGAAACAGGATCAGCCCGGTTTTGAGGACAGCATCCCCCAGCGTACTGTAGGCCATCTGGTCCATGAGCAGTGTTTTCTGCTGGAGCAGTTCATTTGCATATGCGGGATGGGTGAGCGCCCGGATAAGGTGCTGTTTTTCAAAAAAATGATAGCCGAGTATCTGCTCGATTTCCGCTCGATCTGCTTCATCCATGTCTCTGTAGTGTTTCACGAGGGTTTCATATAAAACAGACGGGGATTTGGAGATTCATGTACCCCGGAAGAGGAAGTGAAGAGATGGGAAAGGGTCACTTTTTATCGGGATCTC
>JGI20214J51088_10002765_pt1 | contig 11603 bp, 14 predicted proteins | sample WetSurMetagenome_FD_51088 | JGI IMG/M metagenome (IMG submission 51088)
CTGCAGCCGCGCGGCATCATCTTCGTCAGCCCCAACGACCCGGTCTACCCGGGCCTGATCGTGGGCGAGAACTCCCGGCCCCAGGACCTGTGGGTCAACGTTTGCAAAGAGAAGAAGCTCACCAACATCCGCGCCTCCGGCACCGACGAGGCCTTGCGCCTGATCCCCCCGCGGCAGTTCACGCTCGAGCAGGCCATGGAGTACATCGGCGACGACGAGCTGGTGGAAGTGACCCCGAAGTCCATCCGGCTGCGAAAAATGAAGACCAAATGAGAGTAGTGGGCAATCGGGAGGGTACCGGCGGCTATTTGAAGATAATCAGTACATATGGGGTCAAATTATCTGCAGTGGTTAAAATTTGATCGGGCAACTTGATGGACATAGCTCGAATTTCATCGAACAAACGAAATTCAATGTATAGTTCAAATATCTGAAATTTTTGGACGCAATAGATCTGGCAATTAGGCTGTCAGGATCGCCTGGAAAGCGGTAACCAATTTTCGTTTGATATACGGCTGATGCACAATCTATCCAGGTTTCTCCCAACCAAGATCATATCCCCACTTTCCTGGGGTACGCTTTGTTTGNGTTTACCAGATCAACACCATCAAAAAGCCAAAAATTTTGAAAGATTGGATTGATCGCCGTAAGCCATCCTTAATACCCTGCTCATCTATGTGCGTTCCGAACGGTCTGGGGATCCCCCTGTCCAGTTCAGCAATGGCGGCAGATCCGTTTAAAACATAGGCGGCTTTGTTGCCTCTGTGCGTCAACAGCTTCGTCCAGTTTCTGGCGAAAACTTGCCCATCATCAACTACGAGGATAGAATGGTGTTTCATTGTATCCGTCTATCCGCCTCTACGTCTGCTATGGCGAAATCAGATCTTGATCCATCCTCGTCGAAGGGAATTGTCCAGTAAAACGCCGACCAAGAAGGCAACCCCCATGTTCCACATCGCCACGGCCGCTACGATGAGCATGACATAGAAGTCTGTCTTCTTATCGCCGATATCCTTGACCACTATCGCAAGCTCCGAACCGGCGAAGAACAGGATCACTCCCAAGATAGCGTTGGGAAAAATCTGGAAGATGAACGCTACCGAGTCGCTGAAGAAAAGGGCTATCAAAATGAGAATGGTCCCGAGTATTACCAGCGCTCCCCCCGTCTTGGCTCCGAAGCGGACATGGCCTGCCATGCCTCCGGCCCCATGACACATGGGGATGCCCCCGAAAAGCGGCGAGATCAGGTTCATGATCCCCTGAGAGATTGCGATCTTCTTCTCGGTTACCTTTCTATCGGGGAAGAGTTCATTGTTCTCGGCAACGATGGCGATGACGGCATTGCCGAGAGTGAGCGGTATCTGGGGCAGCGTAAAGAGAAGCGTGCCTGTAACGATGTCATTCCATGTTAGGTGGGGCAACGTAAAGACCGGCGCTTTGAAGCCGACGTGTATTTTGGAGAGTTCTGAGAGCAATTGCGGATTTATGACCACCGCGCCGACGATCCCGATAATCAGCAGCATGAACATGGCTGGGACCTTTGGGTTCGTCAGGAGCAGGTAGGTGACCACCAGCGCAAAACCAGCCAGGAAAGGCGAGGTTGCCATGCGGTGAACGCCATCTACCATGAAGGATAGGCCGAGGCCCAGCATGATACCGCGCACGACAGGCTTAGTTGCCAATTTGGAAATAGGCCGGAGGACTCCCGTGACCCCGGCCAGTAACCAGAACAAACCCGTTGTGAGGCCGGAACCAAAAAGCGCTGCTGGGGTGATGCCTCCTGCAATGGCTGCCGCACCGATCGCTTTCATCGGCTGAATGGGGAGCGGCGTACGGTAATAGAACCCAGAAGCCATCAGCATTGCCCCAAACATAAAGAGCAGCCCAAGGGGATCGATCTTGACGATCGTGATGTAGGCGACGACGAACGGGATCAAAGTCCCTACATCCCCGAAGGCACCCGCCCACTCCATCTTGTTGTAAAGATTTTTCGTCCTTTCAACTTTCCCGACCGAGATCCCGTCGGGTTGTGCGCCCGCGAGCGCGGATTCCGGCATCTGAGTCTGCTGTGACATCGGTTTTTCCTCCTCGGCGGCCATGATTTTGTCCTTGACAAATGACACGAAATCTTTTGTAATAGTGTTATAGCATGGATTTACCAAAATGAGTGCCAAATTGTCAAGGACAATTTTGGAAGACAGCCCCCCAAGGAGCAGATGATGAATGCTTCCAGCATCCTAACACCATCCTCAAAAAAAGCGCTTGATCTGGTGCAGCTCGGCAAACTTGAGAAAGCCTTCAGAACCTGGGCCACATCCACTCCGGGCAAAAAGCGGCAACTCTCACGTTTACGGGTCCTACTGGTGTTTCTGATCATCCGCTACACGGGCGCAAGGCTGAACGAGGTGCTGACGTTGGATGTGAGCGACTTTGATCTGAAGGGCAGCCGCATACGCTTCCGGAAGGAAGAAGAAGCGGACGGGCGCGAGGTGCAGATACCCAAGCAACTCGTTAATGAGTTGAAAACCACCTTGCCGCTCCTGGGGAACACTGGTGATGTTTTGAATGTGGACGCCGCCCACGTCCGACGCCGCTGCTACAATTGCGCCGAGGCGGCCGGAATCCCTCGCGAGTTGGGTACGCCAGAATCAATACGAAAATCGAGAGCGGTCGAGTTGTTGCAAAGCAACGTGCCGCTTCCAGTCGTACAGCGGATCATGGGGCACTCTACCCCCGCGCTTGCGGCCTCGTATGTGGATTTTTCGGAGGAGGATATCCGCAGGGTTGAGCGATTTCACCTCGAATTGGAGGCGAAGCATAAGACAAGCGCGAGGAACCGGTTTTACGGCAAGATCGAGAAAGTGGTAGTCGGCGACGTTCAGGCAAGCATAGTGATGATAGCTGTTGACGGCCATCGCGTCGTTTCGGTTATTACCAGCCATAGCCAAAGACAACTTGGCCTAAAGCCCGGGAGCTTGATCGCCGCCGAAGTTAAAGCCCCATGGGTCATCATCCACGGAGGAGCGGATGCCCCGAAGTGCACGGCGGAAAACCAGTTCATGGGATCAGTCACAAAAATCTCCCCCGGCAAAGTGAACTCCGAGGTTGTGGTCAAAATCTCGGAAAGCACCGAGCTTTGTTCCATCCTCACCGAAAAAAGTCGCCAGAGGCTGCAAATCAAGGAGGGCGACACGGTTTGGGCGGTATTCAACGCGGCCTCTGTCGTGATCAACGTAGATTAGCCATGCACCTGCTCTGAAGGAATTTTGCCATGGAATGGCTCTATATCCATTTCCCGGTTTCAGGCGTGGACAGCTTCGTCCTGTGGCCGCCGCTGGTGGCCTTCGTGGTTTCTTTTTTCACCTCGATGGGAGGTGTTTCGGGTGCCTTTCTCTTGCTGCCTTATCAAATGAGCGTGATGGGATATGTAGCGCCATCGGTGAGCGCCACGAACCAGGTCTACAACATCATCGGCATCCCAAGCGGGGTGTATCGCTATATCCGAGAGAAGCGAATGGTGTGGCCCCTCACCTGGGCTGTCATCATCGGCACTCTTCCCGGCGTATTTATCGGTGCCTGGGTGCGCGTGGTCTACCTGCCCGATCCCAAGCAGTTCAAGCTTTTTGCAGGGTTTGTGCTCCTCTACATGTTCGTTCAATTGGCCCGGGACATATACAAGAGCGCGCGCGGCTCGGCACTCGCGAAGGCGAAAGGGCCGGATGGGAACGTATGCGTTACCGATGCCCGATTCTCTCTCACCTGCGTTGAATACAATTTCGCCGGGACCACGTACACATTTTCACCTTGGAGCGTTCTTCTGCTGTGCTTCATCGTGGGCGCGGTGGGGGGTATCTACGGGGTTGGAGGAGGCGCGATCGTTGCGCCCTTTTTCGTAACCATTTTCAAGATGCCGGTCTACACGGTTGCCGGTGCCGCACTGATGGGCACCTTTTTAACTTCACTTGCAGGAGCCGCGTTCTATCAGGCATTGGATATGGCCAAGGTCGGGGCGACTGCCGTAGCACCGGATTGGGCATTGGGAGCCCTCTTCGGCATTGGGGGGTTCGGGGGGATGTATCTGGGAGCACGATGCCAGAAGCATGTCCCTGCAAGCTGGATCAAGGGATTGTTGGCAGTCATCCTTTTATCGACCGCTTTAACGTACATTGTGGGTTTCTTCACGAGATAGATGCCACGACGACCCACCACGCCCGAGCAGATTACGAGTGAGGCCTTGCTGCACAAGACCGCTCGTGGGGATGGAACTGCCTTCAGGGCGCTCGTTATCAGGCATCAAAACCACGTTTTCAATCTTGCTTACAGAATTTTGGGCGACCGCCAACGCTCAGAGGATGTCGCGCAAGAGGTCTTTCTCAAGGTCTGGCAGACAGCTACCACCTTTCAACAGAAATCCAAGTTTACCACCTGGCTTTACCGAATCACGGTCAACCTATGTTTGAACGAGATCAAATCCCAAAGGCGCTGGAGATGGCTCCGATTGCTGCATGTTTTAAAAACCAATGAGGTTGCGACTGAACACCTGATCGATCAGTCTCCCACCGCTGAAGAGCTGGTGATTGCCCAGGAACTCAACCAGCGGATCACCAAAGCCCTTCAAGCATTACCCGAGAACCAGCGTATCGCGTTGATTTTACGACGATATGGCGGCCTATCTTATCAGGAAATTTCCGGTGTCCTGGACTGCTCGGTTTCTGCTGTCGAGGCTCTTTTGGTCCGGGCCAAACGTACAGTCCAAGCCTTTCTCGAAAAAAAATAAGAAAATTTAAGTGACGAGCGCAGGGTTTTGCCCTGAGCGTTGTCTAATAGGTCAGAAAGGAGACGACAGATGGACTGCCATACCGCCGTACGCAGGTTGTCCGCATATCAGGACAACGAACTCGCGGATGCCGACAGAAAGGCGATCAAAAGCCACCTCTCCGGCTGCCCCTCTTGCAACGAGCAATTCCTCCAGCTCCAGCAGGCGTGGGAGGCGTTGGGTAGCCTTCCTGACCTAAACGTCTCCACGGGGTTTTACAGACAGATCCAGCGGCGGCTGAATGACACATGGAACGCCCCGGTTCAAGTGCCGACATACGGCGGGTGGTTCCAAAGGGTGTTGCCGACATCTGCGGTGGCATCCCTTGTCGCGGTTGGAATCGTGCTCGGAGTGGTAGCAGGCAATTCCCTGGTTGCGCGCGCACCGGCCCAAACATCCGCTCCAGAAGACAGTCTGCTGAGTTCGCTCGGTGTGTTCGATCCGGTTCCGCCCGGAAGCCTGGCGGATAGCTTCAACCGTTTGATGGCCGCCAATGACAGGGGGAACAGATGAGACTTACATGGAGAACCGGCCTGCTGATTTTTTCGCTGGCGCTGAACGCCGCCGTCATCGGGGCAGTCGGATATAACCATTTCAGTCAACCGGCCCCAGGTTTCGCCCTGCCATGTGCAATAGGAGACGGGCACCTTTATCAACGGTTAGGGCTGACTGATTTTCAGCTCCAGCAAATCCAGCCGCTCGCGCACGATTTTCATTCGCATATCGCCGAGTTGAAATCATCCATGGAATCCAAAAAAATTCGGCTGCTCCATCTCCTTCATCGGGAAAACGATCCTGAAAAACTCAAGGAACTGCAAACCGAGATGGCCGCCACACAACAGACCATTCAAAACACGGTGATCGCTCACATCACCGAGATCAAGAAGGTTCTCGACCCAAACCAGCAGGAGCAATTTTTTGCCCTCATGGCTCAAACCATGAATTGCGGCACGGCCCTGGCACCCGCGAGCGGAGGCATTCGATGAACTTTCAGTATATAGCAAAAGAGCTTTATTATCACCGCAGAAGGTCGATCATCGCCTCCCTTGGGTTATCTATAGGCATAGCGCTTCTGATGATTCTAAACGCTCTGTCGACCTCCTACCACCAAGCTGCCCAAGTCCCACTGAAGGAAATCGGGGCCGATATCACGGTCCAACGCGCCGGAGACGTTCCCGAGGAACTTTCCGGGGCAGTCTTCCCCTGTTCCGCCATTACCATCAAAGATTCAGAGGTGAACAAGCTCACCGCGCTTCCCGGCGTTCAGGGGGTCGGCAAGGCCTTGTTGCTTTGGGTGTTCGATCCCGAGCGGGCGTGGATCGTGCTCGGCATTGAAAGAGAGAACAGGGTTGGCCCATCCCTGTTGCAGTACTCGGTTGCGGAGGGGAACTTCATCGGAGCGGGCAAAGCGGAGGCTCTCGTCGAAGTTGCCTACGCCCGGCAGTTCGGGATCAAACTGGGCGACCGGGTGTCGATAGCAGGCAGTGAATTTCCAGTGGTGGGCCTAATCGATGCTTCGCGAGCGACCAAGATAGCCGTTGCCAATGTCTATTTGCCCTTGCAGGAGGCTCAAAGAATAGCGGTTGCCTCAAAACAACTTCAAACCGTTTCCCCGTATGCCGCCGGAGACGTAAACCTTCTTTTCATCAAGGCGGACCAGGACCGCATCGGCGAACTCTCTTCCTCGATGAAAGCCATACTCGGCGAGAGGGCGGCAATCGCCACTCCTGAGTCCTTTTTGAGGCTACTGGGGAGCCTCTTTGCGCTTTCGGACAAATTCACGCTGGCGGCATCGGTGATCGCCATTGTCGTCGCTGTTTTGATCGCGTTCAAGACCATGGCGGGCAACATCGCCGAACGCGCCAAAGAGATCGGCGTTTTGAAAGCGGTCGGATGGACCAACAGGAATGTGGCCCTCCAGTTAATGGGAGAGTCGATCATCCAGTGTTTCATGGCTGGTGTGATGGGGGTCGTGCTCGCAGTGATTGTTTCGTATGGCCTGAGCTTCATGAGCGTCAGCATCCCTATCCCTTGGGAAATGAGCCCGACCCCACACTTTCTCCCCGGGGGAGGCGATCAAATTTACAAGACCCTGGAACTGCCCGTTTCCGTCTCGTGGAGGCTTGCCGCTTTTTCGATGGTTCTGTCGGTCCTGATCGGNGGACTGACCGGCGGATTGCTCGGCAGACACGTCGCCAGAATCAAACCCTCGGAGGTTCTTCGTCATGAATGATTCAGCTTTTTTGTCCGGTGTAGCTCTACGGAAGTCCTATGGCTCTCTTGAAGTTCTCAAGGGCGTGTCCTTTGCGGTCGCTCCCGGGGAGTTCGTCTGCCTGGTCGGAAAATCCGGTTGTGGCAAGACCACCCTGCTTTCCATTCTCTCGGGTCTTGAGAAGCCGACGGAGGGTAAAGTCAGCCTGGGCGGCAAAGAGGTCAGCAGCTCGTCCGAGGACGAGCTTGCGCTGTTCCGACGCGAACATGTCGGGTTCATATTCCAGTCGTTCAACCTCATACCCACTCTGACAGCTTGGGAAAACGTGGCGCTGCCCCTGTTCCCCATGAACATACCTAAGCAGCAACAACGCAAACGCGCTGAAGATATGTTGGGTAGAATGGAGCTTTCGCACCGGCTGGACCATTTGCCCTCCGCCTTGTCGGGCGGCGAGAAGCAGCGAGTGGCCATCGCTCGGGCCCTGGTGAACCACCCGAAAATTCTTTTCGCAGATGAGCCGACCGGCAACCTCGATTCCGCCACCGGAGAGGCAATCATGACCATATTGCACCGGCTCAACAAAGAGGAGAACGTCGCGATTCTCATGGTTACCCATGAGGCGGACTTGGCCAAAACAGCGGACCGGCTGGTCCGGATGAAGGATGGAGAATTGGTGCAATGAACAAGACCGTACTCGCTATCGCATTAATTTCGTCGATCATTGGTTCGGCAAACACGGGGTTCTCTGCAAGCCCTGTGAAAATGGAAGTGCTCTTCATGAACCATGGCCCGCTACGGCCGACGATCGAACAGATCCGGCAAGTCGTAGCCGGATACGGTGAAAAGGTTGCCGCCTCTTGGTACGACTTCGAGAGCCGCGAAGGCGAGGCGTTCATGGCGAGCAAGGGCATCCGCCAGCACATCCCGCTGATGCTGTGGCTCGATGGCAAGACGGTGGTGCCGGTCGATGGGAAAGACGTTCAGTTTGCGGGGTTTCCCTCGGGGTCCGGGCCAATGCCCTTCCAGGGGAAATGGACGATGGACGACTTGCGGAAAGCCTTGGACGCGCTGACGGGAAAGAAATGAGCTTCCTATGAACTACAGGTATGTCGTACAGGAACTCCGGCATCATCGCCACCGTACGCTCGTCAATGTCATGGGCATAGCGGTGGGCATCGCTCTCTTCGTTGCCATCAATTCGGTTTCCAGTGCCTACCAGGAGGCCGTGAGCCTCCCCTTCAAAAGCCTCGGAACGGATATGATCGTGCAGCGGCCGGAAAAGCGAGCATCGGATTCTGCTCAATCGGCTGCCGTGATGCGGGGCATCCGACTGCCGTTCTCCAACCAGTTGCTCTCAAAAGAGGACTTGGCCCAGATTCAAGCCATTGAAGCGATCGATTCCTACGCCACATCGCTCCTATTGTGGGAGTTTGGCAAGACCGGTTTTCGCACCATCATGGGAGTCGATTCGTCGCAGCCGAGCTTAGGGCCTGTCAAGGCTACCGAATGGATCAAGGAGGGGCGTTTCCCGGGAAAAGGGGAAATCCTTGTCGAAAAGCATTATGCCAAATTCGCTCATACCAAAATGGGCGACAGCATTGAGATCGGCGGTCGCAGTTACAAGGTCGTTGGGCTGCTCGAAATCAGGGAAGGCGCACAGGCTGCGTCCGCCAACATGTATCTGCCGATCTCGGAAGCCCGGGACCTGATAGGCACTGGGGCAGATAGCGCCAATGTGGCTTTCCTGCGGCTCAAAAACCCCTCGCAGCTCGGGTCGGTCAAGGCGGATCTTTCCAAAAATCTCAGCGGCGTTTCCGTTACAAGTTCCGATTCTTTCATGGAGTTGATGGGCGGGATTTCAAAGATCTCAGATCAGTTTTCCTTCCTGGCATCCATTGTCGCGTTCGGAGGAGCGGTTTTTCTTATTGTTAAGACCATGCTTGCCAACCTTGTCGAACGCACGCGTGAGATCGGGATTCTGAAGGCGGTCGGCTGGACTGAAAAAGATATCCAAAAGCAACTCATGGGGGAGGCCCTTTTGCAGGCCATGTTGGGGGGGATCGCGGGTCTTGCGATCGGGTACGTGCTTTCATTTGCGCTTGGTTTTCTCTCCATTCCGTTAGCCACTCCGTGGGAGCTGAACTTGGTGCCTGCTTTCGCGAAAAACACCGAAGCCGCTGTTCAAAGCGTCCAGCTTCCCGTCCGACTATCGGTCACTTTGTCTGCCATCTCGCTGCTGCTCTCGTTTGCGGCAGGCGGACTCGCCAGCTATGCAATGGGAAGCCGCGCCGCTCGAATGAAGCCAGCCGAGATTTTACGTCAGCTATAGTCGAGGCGCATATGAAGCTATTGGTCAGCAGTTGTTACGGAACTCGCGTTGTGCTCGATATTGCACGCTATGGAACCGATGGCCCGGTCACAACCGCAGAAATCGCGCTGCGGCAAAACATTTCACGAGCGTATCTGGAGGAGATCCTGCGCCCGCTTCAGCAGAACAATTTGGTCAAAAGCTACTGTGGCATGAAGGGCGGACACCAATTGACCCAAAAACCGGACCAAGTGTCAGTTGGCGAAGTGGTTGCCCTCTACGAGGGCCCAACGCTCATCCCGTGTGTGACAAGCTGCAAAAGCTGTAAGCAACTGGCACAGTGTCCGATAAGACCTGTTTGGAAAAAAGCATCAACTGTGTTGTTCGATCACCTCTACAAGATAACCTTTGCAGACCTGTTGCTTGGGGACCATCCTCTATTCGATGACCGCACCAAAGAAAGGAAAAGGACGTAAATGCCTGCCTCAGTTCAAGCAGAATCGGACCAGGTTGCGACAAATGCCGGAATCCCGCCAGAAGCCGTCCTCAAACCGTCAACCGGTGAGCTTTTTGCCACTTTCTTGAGGATCGGGGTAACAGCATTCGGCGGTCCTGCAATGATTGCATTCATTCGCAAGAGGGTTGTCGCTGAAAAGAAGTGGATTAGCCCGGATACCTTTCAGAGCGGCGTTGCTCTCTGCCAGGCCATCCCCGGTGCGACAGTAATGCAGATGGCAGGTTACATCGGCCTGCAACTTCAAGGTGTGCGGGGTGCTATCGCGTCCTTCGTCGGCTTCGGATTTCCAGCTTTTCTGCTCATGCTGTCATTGTCGGCGATCTATTCACAGACTCATGAGCTTCCAACTTTTGTTGCCATCTTCAGCGGCCTCCAGGCCCTTATCGTCGGCGTGATAGCCAATGCCGCAATCACGTTCGGGAAAGCCTCACTCAAGGGGTGGAGAGATTGCGCTATCGCCGTCGTTGCCGCTGCTCTATTCGGATTGAGGATAAATCCGGTCTTCATCATAGCAACTTCTGCTCTCCTTGGAATGGCTCTAAACCATGGCCTGCCACAGAAAACTCCGCCATCAAAGCCTTCCAACTCGACTCTCCGTCCTCTGGGGCTCTTGCTGCTGTTATCGGCTATCTTTTTGAGTTCCCTCCTTTACCTTCAGCCGGACCTTTTCCGGTTGAGCATGCTCATGTCGAAGATTGATCTGATCGCATTCGGAGGAGCATTCGGATCGGTTCCGTTGATGTTCCATGAGGTCGTGGAGGCGCGGCAGTTGATGGACGGGCCGACATTTCTGAATGGAATCGTACTGGGGCAGTTCACGCCGGGACCGATTGTGATCACGGCAACTTTTGTCGGCTACCTCCTTTACGGTCTGTCCGGAGCAGTTGTTGCTTCACTGGGGATTTTCACCCCTTCGTTCTTAATTCTGGTAGGCGTGGCACCTTGGTTCGACCGGTTACGCGCCATGAGCTGGTTCAATCGATCCATACGCGGCATTCTTTGCTCGTTTGTTGGACTTCTGTTTACGGTGACCCTCCAATTCGCATGGAACGTCAGTTGGGGTTGGCCGCATATAGTGATTGCGCTCGGCACGCTTGCGGCCTTGTTCTACAAGGTTGATCTCTTATGGGTGGTTCTTGTCGGCGGAACCATTTCCGCATTTGTCCTATAGAATTTTGCTGGCGCAGAGACAAAAGATATGTGGATCGTTCGACTCGCTTTGAATCGTCCGTACACCTTCGTGGTAGCAGCTATCGTCCTGTTGCTCCTGACCCCCTTTCTCCTGTTGAACACGCCGACCGATGTGCTTCCCACAATAAAGACGCCCGTGGTCAGCGTTGTATGGCTCTACAACGGCCTCACCGCAAAGGAGATGGAGGACCGGATAATTTACAACCACGAGCGCATGATAAGCGCTCAAGTTTTCGACATCGAACATGTCGAGTCCACCTCCTATAACGGGGCGGGAGTCATCAAGGTATTCTTTCAGCCGGACGCATCGGTTGCAGATGCAATGTCGCAGATAACGGCAAGCTGCAATTCGGTTCTGCGCTTTCTGCCGCCAAGTGTTACTCCGCCGTTCGTGCTTCGATTCAATGCTTCGTCGGTTCCGGTTCTCCAGTTAAGCCTTGCTGGTAAAGGCTTCTCTGAGCAGGAGCTTCAGGATCTGGCTCTCAATCAGCTAAGAATCGGCCTCATGACGGTGCGCGGGGCTTCCGTGCCATATCCTTACGGCGGGAAGGTAAGAATA
>JGI20214J51088_10002766_pt1 | contig 11599 bp, 10 predicted proteins | sample WetSurMetagenome_FD_51088 | JGI IMG/M metagenome (IMG submission 51088)
ATAAATTTTAATTTATATTAAAAAATGAAATCACGAATAATCTTTATAGTTTTTTTATTGATTTTTATTCCTGTTACCGTTTTTTCCCAGGGTTATCTTGGNAAATCTTCTCACAGTGTTTTTAATATTTCCAAAGAAATATATTATTTATATAATCCAGATGGTTCNATAACCGAAGAAGCAAGGAGTAGANTCCTGCAGGAACTTGCAAGATTATACGGTTCAGGAGGAATTCCTCTTGATACAGCAGAAGTAAAAAATCTGATTGAAAAAAATAATTTACCGATGGTTAACATATTGAACAGCAAAAGATTTTCTGATTATGCGAATTTGTATAACTTTAAATCATCAAGGGGTTCTTTTATAACATCTTCTATAAATATACTTGTTGATATTTTAATGGGTAAGGTTTCATCCGCAGCAAAATATTCTTTATTTACGCTTTTTATGAACGGTATTTTCGCTGAAAAAGAAATGAGAATTCTGTTTTCGAATACAGCGGATTACTTTAACACTTTTAGTATTAATAATATTAAAGCTTCACCAAGATTGTTTACCGAAACTTTTAAATCCGATTTGAAAGAAATTCCTTATAATATACCGAAAATATTTGTTGCGATTAAGAAATACCGGGATACACTCGACCAACATCCGCATTTAAAATTATATCTTGAAGCAAACAGATATTACAGGGAATTAANAAACCTGAAACCTGTTTATGAAATTAACAATAAAACATTAACTAATCTTAATGCACCAAACAATCAGCATTCAGAACTTTATAATTCATTGAAACTCCTTCAATATGTTTATTTCCAGTTTAAAAACGAATCCTCACAGCAGAGTTTTTATAGAACGGGATTCCTGGAAAGTATTAAAGAATTAAAAAATAATAATGTGTTACAGGATTTATATCTTGGATTAGTTTGTGCACAGAATCCCGATATTGAATTTGCTATGAAACAAAATGATAACATAAAAGAAAGCGGCGGACAAAAAGGTGAATCTATTCAACTTGTCCAAATGACACCAATGATAAATTTGCTCAGGAAAAATGAATCACATAATAAGATAATTAATTATTTTTACAATTATGCAGAATTATATGACGAAATAACAAATTTGAGTGATACAATTTATGCTTTAAAAGAATACGGAGACCCCGTCCCTGAAGAAATGAAAGATATGTATTTTGATAAATCTGTTGAATTTCTGNAATATGCATTGGACCCTTCGAATATTTACCCTGAGGGTAATTTTGATAAATCGGAAATAACTCTTTTTATTGATATATTAAAAAAATATAAAAAACTCGAAAATAATATTGGGACAGGACAAAACCTGGCAGCTTTGATGAACACTTTTTATATATACGGTGATTTATGTAAGACACACTCAGCNTTTGGAGTTATTTATCAAGGATTCAGCGGAAATTTTCTTAAGGGAATTAGTGTAGTTGCCGATATATTGTCAGCGAAAAATGATGAAGATGTTGCCAAAATTGTCAGTGATTATGTTTTTTCAAATACAGATGCAAATGCTAAAAAAGAATCTGATTTCAGTTTTCTGCTTAATTCTTATGGCGGAATTTATTATGGAAAGCAATTTGATAATGTAAGAAATAACTGGTCAAGGAATCGTGGTGCTTTTGCACCGATAGGTCTTGAAATTTCTAAAGGATTTAAGAACTTCGGTAATTTGAGTCTTTTTGTTCCTTTTTTTGATGTCGGAGCTATAATAGATTTCAAGGTAAGTAATGACAGCGTCGAAACAGTAACTAAACTGGAAATGGATAATATTATCTCACCGGGTTTGTATCTTGCTTATGGGTTCCCGAAAATTCCGATATCAATAGGCGGGGGATTTCAGTTCTCGCCTCACCTAAGTAAAGTTACTTTGAATGGTAATGTCATAGAACCCAGGAAATTAAGGTGGAATGTATTCCTGGCTTTTGACCTTCCGCTTTTAAGGATATTTTAAATAAAATTAATCTTTTATAAAATTATAATTTAAAGAGGATGAAAAAAATAAAAATAACTCTCTTATTTATTATTTTATATTCTATCTGTATAAATTTTTCTTTTTCGCAACCTGTTAAAAGAGCATTGATTATTGCAATCGGGAATTATCCCTCTAAGAGTTTGTTTCCCCCTATCAGCTCTCTGAATGATATTCCTTTAATAAAAACATCCCTTTTAAATCAGGAATTTAAAGAAAATAATATTAAATTACTTTTAGATTCTCAGGCTACAAGACAGGGTATTATATCTGCTTTTAATAATCTGATAAATGAAAGTAATCCGGGTGACATTGTCGTAATTCATTATTCCGGCCACGGTCAGCAAATGCAGGACAGCACCTGCGATAAACCGGGATGTATTGACCAGGCATTAGTAGCTTATGACGCAATTGGACTGCCGACCCCTGAATATTATGGACAAAATCACATACGTGACCATTTAATCGGGGAATATATAAAAAAATTCAGATTGAAACTCGGGAATGGGGGAATGTTGAACCTGTTTATAGACGCTTGTTACAGCGGAACTATGACTAAAGGTCTCAAGGTATTCAGAAGCGTGGATGAAATATTTTGCACAAATGAATTTCGTGAAAAATATAAAACCGGCAAAACAAGTAACATAAATAGTACAGGAATATATGATTGCATAAAAGATTTATCCGATATCGCTGATAAAGATAAATTGTCCGCATTTGTTTTTTTTGCTCCCTGTATGTATAATCAGGAATGTATTGAAATAACTAATGGGGAAAAAGATGTAGGTCCGCTATCGTTTGGAATAAGCAAAGCGTTTGCTTCAATAAAACCAAATGAAACATACAGGAGGTTATTCGAAAAAATTTGTTCGGCTATAATATCGAACTCCGGTGATAGACAGGACCCTCAGGCAGAAGGTAATTTGGATAATATTGTTTTCAGCGGATTAATTAATTATGCAAAGCCGTACTATCTTGTAAGAGAAAGAACATTAGATGACGATATAATCATAAATGGCGGGGAATTTTCGGGCATTTATAAAAATACGGTTGTTGGATTTTACCCGGGTGAGACGAATGACCCCAAAGAAGTAAAACCATTATATCAAACCAATATTACAAGTGTTGATAATTTTACTTCGAAATGTAAAATAAATGATAATTCTTCCAGTACCGAAGAGCTGATGAAGATGAGGGTTTTTGTGATAAAACAAGGACTTCCCGAAAAGGAATTAAAAATAAAATTTATGGATCTGGATGAAAATGCTGTTTCAAAACTTAGCGGTGAAATAAAAAAAGTAGAATATATAACAATCACAGATTCTTTCGCAGATTTTATATTAACAGGATTGAATCCGGATACAAAAACCAATGACGGGAAATTATTTATTTTATCGGGAACAGATGGAAGTAACTCTTCTGAAACTTTTGATTTTAAAGAAGAATATTTTTTGCAAAAAGTTATTGAAAAATTAAAAGACTTATTCGTCTATAATCTTCTTCGTACTATAGAGCTTAATGATGATATTAATTATGGAGTAGAGATGGATGTCCGGTTAGTAAACTGGACAAACATTGAAAGAAAGGAATATAACTTATCCCCTGTAAATGAAATTTCAGGAACAAAAAATATTCGCTGCGGGGAAACAGTAAAAATTACAATTAAGAATTCAGGAAATTCTAATGCATATATTACTTTGTTAAATTTTGCTCCGGATGGTTCAATGAAGCAAGTTGTTCCCTACGAAGATAAAAACAAATCAAATCTAATACCACCCGGAGATGTAATTGAAGTGGGATTTAAAAGTAATGACCCCGGTTTGGAAATATATAAAGTATTCGCTACAAAAGAATTTATTAACTTTAATCCAATAATCCGTTCGCGCGGTCTGGAGAAATCTACAAAAGGAATTAAAAACCCATTAGAAGAATTATTATTTAATTGTTATACGGGTTCAAAAGGAAACAGCGGAAGTTTCTCCGGTGGAATGACAAAAACATTATATATCAAGGTGAGAAAGTGAGAAAGTGACAAAGTGACAATAAGAAAATATTTTGAGAATTAATCATATATAATTATGAAAAAGCTATTTTTGTTCTTTGTTTTAATTATTTCTTTTGAGGGATTTATTAATTTATCTGCTCAGGAAAACATCGAGGAGTTATTTAAAAAGTCAATGAAAACTAAGGATACTACCGAGAAAAGGCAAATACGTGAAAAGATAATTCAATTATCTCCAGAATCAGAATATGGATATTACAGCAGGGCATATTTTTTTGGTATTCAAAATAACAGCACTAAGGCAATTGAATTTTTTACAAAAGCAATTGAACTAAATAAATATTTTGCGGAAGCATATTGTGCCCGCGGAAGCATTTATGGGTTTGACTTACAGGACTACTCAAAATCTATCTTAGATTATAATATGGCAATCGAAATAAACCCGGAATATGCATTTGCATATAATGATCGGGGATGTATTTATTATGAGACCGGAGATTTTATTAAATCCTGTGAAGACTGGCAAATAGCATCTTCTCTTGGAGATGATATTGCAAAAAAAAATGCGGATAGATATTGCGGTACGAAGGATAGCAAGCTAACAATAGTAAAAGGGAAAATCATCAATGTGGAAAAAGGAATGATTTATCTGAAACATAATGACAAAATCGTTGATATTAAATTGAAAGATAATACTTTTGAAACCCCGATAAATATTGATAAACCACAATATTTGTATCTTTCTTTTTCTCTTAATTCCTTTGAGAATAATTATCCGATGTATATTTTCCCCGGTGATAGTATTTATATTGAATTTGAAAGATTAAATGTAGGAGATAAAATAACAGTGAGTGGAAGTAACAAAATGTATTCCGATTACTTCAACCAATCTAAATTTTCTTTTGATAAATCAGATGATAATGCTGATTTATCAAAAACGGATTTTAATCATTTATTATATATGATTGATTCAATGTATAATAATAATATTGACAAACTAAATGAGTTTAAGTCTTCATTATCAAATATTGATGAAAATTTCAGCTATTATGAACCATTGAGATTATTCTGTTTAAAATCTACTTACTTGTTAGCTTTCTCAAGNTTATTGTCAATNANGCCCGGTNAGAATGTTACCGGTTATGATTCCATTTTTATATCGATAGCAAAGGAAATAAATCTGAATGACCCTAAAATGATGCAATTAGAGGAATATAAATCATTTTTATTCACACGGTATTTTAATAAGATGATATCATTAATGCTGAAACCGGACACTCTCAATCCGGATTCCTCTCCAATGGATATAGCTTTGCTCAAAACATTCAAAACTATTGATGCAGATTTTACATATCCGGAAATTAAAGATTTCCTTAAACATTCTTTCCTTGAAATCTATATNCAATACNCGGCTGATGGGAATCTTGATGAGTCAATAAATTATTTTCTTGAAACCTGTCAGAATCAGGACTACATTGAACATATAAAATCTTTTGACATACCTAAAAAGGAAAATTTAACGGGTAAAAAGGCTCCGGATTTTTCCTGTAATGATGTAAACGGGAAAAAATATTCCCTGAATGATTTTAAAGGTAAATTTGTCTATATAGATTTCTGGGCAACCTGGTGCGGTCCGTGTAAGGAAGAGACTCCACATATGAAAAAACTTGTAAAGGAATATAAAAATAATGACAACATTGTGTTTCTGAGTATTTCTATGGATAAAGACAGGGATAAATGGAAAGAATATGTAAAAGAAAATAATATGGATTGGATTCAGCTACAGGCACAGCCGGATGAAAAATTTTTCGATGAATATCAGGTGGAATATATTCCGAAATTTGTTTTAATTGACAAAGAAGGGAAAATTATTAATGCCGAAGCTCCAAGACCGTCGAATAAAGAATTGATAATACTTCTGGAAAAATATTTAGGGAAAGATTAAATTACCATAAAGAGTGATTTCACAGAAGGACACGGCGTAGCAAAGCTACAAACAAAAAGAATTATAAAAATATTTTAACACGGAGACCACTGAGGTCACAGAGAAGAACTTTTTTGGAAATTACTATAAAGAACATTATAGTGAAAAATTAAAAAACAAATATAATATTAACTTAAAAGTTTGCAAAAAAAACAAACTTATTACATGTTGTAGCACAACGAAATGAACACAAAGTGACGCAGAGAATAAATAAGGGAGAAAAAAGAATGAAGAAAAAAGAGTTCACAGGATTGAAAGAGTAAATTAAGATTAGAAAAATAAGTTTAAAAATAAAAACTAAAAATTATGTTTAAAAAGCCGTTTTCATTCGAGGGTTGTATTAATAAATCCGAGTTCCGATTAAGTTTCGTTATCAGTTTTGCGGGAATAACTGCTGTTCGTATAATCGGGGATACTGTGAATAACACGATTATATTTCTTATTATAGGTATTCCTGTATATTGGTTTATGTTTGCACAAAGTGCGAAAAGATGCCACGACATAGGTAAAAGCGGATGGTGGCAGCTGATTCCCTTTTATGTATTCTGGTTGATGGTTGCGGATAGAGAAGCAGGCGGATATAGATACGGAGAAAATCCACAGGGAAAGAACAATAATATTTTAAAAGGTAATAGAACTTACTTTTGCAAAAAATGCGGTACTGANNTTATGCTGGAAAAAGGTGAATTAAGNGCAAGAAAATTTATTTGCCCGGAATGTAAATCGGAAAATTATTTGTAAAATATTTGTCGGGTACCCATTGCAGTAAGGAGGTAACTCCTTACTGCACGGAAAATTATTCAGGNAACGAAGCTGGGGCTTCGCTACCAGGGGAAGCAAAAAGTTAATTTTGAGAAAATTCCATCATCGGTATTGTAACCCGTAAGAGTTTTTTAATGTGATAGCTTAGTTCAAATATATTTATAGGTTTCTCCAACTGTACAAATACATCGAAATCTTTTCCCTTTTTTACGATATTATCATAAGAAGAAATGAATATTATAGGTTTTTTGTAATTCATACTCCGAAGAGCAAAAAACAATTCAAATCCATTCATTTTCGGCATCCTGATATCCGTAATTATTAAATCAGGATCCATCTCTTTTACCACCTCAAGTGCCTCAATCCCGTTTGCTGCAGTTTTGACTTCATAACCTGATTCTGAAAGAAATGAACCTATTGATTCGGTCGTTGAGAAATCATCATCTACTACTAATATTCGCTTCATTTAATTATTTATTTATTTTTTAATTATTAAGTGATATCTTTTCTATTTTACAATAAAACCTAAAACCAATAAAATCATCAAAGATGCAATAATTACAACTGAACTGATTTCATACTTTGAATTTTTTATTTTTACTGATTCTTCGTTGAACATAATTTTTCCTTTCGTTTTTGTTTAAGTTACTATGTGTAGTGCAAAAACAATGCCAAAGAAAAGATTCTTTTTTTGCCAATTTTTAAAGATTATGGATTAGAATAATCTCAAATTGAGAATCGATGATAAAGCAATAAATGACGAAAGAAGGTTCACTATTATCACCTTCCCCGTTACGCATCTCCCGAGACTGTGTGAAAACGATGAGATTTTGTCGGCCAAGAATGACCGACCTACCAGTTTTCACACAGTCTCCCCCGATGCGTTACGCTCATTAACATCACAACGCTGGAGCATTGTGACAAGAGGGAATCTTTAGGTAACGAAGCTGGGGCTTCGTTACCAGAAAGTTTTTTTGGGGCTTTGTTACCGGGAGAAAAAAGACAAGCCCTGATTTAATAAATCAGGGCTTGATAGGGAGGTTTAGATTAGATTATATTAGGTTAATGATTATTTGTTTATATTCATTACTCGTAAAATCATATTTTCAAGAACTTTTTCTTTATGCGGCTGTTTCGCATTCCGCCAGAGCTTTTTTAATGAAATGGTTTAGCTCAAATATATTTATAGGTTTCTGTATCTGTGCAAAAACTTCAAATTTATCTTCTTTTGTTTCATGTATATCGTAAGATGAAATAAATATAATCGGTTTTTTGTAATTCATTTCGCGAAGGACAATATACAATTCAAATCCGTTTAGTTTTGGCATCCTTATATCAGTAATTATTAAATCAGGATTCATCTCTTTTACTACCTCAAGTGCCTCCATACCGTTCGATGCTGTTTTGACCTCATACCCTGTTTCAATAAGGAAAGAACTGATTGATTCGGTCGTCGAGGTGTCATCATCTACTATTAGTATTCGTTTCATTTTTTTTCTTTTTAAATAATAAAGGTGAATGGTTTTTATTTTGCAACAAAACCTAATATCAATAAAATCATCAATGATACAATTATTACAGCGGAGCTGATTTCATATTTTGAAATTTTTTGTTTTGTTGTTTCTTCATGGAACATATTTTTAATCCTTTCAATTAATTTTAACATTCTATTATGAATAGTGCAATTTTAATGCCAAATAAAAAGTTTATTTTTTGTGAATTTTTTAGAGATTTTTTTAATTATTATCTCAAGTTGTTAACTTTTTATCAAATTGAGAAAACACACCAATTAATAATTGGTAATTAATAATTAGTAGTTGAAGTTACTCATTGTCACCCTGAACTCGTTTCAGGGTCTAAAATTTGATTAAAAACGAGATTCTGAACCAAGTTACCCTCTTTCCCAATCCCCTGATTGGGAAAGAGAAGGGAAAGTGAACGAAGAAGAAATTTTTTAAAATTCATCCGATGACAAAGAGCAGTCAGCGGATGAGTATATTGTATAATGATTTAAAAAAGGCAAGCTCTGATTAAAAATAATCAGAGCTTGATAGGAGAGATTTAGGTAGATTTCTAAGGTTAATGATTAATCTATTGCGTTAAATTGGGTTATAAGAAAATCTATTTTGTTATATATTTTTTAATTAAAAAAACCGGTAAAATAATCCTATGTTTAAATTCTCAATTCCTTCACAGAGCTGGTATATAATTACCGGTTTAAACTTTTCTTCTTTATGCCACAAAACCTAATATCAAAACAATCATCAGAGATGCAATAATTATAACTGAGCTGATTTCATATTTCGAAATTTTTTGTTTTGTTGTTTCTTCCTGGAACATAATTTTTTCCTTTCGTTTTTTTTATAGTTACTATGTGTAGTGCAAAAATAATGCCAAAGAAAAAGTTCAATTTTTTTGAGATTTTTGAGGTAACGTACGAAAGCTATCTCAAATTGGAACTTATTTTCTCAAAATGAGAAGGGGAAAAAAAGAATTCAGGAGTTAAGAAGTTCAGGAGTTAAGAATGAAGCAAATTTCACAGAGTTACGCAGAGATGAGCACTGAGAAATACACAGAGAAAGAAAAGAAAAAAGAATAAAGGAATTAAGAATGAAGCAGTAAAGTATCAGAGTATCAAAGTATCGAATTGTTATTGCAACCAGTTACATATTACTTGTTTCGTTTTGCATTTTTACTTACTCACCTTCTCACTTATTTACTTACTCACTTATTTACTTATTTACTTTTGACGTCTAACTTTATTATTTTGTCAGTCTGTAATATTCGATTTTCCGGTACAGGGTTGCCCGGCTAATCCCGAGAATTTCAGATGATGTTTTAATATCAAATCCGGTCTTTTTCAAAATCAATTCGATATGTTTTTTTTCAATAATTTCGAGTTTGACATTTCCGCCAATCATATCATCGGGAGCGTCGTCTCTGTCAATATTACTTAACAGGAGGTTTTCTTTTTCAAGGACATCGCCTTTTGATAATACTATTGACTGCATAAGGGCATTTTCAAGTTCTCTCACATTTCCTTTCCAATCGTGGTTCTTTAATAAATCGAGAACATCATCCGGAATTTTGTTGACGTTTTTATGCAGCATCAGATTTATTTTCATCAGAAAATGCCTTACAAGAAATTCAATATCTTCTTTTCGTTCGCGAAGAGGAGGAGGATAAATTGTAAATACATTAAGCCTGTAAAATAAATCTTCACGGAATTTTCCGATTCTGACAAGTTCAGCAAGGTCTTTATTTGTTGCTGTAATAATTCTTGCTTTCATTTGCAATGAAGTTTCACCGCCGACTCTTTCAAATACATGCTCTTGCAGTACTCTCAGAAGTTTTGATTGCAGATTAAACGACATTTCTGAAATTTCATCTAAAAATATTGTCCCCTCACCGGCAAGTTCAAATTTCCCTCGCTTATCCTTAATCGCATCGGTAAAAGAACCTTTCATATGTCCAAACAACTCACTTTCCAGCAGATTTTCAGGTAATGCGGTACAGTTTATTGCAATAAACGGGTCATTTTTTGTTATTCCTGAGGTATGAATAATTCTTGCAATCAATTCTTTTCCTGTTCCGCTTTCACCCTGGACTAAAACCGTAACCCTTGTCCCTGAAGCCTGACCAATTTTTTTATAAATTTCCCTCATTTGAGGTGATTTTCCGATAATTGTTTCAGTTATCTCTTTAGTTTCTGCCTCCTGAGGTGTGTAAGATTCTAATTTCTGGCTTAATTGCCTGTTTTCCAGGGCTCTTTTTATAGAATGTTTTAACCTTACTATATCAACAGGTTTTTCAAGATAATCATAAGCTCCCTGCTGCATAGCTGAAATTGTAGAGTTCATATCATCATAAGCTGTAATCACTATCACCTGAATCAAAGGGTCAAACTCCTTGACTAATCTCAATAATTCCAGACCGTTTATTCCGGGCATGTTAATATCCGTTATAACTAAATCCGGGTCTTTGAATTTCACTAACTCTAATCCTTTAATTCCGTCTTCTGCAGAAAATGTTTCAAAGTTCAGGTCTGACAAATATGATGAAAGAGATTCTCTTGAGGATTCATCATCATCTACTACAATAATTCTATTCGACATATATTTAAGTTTAAATTTTTGATTAATTAATTACGTGAATTAGCAACCGGCAATGATATACAGAAAATTGTCTCTCCGGGTTTTGAAGATACCAATATTAATTTCCCGGAATGCTGTTCAATAATATTTTGTGAAATTGCCAGACCTAAACCTGTTCCTGAATTTTTCGTTGTAAAAAAAGGCTCAAAGATTTTTTCGGGATTTGTTATTCCTGACCCATTGTCTTTGATATAAATATTTACTTTTTTTCCGGTTTTCAATTCTGTTGTAATTTCAATCTCACCATTGTCCTGTATTGCGTCGCGCGCATTCAAAANCATATTCAACATTACCTGCTTTAACTTTTCGTTATCNCCGTTTATTATTATATTTTCACATCTGTTGATAATCAAAATCTCATCTTTTTCTATCTGTGGCTTCAAAATATTCACAATATTCTCAAAGAAAATGAAAAGATTGAACTCAGATAACAATAAATTTGATTGCCGTGAAAATTGCAGTACTTCTTTCACAAGATTATCGAGTCTGTTCACTTCCTTATTAATTATCTGCAATCGCCGTGTGTTTCCCTCATTCAGCTCAAGTACCTGGCTTAAAATATCCGCATTTATTTTTATTGAATTAAGCGGATTCCGTATTTCATGGGCAAGTATTGCACTCATTTTTCCGATTGTAGCAAGGCGTTCGGANNNNGTAAGTTCATATTCTGCCTGTATTCTCTGCTTTATCTGCGATTTA
>JGI20214J51088_10002767_pt1 | contig 11592 bp, 27 predicted proteins | sample WetSurMetagenome_FD_51088 | JGI IMG/M metagenome (IMG submission 51088)
AATATGAACTGGATCAAATCCAATTTTATATGTATGAATATCATTGACCTGGTAAAATTTTCCTTTTCGTTTAACGAACCTAATGGCTTTATCGGAACTTCCATGAATGAAGAACCGTGCCAGTACTACATCTCCTTCATGACGTTTGTAGACCATTTGATCACCTCCTCATTCATCCAATCTTAGAAAAGCTTGATGAAATTTATCGTTCTTATCAGCACGATCAATCAATGACTTTAAAAAACCATCGGTATAATTATATGATCCTGCTTCACTGTACCTCATATAACAATTAGCACATCGGATAATATCATCTACTATGATCAACCTTCGTGATGTACATTTACAGTTTGGAAGAAATGTTGGTCGCATCCTTGCTTTATCATCAAGATCTTTAATACAGGTTATTCTGTTCACTTTAAATTTTGATGAATCTTTTTTACCAGCGTATTTTTTATATTCACGATCAGGAGGTTTGTTCAATACTGTTGAATGGTTCATTTCAATCATCCCCAAACAAGAGCATAGTATCTATATGCTCATATGTTCTTGCATAAATATCCAATTCACACTCAGGACATGGAACTGTTTTATTCAAATGAGCTGCCATCATTCCCTGAGCAATATTATGTTGAAGAAGATCTTTACTTTGAATCTCAAGAGATTTTTCAATATCTCTTATCAATTCAGCGTTCATAATTCACCTGTCCCTTGATAACTCAGGATTAAGNAGAAAATATCTTCTGATCTTATTATTATAACCTAGCTTCTGACAAATACTCATTGGTCCCATTTGAGGAATAGTTCCAGAACATGATATTTTATATTCAGGACATTCATTTTCACAACAGTACAACACCATGATCATTTCCTCTGTTTCACAACTTTCAATTTTTTCAGGTCTTTATCACAATAGCATCCAGTCCTTGTTAAGTACGTATGAGGATTGGGAAAGTTCAACAACGTGGCACCGTTCTCTTTAATAGTAACAGTTCCAAGATTATCACGGCGAAATTCGGTCTTGTCTTGTGTTATCCAATATGTTCCGTCCTTCACGAAATGGAAATCAGTCTGAGTATCATCATGAAGAAGTCGGTGTTCAACAATCGTAAGCAGCTCACGATTATTTGGATCTACTTCAACAGTAACATCCCAATTAAGATGTACTTTGATCAAACTTGCATTAACATGTTCAATGCAGGGATAGTCCATTTTAATCACCTCAATTATGAATTTTTTCCATGAACCTCGCACAAAGGAGTATAAGTAACTCTGAATTATCTGGCATCTTTCCAGTGACCGCACTAACAATTAGTCGTGATTTTTCAAATTTATGAGCTGCATCAGCAGTGATTCTCATATCACTATAGTACTCTTCATCTGACATTTGTTTCTCCTTTTTCTGTTCTTCGTTCTGTTTGTTCATTGATTCCGACATTTCATCCAGTTGCTGGGTCAAATAATCCCTGATTTCACAGATCGCATCAATGGGAAGGCACTCCCGCTTTCCGCAATAGTTATAAAGATAATTTTCTATTATCCCTGCATGTTCGTCAGAGAAAATTCTTTTCCCAGATAGATCTCGTTTACATTGCATGATCTTCACCAGTTCCTTGCTCGTATTTTCTTTATATAGATCCATATTCCTATAACTGATATTGCACATATCGAGAACACAAATGCAATGAACACCATTGTATAAAATTGCATATCGATCATATGTGAACCTCGTTTATTAGTTCAGCTGTAACTATTGGCTCTTTATAATCATGATCTTCCTGGAAATATACCATGTACGCTTCTGTCATCATGGCTTCAATATCATCTTTTGAAAGACTGCGATGACCTCCAGATAATCGAATATTGAACACTTGTTGTCTTGATGACATTTAGACCACATCCATTCCGAACAAATGTACCTGATGACATTTCGGACAATGAAGTGTATAATGATTTTTGTCCTTTGGAAGAATAGTTGTGTTCGATGTACCAATAAGATTACCACCAGGTTCCTGGAAGAACTTAAATGATACCATCGGGTTGATCATACTTAGACGATCTCCGTATGGTTTTAGTTCAACTTCTTTGCATGGAAATATAGCTTTACATTCATCGCATACTAATTTAAGCTCAAGCTGAGATTTAACCATCTCACCAAGTTCTTTTCTGTTTCCAATAGTCATGATCTTTTGTTTTCTCATTTTAATCACCAATGATCTCTTTNAATTTACAATCAGAACGATGACCTTTATTATAAAGGTTTCCACATTCAGGACATCCACCGCCATCATATTGATTAGTACACCATTCGTACTTTTTCAACATGGCGATCATTTTATCTGCAAAATTAACTACATCTTCGTAGTCCATACTTTCATATCGTTCATCCATGATTATACTCCGAAATATTTGTCCTGACAAGCCTGACAAAGACCAGAAATTTCATATTCCTTTACACTTTGTTCGTCCCTGAACTCTTTTAATGGAATAATAACTTTTTTACAGAACGGACAAACCCCGTTCTCAACATCTTTTGCTGCATCAGCAAACCCAAGATCTTTCATAATCTGTTTGTTCATTTTATCACCTGGATATTACCATCTGAAATGCTTCGATCTTACATACAAGACCATAAAGATTATACAATTCATAAAATTTTATATCTTCCAGTTCTCTCCCGTTCAATAATTTATCTTTCTCAGCCTTCAACTTTTGAAGTTCAATATAGATATCTGATGGCATCATCATAATTTATTCACCGTTCTTTTTATAATACTCCATGACTTTTTTCACAGTTCTCCATGCAAGCATAGAAGCACCACGATCACGCTTATGTTTTAATACAGCAAAGATCGGTTCTATTCGTTCACCATATCTATCATATTTACCGATCTCATATGTACCGATATTATCTTTATCAATTTTAATACAATGTGCATAATATGTTTCGAGAGGTGCATCTTCATTGATATAAATTGTTATATATAAGGTCATGATTATTTACCTCGCTCAGTTTAAACACATATATCGCTTACCTTTATGTTCTTCAGCAAATGCTTTTAATTTTGGAACCATTTTATATGCCGATTCTGGAAAATCATATAATCTTCCAACAGGTGGAATTACGTTCATAATTTCATCATGATCTGGATCTCCACCATCATCACTGGTATAATCANAAAGAGCAGGTTGCTTTACGATCTCATCATATAGCTTATCCCATGATTTTTGTCGCTTAACCATAAAAGATTTAAATTCTTTATCNCTCAACATGAACATACTATAATACATATATCCGATAACAATACAATCTTTTAATGTCCATTTTTCAGGTACAATATACATAGACCAATACGAACTCATTTTTGTTCCTCCTTGTCGATCTCCCAAGTAGTCTTACTACCAGAATGTGCATACTGAACGATCTTGAGATTTGTTTTTTTCTGAGAAAGTTTATATAAAATAGCTCCAATAAATCTTGAACTAGATCCCGTTTCTTTCGCAATATATTTAGAATCTAGATATCGTTTACCTGATCTTACCTTTTCCGTAAGATAATTCAAAATAGTTTTTTCCTTTTCGTTCAGTATATCCATCATATTATTTCACCTTCTGAGTGTTGGATCATTCTTTTCGATTAGATCAGCTGCTTCTTTAAAGCACAGCTTAAAATCGTCCCATTTATGATATGAATGATTCAATATTTGCGGACCAACAGGAAGCTCTATTTTTTCAGCAACGTAAACTGATCCATTACCAAAGATCGAAACTTCTAATCTGACAGGACAATGAACTCCGCATATCTTCGGTTTGTCTGATATGAGAAGAACATGTTTTACCATAGAGAATAGATATTCCATAGATCATTCCTTCTTTATTCCAAAGATCGGTATTCTCCGGGTATATTCTGAAATCTGCTGTTCATACCAGTTCTTTGCATGATCGCCTTTATCCAAGAGATAATCTATATCTGAGTTCAANCGTGTTGTTTTNAGAAANACGTTCTCCTGAATTCTATGAAACAGCCATTGAACTGGAACATTATTTTCAAGAGCGCAATGAATTATTACTTCTGAGATATCTTTGACAGCCTGATCTGTTTTATCCATTTTTGTCCTCCGTAATCGTGATCTCTCCGTTTACCACTCCGTTCGGAACTCTGATTATATCGAACTTCAGAGCTTTTTCTTTCCCGACAAATATATTACCAGTGAAAGAGAACGTAGTCATTCCTTCTGATTTAAGCTGAATACTATTGAACTTTATCGGAAGTTTATTATCTCCAATAGTAACCAGATATTTTANCCAAGGTATTCCGTTCTCAGGAAATTCCCTNCCATGAACNCTAATATTAGANAAGTTAGTTCCCCACGTTATCTGTTCTATTTTAGCAGACATACTTCACCTATAATGAGAACTCTTTCTTTATTCTTGAGATCGCTTCAAGATACCCATTCCAGTATTCGTAATTTTCATGNAAATNNGGATCGTTTTCGGGATCTTTATCCATCTCAATTAAAAGATTTTCGAGCCCTTTTTGTGAGAAGTCCTGAGACATTATTCCACCATCGGTCTATCGAACAGCCACATGCTTGTCGATGCGATCTCTATCAGGAACTCCCTAGCTGTTATCTCTCTCGTTCCAACAGTGATGATCTTTTGATTATTATTGAGGAACGCCTGTTCGGTTATTGTAAGGTAATGTTCCATTTTGGTCCACTTGAACTGAGACGGTGTTTTCATCCCAATATAAGTTCGTGGATAATCAACATCCGATTCACGATCTTTCCAGTAGTACTTGAACGTATTATCAAGTGTCCTGAATTTTATGAGATTTGTTATTCCTCCGCTCATGATAATCACCGATCATTCCCGGTAATATTTGTTCCCAAATCTAAATAATCTGAGGATTGGACCCCAATCAGCTAGAAGAGAACTCAGTTCAGAAACACTCATCTGGAGAAGTCTTATTTGTTCCTCGCTCAACCTGTTGTCCTTGTCCTGAAGGACTTCCTTCAAATCAATGATTACGATCTGAAGGATCTCACCATCACTGTGCGACATTATGATACCTCTACCAGTTCGTAAATCTTCACCGTCGGGTTATGTTCCCAGCCACTGAGATTTTTACATTCCACAGCTGCACTCATAGTTTCTGTAAGTGCTAATATTTGAGCCATGAATTCCCCACTACCGATAACAGCAAACTTAGCTCCATGAAGTGGTGCTGACATTATATTACCTCAGTGTTTATTTCATGATAAGATCCATAATTTTGTTCCTTTTTACGATCTAATTCCTTCTTCATCTCCCATAGCTCTTCGGCAAATTTGGGTGGTTCTGGCTCTGTCATGCTCGATCCTCAGAAATATCAATACTGCACAATGTACAATAAAACCCACCGCTTAAAGCTGAACATTCAAAAATACCAGCGCTCTTTTCAGATGTTGAAGGATAGCCTTGGTGACAATAGATCAGATGTTCACGACCCAGCGAAACTGCGCAGATCTGTACCATCTTGATCCATCTCCATTATGAAATATTTAAGATCGATATCTTCTCCCAAGCAGCAATCTTCTTGTTCGGAACATTGTCCACAATCATCTTTTCGGCAGACCATATTGTTCCTCTTAGTGCCTGTTACCATCGACCCTGTGCGACACTTTGTGCCCTGTTCGACATTCGGGACATAGAACGATAGGCATCCTCAGAGAGTGAAAGATCCAAGGTTGAACCGTTCTGTGCTGATTCTCGTTCCAGCACGTATATTGTCTGTATTTTTCTGGCATATTATCTAACCTCATTATTGCCGATCCTTAGTAATTAGGGGTTGTGCAAAATCGTAAAAAAAAAGGTCCTCTTGTGGGAGGACTATTTGGAGAGGTCGATGATGTCCTCTTTTGTCTTTTGGTAGACATAGGACATCTTGCCGTATTTCTCAGCGCCCTCGGTCCATTCCTTCTCCAGCTGTGCGAAGTTGCCGCCATATTTCAGCAGGATCTGGAGGATTGCGTCGATTGAGATCCCCTTGGATTTGCGGTAGGATCCCATTGGGAGAGCGGTTGCATACCAGCTGCACCCAGCGGTGTACTGGTGTCCATCCTTCGCTTTGCCGGGTCCGTAGACATGCCAGTGTGTCAGGGGTACGTCCTGAACGGTTGCCGGGGGTACGATAACCTGATTCGCCTGAACTTTGGCGAGGGTCTGTGCTACAGCCTTAGCGACGATTGCCTCAACGTCCTCTTGGGTGAATTTCGCCTTGGACTTGGGTGCCGCCTGTGCAGCTGTGTTCATTGCCGATACATCTGGGGTCTGATAAGACCCTGCGACTTTGGACTTTAAGTCCATGTCCTTTTTGAGATCCTCTACGAAGCTCATGTTTACCTCACTATACTCATATACCACTACCTAGTAGGGGTATAAGGTTAAAACTCATAATAGATTATAAATGAATTTTAACAAATTTTTATATGTGTCGCAAGTATTTAAAGGTATCTCAAACCTCCATTAATATAACGTCTATTAATGATATACACTATTAATATAGCGTATTATTAATGGCAAGGCTTATTAATAGCAAGGCGCTATTAATGGGAAACTGCGAAAACGAGGGTATACCCATAGATGGGGGGATCTGGGGGTTTGAGCCCCACGTTATCTACGTGGGGTATATGTGGGGTATACCTTTTTGGATATCGTGGAAAGGGGGGTATACCCCCCCTATATACATAAAAAGCGAAGGAAATACCTAAAGGGTATTATTTGCGACGAGTAGGTTTAATCTGTTTGCGTCGCTTTGCGACGGTCTTGGATCGGCGCTTGTGTCGCATTTGTGAGGTTTCTGTCTTTGGGGTAGCTTTGGGTGTTTTTGCCCATAGAGCCGCATCTGGGTTATAACCCTGTTCCTTAGTACCTGTGCGTATTGCATCCTTATCTACAGAGTATACCCCTTCTTCATAGTATCTTTCTGTATTAGGTTTCACATATATATTAACTACTTTAAGAGGATAGGTGCCACCACTTTTTGGATTTTTCGCTGTAAGCTGCATTTCACGAATAGTACCTTTATAGCTTATAAGCTTTTGTATATCATTACCATATCCACTAGATCCATAAGATTCACGTAACTTCGCAATACTAGCCTTTAAATCATCTACAGATTTACCAAGTTTAGCAGCTGCTTCTTCGGGAGTTATTGTACCTCTTATAACATTACTATATATTTCATTCATTTCTTTGTCTGATAAATCAGCTCTGACATATCTCACATTAGCCATTATTTACACCTACATCTTTTTATTGGTTTTTTAGCTTTAATAATCTTATGAGTTTTCTTTCTACGGATTGGTGATTTGGTTTTTGCCTTCTTCTTTCTGAATTTTGGTTTGTTACTNAAATTTCCTATATTTTTTACTGATCCAATTCCACCTTTATTATGTACCTCATAAAATTTTTTATTCTTTTCATCAAATGCAATTGCACCTGGAATTGGTAAAATTGCAATTTCGCCTTTAAATTTTGTCATATCTTTTTTATCTTTCGCAGAATATATTTCATCATCATCATCTGGTATATGTTCTTTTTCTATTATTCCATCTTCTGATACTTGATGAGTTCTTGGAGTTTTTCCAGTATTAGTAAAGGATTTTTTCCATTCTAAATTATCATCATTTAATTTTATTGGAACAAATGGATTCTTTCTATAGTATGCCATTTCTCTTTCCGTGAGTAAATCTTCCATTTGGTTCTTTAACAATGAATTCTTTTTAAACGATTTCTTTTCTTCTTTATTCTTTTTATTTGTAAGAAGAATATGTGCTATATTAGCTGCAAATTCTGGTCGTCTTTGGGCAAGTTGTAATAACCATTCCTGAAGTTCTATATCTTTTTTATCAGCAAGATCTTCTCTGTTATTTTGCATATCTTGTAATATTGCTCTTTTCTTTGCCATGAACTGTAAAAATATTGGTTGACTCTCTATTAACAATCTTTGAACTGTTTTCTTACGATAATCTTCGCCAGTCGGTATTTCAAATTTATTATAATGCTTCGCGGTCTTATGAACACCCGGATTTGTAATAAACTGCTTGGTTGGATACTTTTTAGATATATCACTTTCAGTCATCAATCCTTTAGCATATGCAACAAGATCTCCTTTAATATTACGCTTCTCTTTAATTTTCTGAATAGCCGAATTTATTTCATCATGTGACATATGATGCTTTACTAGTAGNTACGTCATAATTGCAGGAATTACTGGATTGGATATAATATTACCATCAACATCACGAACTTTTTTTGGCTGTGTTATTAGTAATTTTAAAAGTTCCCATTTATCATATCTTTGAAGTTTTTCAGCATATGTACGTGCTCTTCGTTTTGGAGCCTTTTTGATACTTCTTTTTATTATCAATCTAGCCATTACTTTTTCCTCCTGCATTTACATTTTATTTTACCTGATTTTCTTTTCTTTATTAAGAAAGCTTTAACTATTTTATTAGCTTTATTTCTTATCTTAAATATGAATCTTGGTCTTTTCATATTTGATCTAATCAATCTACGTTTTCTTTCACTTATTGGTCCTTTCATATCAAGGAAATATGATACATTATTACCCTCTTCAACAGAAACAACTTGTGATGGTCTTTCTCTATATGCAGACTCTATATCACCCGGACCTAGTGGTACATATCTATCTCTATTATTTGATTCGGAAAAGCTAATTTTTCTGACTGGTTTTCCTGGTGAAATAGGTAACTGTTTTTGTGTTGGGATAGTTACTGTATTTTGAGAGGGTTTATAAATATTCTCTATATCAATAATATCAGGGATTATTGTTTTGGATTTGGTTAATGGAATTGGTCCTTTAAGATCTTCTAGAGCCTTTTTATGAGCTATTTCTTCTCGCTCTCGTTTATTTACAGTATTAACAACTTTATCAAGATTCATAGACTCAGCAGTATACCATTGAAGTAATCTACCTCTACTAACTCCTAGATCCATTGCTTCCCTATTTAATAATCTTTCAAAATCTTGCGTACCATGTTTCTTTCTTAATACAGATAAAGCAAATTTTACATCTCTACTATCTTTTATTTCTTTTCCATTCTTTCCCGCATTTCTTGATATATTTGCAAATCGTGAATTATTTGGATTTGCTTTTACCCATTTCTCATATACTCCAATATCTTCAACCCAATCATCTGCTTTCCCTCCAATATATTTTCTTAATCTCCATGCTTTTGCATGTTTATCTTCAATTAGTGCAAATGATTCTCTTCCAGCATTTGATTTCTGATCGTTAATCTGCTGTATCTCTTTTTTAGCTCTCTGTTTTTGAGCCTTAGTTAATGGTTTTACTTCTATTGATGATACTCCTAGACCCGATGATCCTCCTGATACTGGACCTTTCGGTGGTTTTGTCTGAGGATATATTTTAGCACCTGATGATGGTGGTGGGATATTAAACTCTTCAATCTTTACTGCTCCACCACCTTTTGGAACAAGACCATATACATTAACAATACCCACATATGCCTTCTCTACACGATCCACCTTTCCCTTTCTATCAGTACGATTCTTTCTTGAACCTTCATCTCCTGATGGTTGTGGGTATTTTCCTGCCATTTACTTACTCACCTTTTTCTTTTTAAGAGTTAATTCAACAGCATTTTCTGTAAGTCTTTTCACTCCTTTCATATCAAAGTTACCAACAGCTAATCCTTTTATTTTGCCTAATGTGGCTAATCCCTTAATAGAATTTTCACTATTGACTTTCAAACTACTTTCACTATTGACTTTCAAACTGGAGACTCCTTTTGATGATGGTTTGGAAGAAATTCCTTTAATATGACTTATTCCTGTATTTACATTTCTCATTCCCATAACTGGTGAATTCATGACACGAAGGAATCCAGCTGCATTTGCAATTGCCGGATTATTTACCGACATCGATGATTTTATCTTTACTTTTTGTGCTTTTAATTCCTGCTCAGCAATTCTCTTCTGTTCAGCAAGTTTTCTCTGTTTAGCAAGTTTCTTTGCAGCAAGTCTCTTACGAATAAGTGCTGGTTCTGTATTTCTTTTATTTCTATGAATATCTTCAATATTTATCTGATATCCACCACGAGCTGTAACATCACCAACACCAATCTTTCTTAATGGCGATGAATACTGGAACTGATTTGAAAGATTTGATTCACCTACAGTTCCTGGAACACCGAAGGGTGTAATAACTCTATTTGGTCTGACATTAACTAATGATTCAACAAGTTGTCTATCTCCAACACTTGTTCTTGTCCAACTGTTAGCTTCATCACGAACTTTGTATCCACCTGTAATGGCATTCATACCTTCTACGGCACTTCTACCAGTCATTCCACCATAATTAACAATTCCTGATGGGTCGTTAATACTAACAGGGTTGAGCATATTTGATACATTTTCACCAACTGGTTTTGCCCATTCAGTTCTCCACCCATGTTCTTTTTTGTATTTTTCCTGACCACAAGATACAGCTGCGTAATATGCAGTAAATTTATCTTTTAATAAATCATATTGTCGATTTAATTTTGCATCAGATTGATCTAATCGATGTTCAGTTCCAGTACGACTAATATCATCACGTAACTGATAATAATCTGCTCTTCGTCTACTTGCTTTTCTTGATAATATATCTATGTTCTCTTGCATTTTTGATTTAGCATCTTTATCAGCATTAGCAGCATTATAATTTAATTTCTTTTTTTCTGCATCTAAATCGGATTCAATATTTGAAATTTCGGTTTCCATTTCTGCTAACTTTTTCATATTCTCTCTTTTGTCAGCACCAGCTACTTCCCGATCGTTTTCTATTCTAGACATCCTTCGTTTTAAATCCTGATATTCTGCTCTTAAAACTTTAATAGAATCAGTTGAACCACATAATCTTGCATACATATCAGCTTGACCATCTGATATTGGTAATGGTTTTAAAAGCTCATCTTGATCGTCTGGAGGTATCTTATCTTTGGGTGGGAGTCTGTCAATATCTACAACAAGAATTGGTGGGCTTGATCCAGTTGTACTTGATCCCCCTCCACCTTTATTTCCTCCACCAGATCCTGATCCACTAGATCCTGATCCAGAAGTAAATTTCCAATTTGGATTATATTTATTTCCTCCACCAGATCCTGATCCCCCACCTCCAAAAGTTGGTGGTGGTACTATAACAACTGGCACCTTTGTTGGATCTGTTGGCTGTTCNGGCTCTTGCCTTTCATTTTGAGGCTTTGTTGATGATTGTGGCTCTATAGTGGCATCTTTATATTTTAGCACATATTCTTTTGTTTCTTTATCAAGACTTTTTAAAGGATTATCCCTTCTCGAATCAGCATAATCGGCTGCTCTGACTTTTATTTTTTCATCAGCTGCTTTTCGATTCTCGATTTCTTGAGCAGGACTTATTCCTTTAGAAATATAATCTGCCGCCTTATCTTCCCATTCTGATATAGAATTTGGATTTACATATGCACGTTTTCTTTTTAATTTTGCCACTAATAACACCTCACCTGAATAGTACTAGAAAGAAAATATTATTAGTATTTTCCAACT
>JGI20214J51088_10002768_pt1 | contig 11587 bp, 10 predicted proteins | sample WetSurMetagenome_FD_51088 | JGI IMG/M metagenome (IMG submission 51088)
TTGGTAAGCCTGCGCCGGTGCCGATGAAGATTGCGTCGAACCCTTGCGCCAATAATTCCGGGATAGTGTGGAGCCTGCCTATCAAAGAATCAGTCTGCAATTCGACGCCTAACTGCTTAATGTAGTCAACTTCAGCTTGAACAATTCGTTTGGGTAATCGGAACTCTGGGATACCATAAATTAATACGCCTCCTGCAAGATGAAGCGCTTCAAAAATGACCACATGATAGCCCAATTTTGCTAAATCAGCCGCTACCGTTAACCCTGCGGGACCCGCTCCGACCACCGCTACTTTTCTGCCATTCCATACCTCTACCTTTTTAGCCTCTATACCTTTTTCATGTTCAAGGTCAGCAACAAACCGTTCAAGGCGCCCGATGGATATTGATTCGCCTTTTCTACCCATTATGCAGTTCTTTTGGCATTGTTCTTCTTGAGGGCAAACTCGTCCACATATGGCGGGAAGACTATTTTTCTCTTTGATTTTTGAGATAGATTCTCGGAACTTTCTTTCTTTGATGCATGAAATGAACGCGGGAATGTCAACGCCGACCGGGCAACCGGAAACACATTGGGGGTTTGGGCAGTTTAAGCATCTGGAAGCTTCAACTAGCGCCTGCTCCTCAGTGTAGCCTAAAACGACTTCCCCAAAATTCTTCGACCGCACGGAAGGTTCCTGTTTAGCTACTTCAACGGCTTTGAAGCGATTCTGAGCTCTAACTACTTCTTTTATTGGTCGTGACACTGGCAGGTGCCTCCTGATTTTTGAACTGTCAAAATATGTTTCTCTTCCGTACAGTAACTTTTGAGCCGAAGCATTAACTCTTTGAAGTTAACTTGGTGAGCATCAAACTCAGGACCGTCTACGCATGCAAACTGGATTTTGTCTCCAATTGAGACACGGCAAGCGCCACACATACCCATGCCGTCGACCATTATCGGGTTGAGGCTGGCGATGGTTTTTATGCCGTATGGACGGGTGATGTCTGCTACTACATTCATCATTATTGGAGGTCCGATGGCGAAGACAATGTTAAAGTTGTAGTTCTTAGCGATCAAAGACTTCAAAATGTCGCTTACGAAGCCTTTTTGTCCTTTTGTCCCGTCGTCTGATGTAAAGAATACTTCGTCAGAGACTGCGCGCATTTCATCCTCTAATATGAACAGTTCTTTGGTTCTTGCACCCATTATGGATATGACCCTGTTTCCGGCTTCCTTGAGCGCTTTAGCTACTGGGTAAGCTACTGCTGTGCCGAGTCCTCCGCATACAACGGCCGCTACCCCAAAGTTTTTGTTTTCACTGGGGTTTCCTAACGGACCGGCTACGTTCATAATCCTTTCTCCTACTTCCAGGACACCCAGTTCGGTTGTTGAATAGCCTATTTCTTGGAATATATGGGTGATTGTGCCTTTTTCTTTGTCCCAGGATGAGAGTGTTAAAGGGATTCGTTCGCTGTCCGGGTGTACTTTTAATATTACGAATTGTCCTGCTTTGGCTTTTGCGGCGATGGTTGGGGCGTAAAGGGCGATTTTTTTGGTTACAGAGTTGAGTTGTTGTTTTTCTACTATGGTTCCTTGTGTTTTGTCTATTTTTTTGATACTGTTTGGCATTTTTTTGACGCCTCCCTCAACTTATACGGTATTTATCAGTATATTTCGTATATACTGTATATACTATAAAAAGATTGTGCGTTATGCTCACACAAACACAACGTAAAACAAACAAGCCAAAAACCAAAACAAACACTAAACTTAATTCCCCAACCAGCATTAAATGAAACGATAAACATGCCAACCCTCCTCTACGAAACCAAACTATGGATGGTAAACGAAAAAGGCGAATCCGTCTTTGGAAACGGCCTAGCCGAATTAATAGAAGAAATAGACAGCCACCACTCCATCTTGGAAGCTGCCGATCATTTAGAGATGTCTTATCGATATGCCTTGCATAGGCTAACTTTGGCTGAAGAGCGGTTGGGCGAACCGCTAGTTACGCGGGTTCGAGGTGGCGCAAGAGGCGGTGGTTCTTCGCAGGTTACGGATTTTGGCAGGAATTTAGTTAAACGATACCGTAACGCTCAAGCAGAGCTTGATTGTATTTTAAAAAAGATGCCTTGAATCGAGCAGCTTAGTTTTGGGCGAAAAATTTTTTGAACAGTGTCTTGTTATGGCATTTTTTTGTTTTTCTTGGCGGTTGCTTGTTATTGTTTGAGAAACGTTTATACATTTCGATATTACTGACTGATAACATCGTAAGTGGTTTAAATGATCAACAAATTTATCGCCACAGCATTGGTAATAATCATAGTCTTAGCTTCAGCAGCAGGATATCTAGTCTACAATGGAACATTCTCCCCAAATACTTCTCCTACGCCTACGCCAACGCCTATACCTTCACCCTCGCCGACAGTTTCTCCAACACCAACGCCGACAGCCTCACCAACGGTAAGACCGACAGTAAGACCAACAGCCCATCCGACACCTGTTCCAACAGTTGCCCCTACAGCGTCACCAAGCCCAACGCCAGTACCAGTAGACCTTCGAGTGAACATAGCCTCAAGCTTAGTCCATGTCGTAGCCAATATGACACAAGCATTCGAACAAGCAAACAACTGCCACCTGATAGTTAATTCTGACTCATCAAGCGCGCTATATACACAAATCGTTGCAGGTTCACCATGCGACGTCTTCATGTCCGCGGACCAAAAATGGACAAAGCAACTTAACACCGCAGGTCTCCTTAACAACAATAATTACGCAAATTTCACCACAAACAGCCTTTCAGTAATAATATCACAAGGCAACCCCAAAGCAATAACATCCATGGCTGACTTAACTAACCCCGGAGTAAAATTGGTATTTGCAGACCCTTCAATACCTTCAGGCTCATACACGAACACAACGTGCTGGAAGATTGATCAAACATGGGGCAAAGTAGGCAACGCAGCATACGTTAGCAACGGTTCATATGTAAACTACAACGCCACAGTACACGCAAACGTTGTTAACTATCAACTCACCGTTGAGCAAGTTGTTGGAGCAGTTTCGCTTAATGTTGGTACAGCTGACGCTGGAATAGTATTTGTTTCCGACGCAGTCTGGGGTAACATGACAAGTGCTCAAGTCCAATTTATGCCAATACCCGCGGCTGTTAACACTAGAGGCACATACGGTATTGCCGTCGTAGGACAAACCACCCAGTCAACATTGGCACAGGCATTCATGGATTACTGGTCTAGCACCCAAGGACAAGCACTTCTAACACAATTCGGTTTTAACTCCTAAAAGTGCATAACATATTAAGCGCTTCCCCACCCTTTTTTAACATATCAAACGGCAAAAACGATGAACCATAAAATCAGCAATTCGCTTTCGAACAAAATCATATTGGTGATTCTGGGCCTCATCGTTCTAACATACTTTCTTTTCATAGCCTTACCAATCTTGGCGGTTTTTCTAAGAATCGAGCCAGATCAAATCAGCTCTCAACTGCAAAATTCACAAATCATAGATGCCATAAAGCTCAGCTTATTCACCTCGGCATTTGCCACCCTAATTGTCTTCGTTTTGGCTGTTCCCACTGCCTATTTTATGGCAACAAGAAAATTCCCAGGTAAAGCAGTAATCGACACTGTAATCGATTTGCCATTTGTTCTGCCACCCGCCGTTGCTGGTGTTGCCTTGCTTTTTGCTTTCGCCCCAAAGGGACTCTTGGGTCCTTTACTGAACATGTTTGGGTTCGTTATCCCAGGATACACAATCGCTGTTATAATAGCTGAAGTCTTTGTTGCATCGCCGTTTCTTCTGAGGTCTGCAAAAACTGGGTTTGAAAACATGGACCGTGACGTAATTAACAGCGCAAAAATCTTGTCAGATTCACGTTTAAGGGTTTTCTTTACAGTTTCTTTACCACTAACTATACGCGCAATCATCACTGGAACTATGATGACTTGGGCACGTGCAATGGGCGAGTTTGGCGCAACACTCATGTTCGCAGGAAACATACAGGGAATAACTCAGACTATGCCCTTGGCGATTTACACGCTGTTGTATTCAGACCATCCTTTAGCGGGAGTTATGTTATCCATCATTTTAATCGTAATAGCCTTCAGCATCCTCATAATTATCAAGCTTCTTGAACAGAAAAGGTTCGGGAACAAAAAATGATAAGAATCGAAGGAGTCACCAAGTCATTTGGCGAAAAAAAAGTAATTGAGAACCTCAACCTCGAAGTCAAAGCCAACGAAATCGTGACTTTGCTTGGCCCTAACGGATGTGGAAAAACAACGATCTTAAACATCCTTTCAGGCTTAACTAAACCTGAACAAGGCAACATCTACATTAACGATATTTTAGTCAACGGCAAAACTGCTTCCAAAAAAATATTTCTCAACCCTTCCGAACGTAAAATTGGCTATGTCTTCCAAACCATATCCCTCTTTCCCCATATGCGCATACAAGACAACATAGCTTATGGCTTAAAGGCAATGCATTTTCCTAAACAAGAAGTTAGAAAAAGAACTGAGAGCCTACTTGACTTTGTAGGTCTTCGTGAATACGCAAGATTCTATCCGCATCAACTTAGCGGCGGACAAAGGCAGCGCACTGCATTGGCAAGGTCTCTCGCTACTGAGCCAAAAGTGTTGCTTTTAGATGAACCCGTTTCTGCGGTTGATCCTCAACTAAGGGAATCTTTTAGGCTGGAACTTAAGAACTATTTGCAGAATCTCAATATTACAGTCTTGTACGTTACGCATAATTTATCCGAAGCAGTAATTATGTCCGACCGAATAGCTGTAATAGGAAATGGGCATATAGAACAAATTGGCAATGGAGCAGAGCTTTTCGATAAACCATCTTCAAAATATGTTGCAAAATTTCTCGGAATCAACGCGTTTAAGGGCAAAGTTACTAAAACTCAGGGGAAACTAATGGAAATTGAGGCAAGCGGAACATTGCTGCTCTTGCCTTTCGCATCCAAGTTAATAGGAAAAAACGTAATTATAACGATAAAACCAGAAAACATAACTCTTTCAAAATCAGCTGATACAAATACGAAAAGGGATGGAATTAACTCTATTGAAGGAGTCATANCAGAAATGGTTCAAATGCGGTCAAATGCGCAGATCACGATAGATGTGGGTTTCCCACTTAAAACAAGGCTTCTTTTAAANGTCGTTAAAGATTTAGGGCTTGCTTTGGGCGAAAAAGTATACGTGCATTTTGCTGCCGACAGTCTAAACGTGTTCGCAGATGACAATAATGAATAAAGGCGCGGGGGATATGTGTATGAAAAAGGAAAAAATTGAAACCAAAACGGAGTGTATACTGATATGGTTCTAGTTATCGCCGCTGTTGGTAGAAGCGGTTCAGGGAAAACTGTTACCTTAGAATATTTGATTTCAAAACTTTCAGCTGAGGGTTACAAAATTGGCTCAATAAAGCACGTGCACCATAAAGGCTTTACCATGGACAAGGAGGGTACGAACACTTGGAGGTACGCGAAAGCAGGCGCCAAAGTCATTGTAGCTATATCGCCTGAAGAGGTAGCTATTCTCAAGAAAACAGAGTTGGCACTAAATGAATTGGACGAGATGACAAGGTTAATTGAAAATGAGAAACTGGATATTGTCTTTATTGAGGGCTTTCATAGTTTGGTTGCCAAAAGAGAGGATGTGGCCAAAATAATTACTGCGAAAAACCAGGAGGGCTTAACGGAAACACTGGAAGGTACTGTTGAGCCGATTCTAGCGATTACAGGAATAGCTGCAATGAATGCCGCAGAGTCATCCTATAAGGGGATTCCGATAATTAAAATTCCTGAAGAAGGACAAAAACTGGTCGCATTAGTCAAAAAACAATTAAAAATCAAGACAGCGCAAAAAGGCACAAACTGAGGAAAAAGAATGGCTAAACGGGCTGCACTCATATTGGCAGGAGGAAAAGCACGCAGGTTTCAAGCAAAGGGTGAAAACTGGCAAGACAAAGCTCTTGCAGAACTCAACGGAAAAACCCTTTTGATTCACGCTATTCAAAACGTTCAAAACGTTGTCGACGAAGTCACTGTATGCGTAAATGATGAAGAACGCAAAGCAAGATACACCGAAATCTTAGAGAAATACGGCATTTCAAATGTTGGGATCGTAATTGACGAGAAAATCAGTCATATCAGCGGTCCCAACTTAGCAATAATGTCAGGGCTCAAGTCCCTTCAAGCTGACTATTGTCTCACTTTACCTTGTGACATGCCTTTTCTGCAGCCGAAAGTTGCTGAATACCTTTTTGATCAAGCAGAAGGGGCTGAGGTGGTTGTTCCAATGTGGCCAAACGGCAGGCTTGAAACCCTCGTGATGGTGCTTGAACGCCTAACCGCCCTGGAAATCACAGAGACCTTGTGTATGCTGAAGCGTCCGCGCTCAGACGATATTCCAAGAGGTGCCAGCAGAACCACACTCGTTTCTCCAATAAATCAAATAAGAACCCTCGACCCCGAGCTTAGAAGCTTCATCAACATTAACTCCAAAGAGGACCTAAATCGGCTGCAAACCCGCCACTCCCATGGACTAGTCACAGAAAACGTGCAACTAAACTTGGGCACGCTGTCGATTTCTGATTTGCGTCTTATCAGAGAAGGATCTAAAATGCTGCAGGGAGGTAAGGTTTTGGATGCACAGAGAATATTTGCGTTTTGTGCGAGCAACTTTGAGGTTTGTGACTCGTTTTTTTGGGCTGCTTTAGCTAAGGAAAACTTGGGGGAGGCTTTGCTAACTCTGTCACACAAACAATTGGAATCCAAATCGGTCGCTGTATTGGATTCTGAAGGGAAAAATGCATACATGAGCGCGGCAAACAACTATCGCATCGAAGCCAAAACTTACGAAAACAACCGTTGCCTGCTTTTGGAGCAGCGAGCGTTAGCTGATAAGGCATGGTGTGAATCATGGGTTATGGGGAAAACTGCACATGTTCACCGTTGGCCCTCGAAAGTACCTAACTAATGAGTTGAGACAGCTCCAGTTTGCCAAACAAGTAAACTTCGACTTTGCTACCCTTTGCCAATTTGGCGTGGGGTTGCACGATTGTGAACCCGTTTGATTTAACGATAGTTGTTAGGGCGCTTGAGCCCCCTTCAACCTGTTCAGCTAAAAGTTTTCCATTAGACCGTCTTAAATGAGTAAGCTGGAAGCGGAATTGCGTACCGGTCTCTAGATCCTTCGCTAACTTAGCAGTCAGTTTCGGAAGCATACCATCGCCACCTAAGCAGAGATATTGGCTGATTAATGGGGCAACAAAAAGATAGAACCCAGCAATGCAGGAACCTATGTGCCCCGGCAACATAACAATGGGCTTGCCGTCCACTATACCAAACCCCGAGATTGCGCCCGGTCGCAGCAGAACACCCTGCACAATTACGCCAGGCTTTCCAAGCGCGTTAACAGCGTCAGGAACAAAGTCTTTGACTCCAACCGACGATCCGCCAATCGTAACAACAACATCCGAGTCAGTGAGAGCTGCAGCAATTTTAGCAGTCACTTTTTCCATAGAATCTGACATTATTCCAACCATTTCTGCTTGCGCTCCCAATTCGGAAGCTAGACCGGCAACAACAAGGGCGTAGTTGTTTGCGATTTTCTTGGGGGTTTTTTGGGATTGTTTGATTAGTTCGTCTCCGCCGGAAATAACGGCTATTTTCGGTTTTTTGACCACTTCAGCCTCAAAAAAACCGATGGATGCAAGTAACCCGACATCTTGGGGTCTGATAATTTGACCTCTCTTGAGGAGTAGATCGCCTTTTTTCATGTCGTCTCCGAGTGGTATTATGCCTTCGCCCGGCTGGATTTCTCGGATAACTTCGATTTGGTCACCGTTTAATCGGGTTTCTTCAACTTTCACTGTAGCGGTTGAGCCTTTNGGGATTGGTGCTCCNCATGCAACATAGACGGTTTTGCCATGAGTAACTTCGATTGGTGTCGGGTAGTCGGCTGGNAACAGTTTACCGACGACTTTGAAGACNGCAGGTTTAGTGGTCGTGGCTCCCTTGGTGTCAGATGTGTTGATGGCGTAGCCGTCGATGAAGGTTTTATCGTAGTTAGGAATGTTTATGTTCGAAATGGCTTCTTGTGCCAAGACCCTGCCGACAGCATCATGCAACGATACCTTTTCGCATGGCATTATGTTTGAGCGTATTGCCTCAAGGAGTTGTTTTTTTGCGTCCATCGGATTGGCGCGTTTGGGTAACCGTTTAATGTCAGGCCTATTCATTTCGGGCACCTACAGAATTATTCTTTCTGCTCCAGTGTAAACGTTCATGCGTTTCCCACGCACAAACCCGACCAGAGCAATGTTGGCTTTCTCCGCCGACGAAATCCCAGAATTGAGGACTGCTGCCACAGAAGCCACAATGGGCAAGCCAACTTTTGCTGCCTTGTAAATCATGTCTCCCGGAACGCGTCCAGTTATTATCATGAAGCATTCGCTAAAATTTGCTTTGTTGAGTGATGCAGCTCCTATGACTTTGTCAACTGTATTGTGCCGCCCTACATCTTCGGAGAAAGCCACTATTGTGCCGTCTGCTTTGAAGATAGCTGAGTCATGGAGTCCGCCGGTTTCTTTGAAGCCTTTGGCAAGGGTATTAATTTGATTAATGGCGTCGAATATTGTTTGGGCTTTAATTGTGAGCTTGGATTTTACTTTGGAAATTTTTTCGTCATGTTGGTAGGCTGAGGTGTTGGCTTTGATTAACGGGATAATGCGGGTGCTTCGACGCGAGTTTTTCATCCGTTCATTCAGGTCTACGCTTGACTTTAGCGTGATTTGGCAGCTAATCTGAATTTCATTGGAGGTCAATTCTTGAATTTCATCTACAGATTTTAAAATATCCTCAGAGAGCAAGTAACCCACCGCAAGTTCTTTGAATTGCGACGGTGAACACCAAATAATGAACGAATAGGTTGCGTTTAAGGTGATTTGGAGAGGAACCTCTTCTGCAACACAATCCTTAGTTTTTTCTGCTTTTCCCGTCGATAAGTCAAGCCTAGTCATGTCAACTTGACGCATAACATTCACTCTTGCTTGTTGATTTTGAATCAGCCGTATTCATAAGGTATTCGGCTTCGTTAGCACCGACAAATCATTTCAGTTAAGCATAAAAATGTAACAAAAGTGGGCAAAAGCCCAAACAATAAATTTAGAGGTATTTTTCGTAGAACTTCATTTGGGGGTTGTTAGCTTTAGAAACGAAGATCTTGCCTGTGCCGTGTTCTGCCAAGTCGCCTAGAAACACATAGAATGGCCCCGCCGCTGATGTTGTATCATCGATTTTGACCTTGGGTTTTACGCTGTCAATTGTGAAAGTTGGCATTACCTCTTCAACTGTGCCTGTAATGACGATTTTGCCGCCAGTCATACATGCACCAGGGCGGATATCAACTTCCTTATCGACCAAGATTGCCCCGTCACTCATATGGTAACCAAGAAACCTGCCTGCTCCACCCTTGATTTTTAGTACCCCACCATGCAAGTAGCATCCAGAGTCACTTCCTACTTTGCCATCTATAATTATCACGCCGCCTTTCATTCCTGTACTTGTCCCACGGTATGGGGAAGCTAAGTAGTCACCTGCATCGCCGTGAACTTCGATTAAACCGCCTTTCATATCGTTCCCTGACCAGCCGCCTATGTTGCCGTTTACCGTGATTTTGCCGCCTGCCATTTTTTCGCCCGTATGCATACCTACGTCGCCGTTAACGAGGATTTCGCCAGCTTTCATTGCTGAACCGATTCGTTTGACTTTGCTTGCGTCACCGTTGATGGTTATATATGGTGTTTCAAGGTTGTCTTCGTGGATTTCGAAGAGGTCGCCGAGTTTTACGTTGCGGTTTCCTTCGGTGACGGGTAGATTAGCTATTTCAGCTGTGTCTTTGCCTTTGAATACGTCGGGACTGATGCATGCTGCTTGAACTGGAACCTCAAATTTTCTCTTGGGAATGAGGATTATCATTTTATACACTTGCCTTTATGGTTAGTTTTTCTGGAACCCTCAAGTAATGGTCGAACACTGGGTAATTGTCGTATTCAACTGTCCAGTATTGTTTGAATTTGCGTCTCATTTCCTCGTCAATAACGCAGGGGTTTTTGGTTTGGACATCAAGCCACATGGTTCTGCCAGGTGTGGTGTTGTTTACTACTTCGCCTTCTTTCACGACGATTTTGCCGTCTTTGATTGTGTATGCTGCATGCTTGAAGGCTTTGCGTGCGATCTTGAATTTTTGGGCAATATCGATTTTTTCAGGGTTAATGTTGAATATTGCTATGTCTGCATCTGCGCCAACTCCAAGATGGCCTTTGTTTGAAAGCCCTAGAGCTTTTGCTTGGCCTGCTCGAGTCATAATGGCTATTTCGTAGAGTGACATTTCACGATCTATCGTTGGGAGCAAGCTCTTTTTCTGGGCTTTCTTGTTACAATGTTTCAGTGTTGCTTCGCGTGCTTTCTTGCTGTAAAGCCATGCGAGAACTCTTGGGTAAGCAAAGAATGGTCCGCCGTTGGGGTGGTCGGTTGTCATAAACATTTTCCAAGGATCCTTAATGAGCAAAGCCAATTCTAGTCCAATGGACCATTGTAATGCGTTTACTGGGCTGTTTTTCTTGTAGTGGAAGGGTATTATTCCTCCGCTGGTTTCGGTTTCAATGTCGCTGTTGACCCATTTGTTGTGGCCGCCTAACTCATAGAGTGAAAACTCGAAGGGTCCGTCAGCAGTCATAGTTGTGGTGTCTGTAAATATGACTTGGCCCATGTCAAAGGTCATGTGGTTGTGCGCGTTAATGTAATTTGAAATTTCTTCTGATGCTGAATTAAAGTGTGCCCAGCTGTCNCCTGCGAAGCTCGCGAACTGCAAGTGAGTAATGTGGCCAACAGGTTTGCCGTTGTAAGGCACGCTCTCTAGCGCCTTCATTGTATCAAGAGTGGTAGNGTAGTTGCCGGGCAATCCAAGGTTGTTAGTGTGAAGATGTATAGAGTGAGGCAGGTTGAGTAGTGCGTTGACTTTNGCTAAGCCGCACATTATTTCGCGTGGGGTGATGCAGAAGTTTGCTACTTGATCGTCGATGCTGTGGACGTTGTGTCCGAAACCCCAAGATTCCAATCCTCCCGGGTTAACGATTTTTATTGCATATCCCTTGGTTATATCCAGCATCCAAGCGACATGTTTAGCGCATTCTTCAATTTTGCCTTTAGATAGGTTTTCTAACACAAACCACCAGTCGCCCAAAAGCGGATAAGTAGCCTTGTCAAGCAAAGGTATGTCATTTAATTCTTCATGGGTATGTTTAGCCTGCAGTGGCGCCATTGATGGATTCATAACGGTTGTATATCCCATACGAGAATAACGGTAACCCGTGGTGAAAGTGGAAGGAATTGAGTAGCCAGTGCCGCTGCGAGTCATGACTGTTTTGCGCTCTACATCTTTAACATGGTCATCGGGGCGAATTACTCTGCCGGTGTTAACTTCCCCACCAGCAATATGAGTATGAATGTCAACTCCGCCCGGCATGACAGTCAAGCCTGAGGCATCAATTACTTTAGCTTTGC
>JGI20214J51088_10002769_pt1 | contig 11584 bp, 9 predicted proteins | sample WetSurMetagenome_FD_51088 | JGI IMG/M metagenome (IMG submission 51088)
AAAGTCTGGAAATGATGGCGGTTCTCATGGGTGCTTCCTGTGCTCTTATAGATAGCCGTTCACTGTTGCCGCAGCCGCTTCGGATGCGCAGCGCCGGCCCAATTGGCCTCGTATGCCAGCCAGTCGAGCTTTCATGGCCTCAGCCCTCTCTGGCCCTTCGAGATATTGCAGGGCGGTCCGAGCCAGACGTTCCGGGGTGGCTTCACCCTGCAAAAACTCAGGCACAATCAGCTCACCCGCTATCAGATTCACCAGCCCCTTCATCGGAGTGTGAATCAGGAAGTTGCCGATGCACCAGCTCAAGGTTGAAAGTCGGTAGGCAATGAGGAATGGCGTACCCACCAATGCCGCCTCAAGCGTGCTCGTCCCGCTCTTTACAAATGCAAAATCCGAGTTAGCCAGAATATCACGAGCGTCTGCCGTTACCAATTTGAAGCGGACCGCTTCCGGACCCCGGCCCAACATTGTATTCATGATTTGCCGCAGATGGCTCAGTTCGACCGTCGGCGCCGCGGAGATGATAAACTGCGCCGGCACCGTTTTCAGAAGCTGTTTGGAGGCCTGCAGCAATATGGGCAGAATATAGTCCACTTCTTTGCGTCGGCTCCCGGGCAGAATTGCAATGGTCTTGATCCCGGGATCCAGATCGTATGCCCGCAGGAATGCGTCGCGCCCATAGTCCGGCATGAACTCCTCCAGGATGGGATGGCCTACGAATTCCACTTCTACGCCATGCTTCCGATAAAACTCCTCTTCGAACGGAAGTATTACCAGCATCTTGTCCACATACTTCTGTATAGCTTTTATCCGGCCGCTTCTCCACGCCCATATCTGTGGGCTTATGTAATAGACAACCGGGATCTGCATGCGTTTCATTTTTTTTGCCAGCCGCAGATTAAAATCCGGGAAATCGAGCAGTATGGCGACAGCCGGTTTGACTTGCTTTGCGCTCGCCACCAACCGGCGATAGGTTTGATAATACTTGCGGAAGCTGGCAATCGCCTCGCGCGGACCGATGTGGGCAAGATCGCGTATGTGAGTCAGCAGGCGGACTCCGGCGTTTTGCATTGCCTCGCCGCCGGTACCCAAAAAGGTGAGAGACTCGTCCGGGCGGAGAGCTCTCAATCTCTGCACCAAACGGGCGCCGTACCGGTCCGCCGAAGCTTCGCCGGCAACGATGAGAATTGATCTGGATTTGTTGTTTGCAGAGGCCATTGGCCTGTCCCAGACAAAAAAATCCTGCCACGAATTTCACTAATTCGCGGTCAGTGGCATTCCTGATAACTATTGTCGGCCGCTATGCCGGCCGGCAAAACGCGCAATCCATCCCCCGCCCATGACCTCATCTCCCTGATAAAAAACACAGGCCTGCCCGGGAGTAACCGCAAGCTGGGGAGTATCAAAGTCCACTTTTAAGGATCCGTCTTCCAGAGGTGTGATCTCGGCAGGCATTTCGGCATGCCGAGATCGGATCTTCGCGGATATTCTCAGCGGAGATTTCAGCTCCGGTATAGATATCCAGTTCGGACGCAGCACGCCAAAGGAGCACCTGCCGAGTTCGGAGCGCACTCCTACGACCACCCTTCTCTCTGCCGGGAGGAGTTCTATGACGTACAGCGGCTCCGGATGAGCAATCCCCAGGCCCTTGCGCTGGCCCACAGTGTAATGGTGGATGCCACGATGAGTACCCAGAACATTGCCCTCACCGTCGACAATTTCTCCTCCCGGAAACGCCTGCTCGGCAGCCTCTGATCCGACTAGTTCGCAATAGTGGCGCTCAATGAAACCTGAGTAATCATTGTCAGGCACAAAACAAATCTCCTGACTTTCAGGTTTCTCCGCCACGGGGAGCCCGTTCTGGCGGGCAATATCCCTTACCTGAAGCTTGGTCAGGTCACCCAGCGGAAAAATCGCTCTGGCCAACTGCATCTGATTCAGTTCAAATAGAAAGTAAGATTGGTCCTTGTTCCGATCCAGAGCTTTGAGAAGCTGGTATCTTCCGGAATCTGGATCATAGCGTACGCGAGCATAGTGCCCCGTCGCTATTTGGACGGCGTTGACCTCTTCGGCGATGCGCATCAGGCGATCGAATTTCATTTGCGAATTGCACAGAATACAAGGAGAGGGTGTCAGGCCATTCCGGTAGTCCTCAATGAAGGACTTGACCACTATCTCCTCAAACTCCTGCTGCAGATTGACGACATAGTATGGGAAATTCAGGTTGGCTGCGACACTGCGGGCGTCAAAGAGGTCATCCAGGGAGCAACACCGTCCCTGCGGATGTCCTTCCCCTTGCGGATCATTGGGACCATTGCGTCTCTGGTCCCATAGCTGCATCGAAAAACCTACCAGATCGCACCCGGCTCCCTTCAAAATTGCCGCGGCGACAGAGCTATCTACCCCTCCGCTCAGTGCGATGGCAATCCGTCCCACCCTCATCTGGCTCTCCAAGTCCGTACTTGCATTCATAAGATAGAAATCCGCCTCAGACAGACTTCATTGAGGTTGGAACGGCCGGCATGCTCCTCGATGTTAAGGACTCTACCTGTTATATCTATGGATTCAACAGTATAGAAGCCGTAGTGGTCTCGCTGCCTTAGTCTGAAATAGTAGCATGCCGCTTGATGAAGACTCAATTCCTATTGCCTCGATGTAAAGGGATGCAGAAAAACAGCCACCAACTCAACGAACTTCACTAAACAAAAACTGGTAGAATTGGCGGAATTAGTGGCTGCTTTGCGAGGCAAACGTATGAGGTNAGTTGAGCACGGCTTTTCGGAACCCGCTATTGAGAAGCGAGCTAAAAATATCTTTGAACTCCTGACGCCCGTAGAAGAGGCGGGATTTCACGGTACCCACCGGGCATTTGATAATGCGGGCTATTTCTTGAATCGTATTCTCTTCCAGATCGTGGAGTCGAACGACGATCCTCTGTTTGACGGACATCCTGCGAAAGGCTTCGGCCACAAGAGACCTCAGTTCGGCGCCGGAAGCATGTTCGAGCGGATCGATGTACTGATTGATCTCAGCAGGGAGCTCCTGCGCTGAATTTTCTTCCAGCTCCACTGTCGGTTTGTTCTTGTTTTTTCGCAACATGCCGAGGCACACGTTAATCGTAATGCGGCTGATCCAGGTGGATATTTTGGAATCCCCCCGAAAATTTGAAAGGCCCCGATAAACGTTCAGCAAAGTTTCCTGTAAAGCATCCTCGGCTGAAGCCTCTTCACCTAAGATGCGATAAGCGGTATTGAAAATTCTGCGATTATAGCGTGAAAACAACTCCGTGCAGGCTTCGGGATCATTGCTCCGGCATCGTCGCAGTAGACCCTGATTATCTTCTTCTGAGTTCGTTTGCAGGCCATAAATCGCCATATTGTTATCCAATCCTTTTTGGTGCTCGTTGATATCCATCGTTTTCTTGCACCTCCTCCGCCCGCTTTTGTTTAATGCATGTTTTGGGCCAAAACAAAATCCCGACGCCCAATCAGATAAGTATTTATTTATCAAATATTTAGCAAAACTATGCTTCCCAGGCTAAAGGCGGGAATTATGTCTAAATATTGGACGGACGCGGAGGGCTGCGGCGCAACTGAATGAAAATGAACTACTTGGAATGTCTATATAATTGACAGATCGAATTGCTAGAATTACTACAGTTGGCCACCGCGGCAAATGGTGTCAGGCTAAAATTGCACCAATTGTGTTTCCGGAATCGGGCGAAACTCCAACCCGCCATTGGTGAAATTATAGCCTGACACCATTTTTTGATGAGCAATTTTGACCAAACCCGTGAGCAATACTGAACCGACAAGCAAACTACGTCGGAGTACAAATTGAGTGTGCCCACAAGAGAGAAGCTTCTCTCCATGTCGAACCAGACAGATGGGCAAAGGAGAGTACTAAAATGCAGACAGACCGAATCAAGGTTGCACCCAGTACAGTAGCGTATGCTGACGGAGAGAACAGTAAGCTAATCGTGGAATTTGCCATCCCGGGAGCGCCGACGGATACCATCGATGTGAAGATCCTGGAAGACAGCGTCCACTTGACAGCGCCAGCAAGAGACATCGAATACGTCTCAGCGCTGGCTTTGGGTTGGCCCGTAAAACCAGCCAAAGCCGAAGCGACCTACGAGAACGGATTGCTCCGAATCGAGGTACCTTTCAAAGATCCAATGGAAGATGCCGTGAAGGTTGCCGTCAAGGCCGGCGGGGCGGAAACCAAGATCAAAGCCATTGATGTCTGATGACCCACAATGGATTAGGCTCTAAGCAAGAAACTCCAGTCTTGTAATAGGCCACGATGGATCGAGACAACCTAACTCGGACTTGAAGCCGGCTCCATCTGGAATGCCGGCCCTGACATCAGACTGGGGAAGACCCGCCGTACCGGAATTCAGAAGGGACAATGGGAACGTCGGAATCATCCAAAACCCGGTCGATTCCATCGTCCTGGAGGACCGTCCGCGGTCTCCCCGGCTTGATATTGCGGTTTCGCTTCAGCGCGCAGAAGCGCCACGGCGAAGAAAAAGATCAATTGAGCTTCCCGGAAGATATTCACAATTACCTTGTGGACAGGAATGAGGAAGCTCTTCCTGCGCCGCCATCGCCGCCAGGTTTTTTCCAAAACCGCTGAATATCCTCGCGGGAGTAAGTCACGCGTGTTGCCAGCCCGAAGTTCAAGTCCCGGAAAACCAGCGCCAGCTTCGAGGGCACGCGTAATTCGCGCACGAAAGCTTTCGCGCGGTAATGAGCAAGCTGCAGTTCCGCGGAGCGCAATGTGTGCTTAACCACCTCGCGCACGCGCTTCAGTTCCGACATCAGGCGCAATTCGGCCCGGGTGCGCTTGCGAGTTTGCAGCCAAAGCTCCTCCATCTCCAATATCAGGGCAATCCATCCCAGCACGCATCTGCGAATCTCGCCGACACGGCGCGCGAATTGCCTGAGGCGCGTTTCGACGGGAAAGCCTGGGCAGCGGTCGGTCCAGTCTTTGAGCCGGAAAAACCCGTGGATCATCGTGTGTCCGCCCTCGATGTGCGCGGAGTTTTGATACCAAATGAAGTTGCGAAGGATGTTCCAGTAGTTCTCGTGATTAGCGTTCGCCAGTACCTCTCGCATGTAATCAAAAGAGTAGAAGCTCCGCCATGCCCTCCGATATGTGGCATACCATTCGCCCGGAGCAAAACCCGGGCATCGAGTGGTCTCATGAAATGAATCGAACCAGTTGAGATCCGGGTCCATGTATTCCCCGGCACGCACCATGCGCGCATGATCCTGTGAGCCGGGCAGAGGAGTCAGCATGAAGAACGACGCCTGCTCCACTCCGAGTTCATGCTTCAGATGATTGACATCTCCATCGACCGATTCGGCGATGTCGAACGGGAAACCCACGATGTGAGCGATGTGCGTGGCGATCTTGGCTCCGTGCCACGCTTCGATCATCTCCCTATATTTCGATATCTTATTCTGTGTTTTACCGGCAGCTTCCAGGTTTTTTGGATTGATGCTTTCCATTCCAATGAATACCTGAGTGCAGCCGGCACGGGCAGCCAGCCCCACGAAATCCGGAATTTTGTAAGAAGGCGGGTCCACCTGAATCATGAATTGGATTGAGATTCCCTCTTCCGATTTCAAGCGTGTCAGCATCTCCAACATCTCGCGCCACGAGACGTTGCGCGAGAAATTGTCATCTGTGAAAAAGTAATGGTTGATCTTATGCCGCCGGTAATTTTCCCGAATGGCCCTGGCCATTGTGTCCACGGAGCGGCAACGCATCTTGCGCCCCTGCCCATTGATGATTGTGCAGAAGCCGGAAAAAACCGATCGGGATCTTTGGGACGAGCAATCCTGACCAGATGGGTGAGCAATACAGAACTGACGATCAATCGCCAACAGGGTATAAAATAAGTGGACGCATCATCGCCGTTGAAACAGTTGACAAGATGACGTTACGGCGAGGGTTCGACAGAGCTTCCTATAACAGAGTATGCCCATACAGGAATATAGAATGAACCAACGCACTTCAGCCTTCTGGAGCATCTCTGCAGCCGAGATGTTGAAGCAACTTAAAACTGCGAAGGAAGGATTGACTGATAGTGAGGCCAGACAGCGGCTCGCACGCTATGGCGCTAATCTTCTGAAGCCGCCCAAGCGGTCCGATATATTTACGCTCCTGCTGGCTCAATTTAAAAGTCCGCTAATCCTCATTCTTTTCTTTGCCACGGGATTGTCCTTTTTTTTACATGATCCGGTCGATGCGCTTATCATTCTCACCATTGTCCTCGTCAGCGGCCTGCTCGGGTTCTGGCAGGAGCGCAGTGCGACCAACGCCGTGGAAAAGCTGCTCGCCATCGTTCAAATCAAAGCTGCCGTGCTTCGAGATGGAGGCGCCAAAGATATTCCAATCGAAGAGGTTGTGCCCGGAGATATCGTCATCATAAACGCTGGTGACATCATCCCCGGAGATGGTCTGATTCAGGAATCCAAAGATCTTTTTATCGATGAAGCCATGCTGACGGGTGAGACTTTCCCAGTGGAAAAGGCGGCTGCGGTGCTGCCGGTAGAGACGCCACTGGGGAAGCGGACAAATGCTCTTTGGATGGGGACTCATGTGGTCAGCGGCAGCGCACAGGCGCTTGTCATTCGTACAGGCAAGGAAACGGAGTTCGGCGCAGTATCCGAGCGGCTGAGACTCAGGCCGCAAGAAACGGATTTTGAACACGGCATACGGCGATTTGGCTATTTTCTTATGGAAGTTACGCTGGTGCTGGTGGTAGCCATCTTTGCCGTCAACGTCTATTTAGCACGTCCGGTCCTGGACTCTTTCCTCTTTGCCCTGGCACTCGCTGTCGGGCTGACTCCGCAATTGTTGCCGGCGATCATCAGCATCAACCTTGCCCATGGCGCCAAACGGATGGCCCAGTCGAAAGTCATCGTCAAACGGCTCGCTTCGATTGAGAACTTCGGCAGCATGAACGTGATCTGCTGCGACAAAACCGGCACGCTGACCGAAGGGATCGTGCATTTACAATCCGCTCTCAATATAGAAGGCGCTCCAAGCGATAAAGTCCTTCTCCACGCTTATCTCAACGCTGTCTACGAGACAGGCTTTGCCAACCCAATTGATGAGGCCATCCGCGCCTATCGCCGGTTTGACCTATCCGGCTATCGGAAGACGGACGAGATCCCCTATGATTTTCTTCGGAAGCGATTGAGCATCCTGGTTGCTCATGGGGATACGCATCTGATGGTGACTAAGGGTGCGCTGGCCAACGTGCTNGCAGTCTGCGCANCTGCGGAAACTGAAGCGGGAACGATCGTCGATCTCGCGACCGTGCNGGACCGAATCCAGCAGCATTTAGAGGAATTCAGTGACAAGGGCCATCGCACGATGGGCGTAGCGTGCAAAGATCTGGGGTCTGAGGCTGTCATGAGCAAAGACCACGAAGTCGGCATGACGTTCCTGGGATTCCTGGTTCTTTTTGATCCGCCCCGACCCAATATTATCGAGACCATCGGCAGCCTGAAAAATCTTGGTGTTTCACTAAAAGTCATCACAGGCGACAACCATCTGGTCGCGGCCAACGTCAGTCAGCAGATGGGATTGTCGAAGACGACGATCATCACGGGTCCGGATCTCCGCCGGATGAGCGATGAAGCCCTGCTCAAACGAGTAGTTGACGTGGATGTCTTCGCCGAAATCGAGCCCAACCAGAAAGAGCGCATCATCGTCGCCCTCAGGAAGGCCGGAAATGTAGTGGGATATATGGGAGATGGCATAAATGATGCCTCGGCACTCCACGCTGCCGATGTGGGCATTTCCGTTGAGAGCGCTGTGGACGTTGCCAAAGACGCGGCGGATATCGTTCTGCTTGAAAAGGATCTCGGCGTTCTGGTGCAGGGCGTGCGTGAGGGACGAATCACCTTTGCGAACACGCTGAAGTATGTGTTCATGGCCACCAGCGCCAATTTCGGAAACATGTTCAGCATGGCCGGCGTATCCCTCTTTCTGCCCTTTCTCCCCTTACTGCCCAAGCAGATTTTGCTCACCAATCTGATGACCGATTTTCCGGAGATGACGATTGCAACCGACCGTGTGGATAACGAAATGGTGAACTATCCACGACGTTGGAATATCAAGGCAATCCGACACTTTATGATTACCTTCGGCCTGGTGAGTTCAATTTTTGACTTCCTCACATTTTATGCGCTGCTGATTATCCTTCACGCCAATCAGGATCAATTCAGAACCGGCTGGTTTCTGGAGTCCGTCATTTCAGCCGCGCTGATTGTACTGGTAATACGAAGTCGGAAACCCTTCTTCAAGAGCAGACCTGGGAAGTATCTGTTAATGGCGACTCTGTTGATTATGGTCGTGACACTGATTTTGCCCTTCACATCGCTGGGTGAGATTTTTGGATTTGTACGACTGCCAATCCGATTCCTTCTGCTTATAGGGATAATCGTCATGGGTTACATTATCTCGGCGGAAATAGCGAAGGTGCTTTTTTACAGGAGGGTGAAGGTTTGAAGCTCAGCAAATGGTCAAAGCTGCTAATAGCAAGGCAAAGGCAATCCCAGACCTTCGTAGTTTGTTGAAGGTACCCTGGTAGAAACGGGAATCGATCCCGCATGTTTGGTCCTGGCGTTGACCGGGACCGTAGCGATTGCCAACTTGGAGCAGGCCAAGGGCCTTTGCCGATCGAAATCCACGTCAGAACGCGCGCACTTTATCCCCATCACATCGTCAAGTTGGTAATGGGGCGCTATGTCCCCAGTTCCTGCAACATGCGCAGAAAGGTGATGACGTCCTCACGACTGAGCATGCCAACGACCTGATTGCCCGTCATTACAGGGAGCTGGTTGTGCGCCCAGACACCGCGGGCGGGAAAGCCGGCACAGCAGTGGATTCTAAGCCAATCAGGAGATCCCACACCCATTTATCGCGTCACCGTTATAGAGCGGACCATGAAAGCAATTAACTACCAGCACCGAAACGGCGCCACAAAGATTGATTTCAGCGGCACCGATCTTCTGCCGGCGGCTCACGGCCAGGCAAAGGTGGAGAGCAAACAGGGCTACATCGAGATCGATGTGAAATTCGACGGACTGCAGCCGGCCGCCAAATACGGGCTCGAATACCACACCTACGTGCTTTGGGCCATAACCCCCGAAGGACGCACAGCCAACCTGGGCGAGATCCTACTGAACGGAACCAGCAGCAAGCTGAATGTGACCACTGAGCTGCAGACCTTCAGTCTATTGGTGACGGCGGAGCCCTATTTCGCGGTGACCGTGCCCAGCAACATGGTCGTAATGGAAAACGTGGTGCGTAAAGAGACGAAGGGCAAGATCGAAAAGATGGATGCCAAGTATGAATTGCTGCAACGAGGCCAGTACGAGCGTTTAACGAATCCGCTGGCGCTGAAAAGCGATCCGAGGATTCCCCTGGAACTCTACAAGGCTCGCAACGCCATCCCAATCGCTCGCGCCGTTGGCGCGAGTCGGTATGCTCCCGACACAGATTGGTGGGGTGTATCATGCCTTTAATGCAGCTTGTGGTGGTTCTGATCGTGGTGGGCGTTCTTCTTTGGCTGGTTAACAACTACATACCAATGCAGGGGACCATAAAAAGTATCCTGAATGGCGTCGTGGTTATTGCCGTAGTTTTGTGGCTCCTGAACGCCTTTGGAGTTCTCGACTCCGTCTCCAGGATTCATCTGGGGAGTTGACTGTCTCCGCAAGGGGAACCGCGTGATCACGGCTTCGCTCAAAGAGTCCGTCTCTGGAGCCTATGCTTTCGAGTGTAGATGAAGTCTGCTCTGCCGATCGGCATCACTTTGCGACGCGGATGACTGATCTGCCGCCAATGCGGAAACAACGCGTAGGGTGATCTTTCCGTGTCTGGTCTGGGCACCGCGAGCCTTGGATCTTACCGAATCCGGGTGAATATCGTTTGAACTCCAAAAGCAAGCAATCTGCCAAAATCAATGCCATCCGTGGCGGCTTTTGCTTTCCGCTGCTTGACCTGGTAGATTCGCCCCCACTCCAACTAAGCGAAAACCGAAAAATATCGTTGGTTAGCCGGTTTGAGGTAGAACCTCATTGGGAGCCCGTCTGCGAACTCTGCGGCGTTCGGCGGCGAGACAAAGGAACGGGCATATCTAGAGACGATAGAATCTAATGATTGCCGCGTCTGCGGGAAAAAGGATATTTCTAATATACCTTTGTCAAGGGTATAATTGGTTTTGAAAAGACTGCCGGAAACGATACCTGGTGAAATCAGCCTGCGAGGTGAGGTAGTGTGCTCTCATTGCCAAAAACAAATCATTCTTGAGGTAGGGATCTGTTTCCCGCGATTGGATGAAGGTTCTTATGGTTAGCACAAAAAGCCAGACGGTCGATTGGGAAAACCTTTTCTCCGGCATCTTTCGTGGAAAAACCGTTGTGGAATGTGGAAAAGAGCGCAACATTTTCCGGCAGGGACAGCCTGCGGATTCCTTGTTCTACCTCCGGCGAGGCAAGGTGAAGCTGACGGTCATATCCCAACAGGGCAAGGAAGCAATCATCGCCGTTCTGAACGATGGTGAATTCTTCGGCGATGGATGTCTTGCGGGTCAACCGTTGCGTATGGCAACAGCTATCGCCATGACAGATTGCACTCTTGATAAGATTGAGAAATCGCTCATGTCTCATATGCTTCACGAACGGCACGAGATCTCGGAGTTGTTCATCAAGCATCTGCTTTCTCGCAACATCCGATACGAAGCCGATCTAGTCGACCAGCTTTTCAATTCGAGCGAGAAACGGCTGGCCCGGATTCTCTTGCTGCTTGCTCATTTTGGCAAGGAGAGCACAACCGAAATCGTAGTTCCAACTGTAAATCAGGATACTTTGGCACAAATGATCGGCACAACCCGATCGCGGATCAGTCATTTCATGAACAAGTTCCGAGAACTTGGCTTTATCGATTACGACGATGCAGGATTGAAGGTCCATAGCGGCCTCCTCAGCGTAGTCCTTCACGAATAGTATCGATGTTGAACCCTCCGTAAACTCCACAGATCTCAGCTACGGTTCCCTTCTACTGACGGGGATGAGCAATTCTGAACAGACGTGTGAGCACTATCGAACAGATATGCGGATCATCTCAGGGGTATAAGAATATTGTCCTGAATTGCAGATCCGGATCCGGTGAGACACGGATGCTGGCGGGAACTTATGGAGGTTGTCATGGCGAATAAGAAAAGTCAGCCTGTTCATCGGGAAGCCTTGCTGGCTGCAATCTCCCGCATGAAAACCATCATAAAATACGCGAGGACCCGCGATATCTTCCTGCAAGGACAACCCGCGGATNCCTTGTTTTACCTCCGGCGAGGCAAGGTGAGACTCACGGTTATTTCCAAACGGGGCAAGGAGGCGGTCGTTGCCGTTCTAGGCGCAGGTGAGTTCTTCGGCGAGGGATGCCTCGCGGGTCAACAGTTGCGTATGGCAACGGCGGTCGCCATAGCCGACTGCACTCTCGACAAGATCGAGAAGTCGGTGATGGCGCGTGTGCTTCACGAACAGCACGACATCTCGGAATT
>JGI20214J51088_10002770_pt1 | contig 11584 bp, 13 predicted proteins | sample WetSurMetagenome_FD_51088 | JGI IMG/M metagenome (IMG submission 51088)
CCGATACGTACCCGGAATTCCCCTGGGATCAGGGATATAGAATCGAGGAGGAGGGGTAGTGACTCCCCGGTATCATATCCCCACGCACTGACATCCTGTGCAGTAAGCTGGATTTCAATCGCACCAAGGCTGACATACTGCCTGACCTGGCTGATAATTTCATTGCCGGGAAAACTTACCAGCGGCCCCCGTGCTTTCCTCGTGATACAATAGGAGCAGTTCCCAAGGCATCCCTGGGCGACCTGGACAATCCCGGTTGTCGATTTTGCTATAACCGGGTGCAAACGGTAGGCCTCCTGGATACACCCGGGGGGAATAATTCCAGGTGTACAGACAGAGAGAATTCTTTCAGCTTCTACGGCAGGCATGCACCCGGTAATATAAAGCCGTGAATTGCTGTATGCCTTTATCGTACGAAGTACCTTTCGCGCGGTGCTCTCTACCACGGTGCAACTATTGATGATAATAACATCCGCACCCTGCGGGGTCCCGGATATCGAGCACCCCTGGTGCCTGAGGACCTCAATAAGTTTCCGTGTGTCCCCGTGGTTGTACGTGCACCCGAATGTCTGGACGTATACACGGGCATCCCTGATTTCCCGGAGGGCCCCGCAGCCGCCCGTACTACCTCCAGGAACGGAACCTTCGTGCTCCAAAACCCCGTGCCCTCCGCAGAATCATTTCGTGTACTATTCTCTTCCGGGAGTTATGAGTTCCTGCTATTAAACGACGCGGGTCACCGCAAACTGATAAATAGCAACTACCCTCCTGAAATCCCGTGGATAATAGGTTCTGGTACCAGTTAATGCCGCATTGGCATAGTAATTTTAAAAAAAATTCCCTTTAATCCAATCAAAATAATTAACAGATGAGATCCACTATGTGTGTACAATGATCAGGATCGGGTTAATCGGCTGTGGAAATATCGGACATATCATTGCAAAATACCAGGATAAGTTTGAGATTGTTGCATTATTTGATATTGTTCCCGAGAAATCCCACGAGCTGGCCCTGGTCTGCGGGGGGGTCGCATATGACGATTTTGGTGCATTTATTTCGGCTGAATTCGACATCGTCGTGGAAGCTGCATCGGTAAGGGCGGTAAGGCTCTTTGGAGAGCAGGTCCTCGATCATCACAAAGACCTGGTAATCATGAGCGTGGGCGCACTTTCAGACAAAACATTTCTCGCTTTGCTCACCGAATCCGCAAAGAAGAACCAGAAAAAGATCTATATCCCAAGCGGTGCAATAATGGGCCTTGATAACATCAAGGCCGGGCAGATCGCAGGGATTGACCGGTTACTACTCAGGACAACCAAGAGCCCGGGATCACTCGGGTTAGAGACCAGTGAAAGAAGACTTGTCTTTTCAGGAAAATCAAACGAGTGTATTAAGGAATTCCCGAAAAATGTCAACGTTTCAGTCGCCCTGGGCCTTGCAGCCGGGATCGACGCGGATGTTGAACTCTGGGTTGACCCCGGCGTTGACCGCAATATTCACGAGATTTTTGTGGAGGGAAAATTCGGGGACGCGTACATCAAAGTCAGGAATGTACCAAGCCCGGACAACGCAGCAACCAGCTATCTTGCAGCCCTGTCCATCCTGACACTGCTCCGGAACCTGGAAAATCCACTTGTTATTGGGACCTGATACCTCTGCGGGTATACATACCATGACCGAAGTAACCCTGGAATACCTCCTCTCTTTTGTCCGGGAAGATGCACCTTCAGGAGATATCACGACTGATGCAATCATCCCGCAGGACACCTGCTGCATGGCAGTAATCATCGCAAAGGATGAGGGAATAATTTGCGGCCTTTCCGAGGCAGGGCTCCTGTTTACGCATTTCGGTATCCAGGTCACCGCAGCATGCCCTGACGGGACCCCTGTTAAACGGGGTGAGGTTGTTCTCTCCCTGAAGGGAAAAGCCTCCAACATCCTTCTCCTGGAGAGGACCACGTTAAATATCATTGGCAGGATGAGCGGAATAGCAACCAGGACAAAATTCTACATGGACCTGGTCCGGTCTGCAGGTAGTAACTGCCGCGTTGCAGCGACCAGGAAAACCGCACCAGGTATGAGGGCGCTTGATAAGAAAGCGGTTATGCTTGGCGGCGGGGACCCCCACCGGTATTCCCTTTCAGACGGGGTCCTTATCAAAGACAATCACCTCGCCCTGGTACCACTCGCCGACGCAATAAAGTCCGCAAAAGCGCGGTCCCTTTACAGGAAAATCGAGGTGGAGGTAGAGGCCCCCGATGCAGCAGTCATTGCCGCAAAAGCCGGGGCGGATATTATCATGCTGGATAATATGACCCCGGGTATGGTTATACATACCCTGGAGAAACTGGATTCCGAAAACCTGAAGGTGGGCAGGGTTATTGAAGTTTCGGGGACGATTAACGAGGATACAATCCTTGATTATGCAATTCCGGGTGTTGATATCATCAGTATCGGCGCCCTCACCCATTCAGTCCGGAATTTCGATGTCAGCCTCGAGATCAGGACTCCCTGATCCTTAATACACTAGATAATTGTATCCGGGACCCGGTTCATTTACAGGGTATTGAGAGGCACCGTTCAGGCACCGGACCCCGGAATGCCTGCGTCCACGTTTAGTAACACCGAATTATCAAGGCCCCAGAGCGAAACTGCCGCAAGGGCACCAATTACACCGCGCCCGCCGTATAGGTTTACATCGTTATTCCTGGCAACACGGTCAGCAAATTCCCGGCTGACAACCCCTGACCGCACCAGTCTTCCATACTCCCGGAGTTCAGCAGGTATACGGAACCCGGTCCTGATTGCGATACCCCATTCGTGGGACAATGCCTCGTCATTGACAAACTTAACGGCCCGGTTTTTTATCTGCTCTATCACCCCGGGTTCGGCGGCCACATCAATAAAGCTGCACGAATTGCCTGCCGTTTTTCCGGGAAGCCCGGGGTACAGCATGGCAACATGATGCCCGATGGGAATCAGTCCCTCCATGCCTGTGATATGCTGCAGGAGGGCCAGGGCCAGCGCAAAGGTGGCACCCCCTTCCGGGCTGTCAGTATCATCGATCCCGATAATCAGATGGGTCAGTGCCCGTGTAAAGACCTCCCCTTCAACAACTCCGCCTTTTTTCCGGACTTTCACATGGCTGACACCTTTTGCACCCGACATCATGTCAGTCAGTGAATAGGCAGGGCCACCGATACACCTGATATCCTGGGCGACCATATCACCCTCCCGGCGTACACCGGTAACCCCGACGGCTGGTGACGGGTACGCCCCGATTGNTATTTCTCCCCGGCCAAGCTTTGCACATTCCCGAAGTAATGTACCGTCTCTCTGGACGTGGTTGAGTGCACCCCCTGCCATCCTGTGATGGTACCCGCAGAATGCTGCGCAGGCACCACTCATGCATTCATGGTAGATCTCAACCCATTCACCATCTACCGTGGTAAAAATCCTCCGGCAGGCGGAAGACGGCACAGCGCTTACGGCTGCATAGCGGGCGGCTTTACGGCCCTGCTTCCGGTCCTTCACCACAACGCACCCTTCAGAAACAAGCCGGTTGACCCAGTCCTGGGCGGTGCTCCTTGGCACCTCCGCCGCCTCCTGTATGTTAGTAACAGTAAAATAGCCCTGTTCAAGGGTGACCTGCCGCATCAGGTGCAGGTACTGCCTCCGTCGTTCAATTACTCCGTACATGGGACGAAATAAACAGGATATCCCCTATTATTGCACTGGCAGTCTCAACCGACCCTGCCCCTTTCCCGATCAGGGTAATCTCACCGGCCATGTCTGTCTCAAGGGTAATCGCGTTCAAGGTACCTTCGAATACCAGGGGGTGGTCTTTCCTGATAATCCGTGGTGAAACGCGAAGTACGCCTCTTTCAGGAAATGCCTCGGCAATCAGCCGTATCGTGCAGTCTTTCTCTTCCGCAAGCCGCAGTGCATCGGTCGTGAGGAGATCAATCCCGGTGATATCCACGCGGTCAAGTGATGCGCCATTATCCCAGATAGTATTCGCGAGAATGACCAGCTTGATGGCTGCATCGATCCCCTTCACATCATACGTGGGGTCAGCCTCAGCATAACCAAGTTCCCGTGCCTCGGCAAGGGCCTGGTCGTAGGTAAGCCCTTCGGCGGCCATCCGGGTAAGAATATAATTGCATGTCCCGTTCAATACGCCATACAAGGCCAGGAACTCGTTTCCGGCAAGTCCGCTCCCGAGGGTATGCATGATGGGAATGGCGCCGCCGACGGTTGCCTCGTAGCGGACCAGAACTCCTTTCCCTGCCGCGAGGACCTTCAGCTCTTTTAAATGAAGGGATATTGGCCCTTTATTCGATGTAACGATATGTTTGCCCCGGCCTATCGCCTTTTTCATGTACGAAAAGGCAGGCTCCCCGTTCCCGGCATTGGTCGGGGTCACTTCGACGAGGACATCATAATCCGCTCGTGAAACTACGTCATTTGCACTGATAGACGGATCTCCGCAAAGCCCCGTCTTTTTTGACGAGAGTACCGCCCCGATATCCAGTCCTGATGGATCAATCAGCCCGCTTTTCGAGTCTGCCACACCGGTAACGATAATACCCAGGTCCTTTTTGGCAATCATCTCGAGGACACCTTTGCCTACAGAACCAAGGCCAAGAACTGCGACCCTTATTGTCATACAAGCTCCCCCTCAAGTGGCTCAATAATCAGTAATTTTTTGGTCTTTGCAACCTCGCGAAGGATATCGAGTGCAGAGTCCATGTCCTGTTTTGAGACAGACTTGATGATCAGCCGGGCTGATGAGGGCTCGTTAATAGCGGGCATAGCCAGGTCAAGCGCCGTCACTTCGGCAAAACCTGTGCAGTCTATGCGGTCAACGGTATCAGAGAGATCGGTATGCATGAGGTGGCCGATCATAATCACGGTCTGCTTGTACAGGAGGCGGTCCTTACCGATACGGAGGATATTCACACCCCTTGCTTTTATCATTGAGACCAGTTCGGTAAGCCGGGATTCGGTTATCTCGAGCACAATCTGCACCCCAAGGGTATCTTCACGGGATGACAGGTCACGCTGGTGGATGACCGCAATGATATTTCCTCCTACCTCTGAAATGGGCTGCAGGGCCGAGACGAGCTGTCCCGGCGAGTCCTTCATCTCAAGCTTCATCGATACCTGCACTAAAGCACCTGATGATACGTAGAACGGCACCAAAGATAAGTCTTTTACCTTGCATTCGGGGAGCCGGGCGAGGGCATGGTCGTAACCACCGGAGGTCCGGACATTGAGATGTTACAAGGATGAAAAAGGGTTAATTTCCCGTTTTTCTTCGGGACAGCCCCGACCAGTACAGGACCGGGAATAACAGCGAAATAGCCATATTGGTCCCGGCTACCCATTTATTTCATTCTAATTAGTTCCATCCCCCGGGTCATCCCGGGGGAATCCATGAATTGCACCCGGCCCTGCACTGGAAGGGCTTTCTCCGGCGCTGCCAGGCAGGCCTGCATCAACCGGGTTTGCAATCACATAATGCTCCATGAAGAACCTGAAGGACTTGTTCTTTTCAACAGCGATGCTCAGCGAGAAATGTTTCAGGACTTGGATCATGAACGCGATTTTTGAGGGGTAAAACCGCGGGATCAACCTTATAAAGTGCTCTTTCGTCACAAAGTCAGTACGCGCAGGGGCATGGATTCCAAGTGCTTTCGACCCGGCATCATCGATCCCGGCGAGGTACCAGCTCTCTATCTCCTGGATTATCACCATGATGTTCAGGTAATCAGCCTCGGAAAACCTGGAGAGAATAATATTCTTCTTGGCGTGAACACTTGTTTCCATGTCAATGTCGGTAGCAATAATGTAACTATGGTGCATCGCATTGATACCCCGGATAAACCGGTCTACCTTGACAGATTTTGTACAGGCAAAGGTGATCAGCTCAACAGAATCAAATAGATGTTCAAACCTGGGTTTAATTATAGTTTCAAAGAACCTGACATCATCACTCCCTTCAACAAAGATAAACAAGCGCCTTAATGCCATTGAAACCTCATTCAAGGCCCAGAAGGTCCTGGATAAAGAGTTCATCGATACCTATTTCGTGCTCGAGGAATGTCCGGACCTCCTGTTTATCGACGGGCCTCGACAGGTGTGAAAAGCCCTCCCGGTCTCTTGTAATGAGGGTAATATCTTCGATATTGACGTGTTTTACCATCTCGGGGTTATGCGTGGTCACGATAATCTGCTTCCTTTGTGAGGCATCCTTGAGCATGGCGACAAGCTTGGAGATAAGGGCCGGGTGAATATTCCTTTCCGGTTCCTCAATAATCGTCACAGGCCGCTCTTCAAAGAAAAGCGCAACAATCAGCGCAGCAATGTTAATTGTCCCATCCGAGACCATGGAGGCGGGGATATACTTGTTCACGCTGTATACTTCCTTCACCTTCATAAACAGTGACATGTCCAGGAACTTTTCAACCGCGATATCATCCACAAACGGCAGCATATCCCGCACAAGGTTGAGGAATGAATTTTTTCGTTCCGGGTCTTCACAAATACCCTTCACAACAATCGCAAGGTTACTCCCGTCCTTCTCAAGCTCGGTTTTGCCGAGCATCGGGGCTGCTTTCTTGAGAAGCCGGGGATCGAAGTCATAAATTTTGATCCCACGGAAAATCCATTCAAGGGGTGGGATACCGGGGACGTTCATCGGAATATTGGCAATCAGGTGAGGTCCCTGCTTTTCCTTCGTCTGGAAAAGATGCGGGAACAGGTCTTCATCATGGATGACAAATCCCACCGGAGGGAAAAGTTCATACCTGATCTCACCTTCAACGAGGGACAATTTCAGACATCCCGGGCCAATCTTCTGCCCAGGGGATGAAGGTCCAAAATAGTCCCCGGTTATTTCCAGCTGGTCCTTCGAGACTTCGTATCCCGCCTGTGTATCCGTGAACCTGATAGAGAACTCGTACCGCAGGTGGGATGGTTCAAAATAGATCGGTGCGTGCTCCTTTACCCCGATTACCTCCCTTTTTTTCTCCTCGAGCGTGTATTCAATTTTAAAAGATAACTCCTCCGCAGGGCCAATTACCGTGTTTCGCAGGTAATCAACACCACCCTGGAGTGAGATTGCGTTGCTGATACCGTATTTTGCGATGTCCCGAAGAAAAATAAATACCTGGATCAGGTTTGATTTCCCGGAGGCGTTTGAACCGATAAGGATGGAAAACGAGGCTGGATGAAACGACATCTCGCGGAAACTCTTAAAGTTGGTGACAGAGATGCAGGTGATAGGCATAAGCAGGATCTTTTTGCCGTGGGAGATAAGGTCTTCGTTTGTAGTATCCCCACACCCTTTGGATAACAGGCCGGGGATCACCGGACACATTCCGGGCATAAACGATAATGAGGAGGAACGCTACTGTTCTATTATGACGACATGGCCAGTACCGGGGAGCGAGTCTGCAGTGGTACCCGGGGAGGGTAAGCCAGGTTCTTTCTGGGAAGACCGTGGAGACCGGTTCCATTGTGGCGTAGATATTTACGCGCCAGCCATGAGCGAGGTCCTTGCATGCGAGACCGGGGAGGTAATCGATGTTGGCATTGCTACTTCTCCGGAACAGGTCAGCTACTGGGATACGACGCGNTACGTCCTGGTTAAAACGCGCTCCAACCTTTATTGCCGGTACGCCGAATGTGCAGATGTTTTAGTGCATATCGGCGATCGGGTACTCGAAGGGCAGGTAATCGGGCACATCGGGGCAGTTATCAGGCCACACCTTGTTGACAGTTGTTCACCACTCTACGTACAGCGGCTTAAACTGGAGGGGCATATATCGATGCTGCACTTTGAGGTATACCGGTTGCGACCAGGTTACATGCGTGCCTATAGTGGCGGTAACTGGTTTGGCAGCGGGCGTCCCGAAGGCCTTCTTGATCCGGGGCCGTACCTGCGGGACGCAGTTCATGGCATAGATGATTCTGGCCAGAAATGATCAGGCGGATGCTCAGGTACGAGATTTTCTGGAATTATCCAGCCAAGTGGAAAGGTCCGTTTGGGAGTGTTCGCCCCCGGGATCGTATGCAACAGCTGGTTGCCGCAAAGATGGTTCGCGGTACCGAAGAAGTTATTTTTACCCTGGAACTGGTGCAAAATATGAGCTTGAGCGGCCCAATAAAGAAAAAGGTGATTCATCAGGTGGAACCACCACAATACATTTTTTTTCGTTAAGTCAGGAGAGAATTATATCCGGTTTAGGTAATTCTGTCATTTTGAGACATTGCAACAGTCCAGGAACTATCCCAATTGGGGGCTGCTGTAGCGGCGGGGAGAAAGCCCCCAGGAGCGTCTTATTTTCCAATTCTAACTACATTTTGTGAATTGGTTATGAGTCAGAAAGAAATTGGGAGGCGTTTGTTGATGAATCATTAAGAAAAAAAGGCAATTACAGAGTTATTACTGGGGATAATCCGGTGGAATCGTAGTCATGGTATTTGCCTTCTTGATTAGATAGTAGGCAATACCAAGACCAATGATAATGACGCCCATCCCGGCCATAAAAGCGCCATCTGCAAATTCGGGATCGATAATGATTACTTTACGGGCAATCGCGATGACAGCTACAAGAATGACGATCTCCACGTGGATCACATTTTCCCGGAGATATGCTTTCAATGTATCGAGTAGTTCTATACCAATAACAACAAGCAGGAAAAACCCGAATACATTGAGCAATTCCTTATTTTCAAGACGATACATCGAGGTTGACCCCATCAGGCTCTCCCAGAGAATCCAGACCAGTTCCGCGATCGAAAAAAGAATTACTCCGCCGAGAAGTATAATCAGGATGATATACAGTATTTTCTCGAATTTCCTGATATAATCGAGCATGTTAGACTTCCTGATCAATACTATTTCATTAATTATAAGAGCGTATCGTTTCCAGCACCACGTACCGCGGGAATCGTCCCCTTGCGATGATGTGTCCCGGTATTCCGGGGATCGAAGCCATCGGGACTTTGATTCCCGGAACCGGACAGTATCAATTATTCATCCTGCACTGCATCAAGAAAATTAGAAAATATCCTTGTTCCATTCGCGGTATACTCTTCCTGGATCGCATGGAAATCCGAGAGAATTTTTCCGGGGTCATTCGACGATAGCTCCGGATCTACCTCGATGAGGGTTTTGAGAAGCGGCTCATCAATTTCAATGTGCCCCTGGATCCCGTATGCCAGCCTCCCTTCTTTAACAATTTGTACGGGGCATCCGTCACCAAAACCAAGTACTTCACCACCAACAGAGGGTTCGGCCATCTCTCCGTGGAGCTGGAATACAGGGATCGAGCCCTTAATTCCTGCAAAAAGGGGGTCATTTTTACCATAATCGCTTATATGAACCCGGTAATATTCCCTCCCCGCATCCCTCCAGCCGGTTTCACTATTCATGCACCTGGTAACCTGCCCTCCCGCCGCTTTCACAAGCACCTGCATACCCAGGCATATTCCAAAATAGGGTATACCCGACCGGATAATTGTCCGTACAAGAGCACATGCGCCCTGCATTTTTTTCGTCTGATCATTTGCACTTTCCGGCCCACCGAGCATGAATACTGCCGAATACGCCGACANGGAGGGGATTGGGGCTNCACCGTCGAAATCGACGATATCTGATGCAATTTCACGGTCTTCGAGGATCCCACTGAGCATCCCCGGGCCCTCATGCACATTATTCCTGAGTACCAGCACTTTCACAACAGATATTCAATACGGCCAGAATGATGAACCTTTCGGGATTTGGGTCTCCTGTAAAAGTCCGTAACAGGCTATATATCCGGAGTAAATCTGACTGAACAGAAAACGCAGATTACCGGGTCAGCCGTAACAATTCCGCAAGGGCCGTGATATTCCGTTGCAGCAACAACTGTTCAGGTCCGGATAAATCGTGGTCAGGTCGATCAAGATCGGTCTGAATACCAAGCAGCGTGACCCCGCTTCGGGTGTCTTCTGCGATAAACTCCATGATCACGGGAAGCGGGAGGATGTGAGAAGATACCAGGTTTGCCTGAGTGTTCTCAGGTTCTATCACGAGGATACTACCCGGTAGTACCCCCATATCCGCTGCATCCAGGAAGATGACATGGTCAGGCCGATATACTCTCAGTGCTCCCGTGATGCTTTCCGGAACGTCCCCCGCCAAAAAGACTTTCACACCCGGCAGGTGTAATTTTTCAATTTCTCCGGCCGCAGACATACCTGGCCTGTCAAAGGGTAATAGTACATCACCTATTCCAACGATGGCAATCCGCCGACAACCTGCCAGTCGTTGTCGTAAAATACCCTCGAACGGAAATGTGACACCGGAGTTCATGTAATGACAACTTCCCGGTCAGTACCTGAATCGGACAGTATATTGTCCAGGTATATTGCGCCGGTAGGGCAGTGACGTTCACAGAGCCCGCAGCGGATGCACTTGAAAATTTTCACCTGCGGCTTTTTCTTCCGCACCAGGAGTTTATCCTTAAACTCGATCTCCTTCGGGCTGTCGACCATCGATATGCACTGTACAGAGCAGACCACCGAACACTTGGAGCACCCGATGCATTTCTCATCCCTGATGGCGACCCTGCCCCGGAACCTGCCAGGGATCGGGACATGCTCTGACGGGTAGAGAATGGTGAAAGGCTTTGACAACAGGTTCCGGAACATTTCTTTCAGGACGCTCATGCGCTCACCCAGCGGTAATTGATGATGAGCACGATTGCGACCTGCAGTAACGATGCACTGGCAATATATTTCCAGCCGATCGTGTTCAGCTGGTCGATGCGGACCCGGCCTGTTGCAACCTTGATCGACGAGAGGATCAGGAGAACCGCGAGGGTTTTGACAACAAAAAGGCAAAAGCCAGCGATCATGACAGGCCAGGCAGGTGAAACGGTCCATGGGAGGACGGGTCCGCCAAGGAATACTGCGGCAATCAAGGCACAGCCAGTCACGAGGGAGACATCCTTTACCAGCTGCATCAGGGCGAGGCGCCTGCCGGTCAACTCGGTCCAAGGGCCCGCAACAATCTCGGTATCAGCTTCAGGTATATCAAACGGGGGACGTTCCAGCTTTGCCTGAAGGCCGATTAATGCTACAATAAAGCCAATCGGCTGAAGGAACATAAACCACAGGTTCTTCTGCTGCCAGAGGACAATTTCAGAAATTGACCAGGTCCCTGCCATGAGGGCAGGAGTTAACAGTGCAAGGAAAAACGGGACCTCGTAAATAAACATCTGAGTCATAACACGGACACCGCCGATCGACGAAAAAATATTCCGGGAGAGCCAGCCCAGGATAAACAGGATAACGGTCGGGATCGTGAGGAGATAGAGGACCAGAACAAGGTCCCCCTGAAAACCAAACGGGCTTAACCAGAAAACAGGCAGGTAAAGGAACGCTGTCATGACCGCAGCAAGGGCAACAACAGGGGCAGCGTCGAAAACCTGCCGGTCAATTCCATCGACATCAATGACTTCCTTGCCAAGAACCTTGATTACATCCGCAAATGGCTGAACGAGTGGCGGGCCGACACGGTTCTGCATAC
>JGI20214J51088_10002771_pt1 | contig 11583 bp, 7 predicted proteins | sample WetSurMetagenome_FD_51088 | JGI IMG/M metagenome (IMG submission 51088)
AATATCAGGAATTCTTTTTTACCACGGATAACACGGATTGGCACGGAATAATAAATCCGTGCATTTTCCGTGTAACTCCGTGAACCCCGTGGTTAATATCATGAATTCTTTTTTAACACGGATAACACGGATTGGCACGGAATAATAAATACGTGCTTTTCCCTTGTAACTCCGTGAGCCATGTGGTTAATATCAGGAATTCTTTTTTACCACGGATTGAAAGGTATTATTTATCCAATGGTAAGCTTTTGAAAAATCAGCGGGCATTAATGCTAATTATTGTATAAAAATATCATAAATGAAACGAATTGTATTATTTATTATAGACAAATATGAATAAATTTGTGTTGATTGGTATTAAAAAAGCCAATTTTGATCCGGATCTTACCTCTTATATATACCAGGTTTTACCCTTACAATTTCCGTAAAAGATTATTACTTAAAATTAAAAGATAATTAAAATGAAAAAAGAAAGCATAGTTATGAATGCTGCCGGAATTGTCGATTTAGGTTTTCCAATGTGGCCGGTGTTTGCGGAAGAAACATTTAAGGATGTACTGGAGCCCTTGAGAAGCGGTAAAGTGAATTATTGGACGGGGAAAAAAGGTATGGAATTCGAAACAAAGTGGGCAAAATGGAACGGGGCAAAATTCGCTATTTCCTGTACTAACGGAACTGCAGCTTTGCATATTGCTGTTTCAAGTCTTGGAATCGGACCGGGCGATGAAATAATTGTCCCGTCATATTCATTTATAGCTTCTTCATTTGCAGTTGTACAGGCGGGTGCTATTCCTGTTTTTTGCGATGTTACCGAAGACCACACTATTGATCCTTCAAAAATTGAAGCACTTATAACAAAACGTACCAAAGCAATTATCGTTGTTCATCTGTATGGTGTGGTAAGCGATATGGGACCAATTCTTAAGATTGCAGGTAAAAATAAACTGAAAGTTATTGAAGATTGTGCACAGTGCTTTGGAGGAGAATTTAACGGGATAAAGGCCGGCTTAATCGGAGATGCAGGATGTTTCAGTTTCTGCCAGAGTAAACACTTTACTACCGGCGGCGAAGGAGGGATGGTAGTCACTAACGATGAAAACCTGGCATGGGAATGCAGGTCATTCAGAGATCATGGCTACGATGTGAGGGAAAGGATGAATATGCTTGCTCTTGAAGAAAAACTTCCCTACATCCATAACAGGGTGGGTTTTAATTACAGAATGACTGAAATACAATCTGTTATAGGATTAAATGAACTAAAGCGGTTAGATTCCTGGAATCTGAAAAGAAGATTTAAATATGCTAAAATGTACGACAAGGCATTTAAGAATCTTAAAGGAATAAAAAAACTTCCGGTCAATACTGCTGAGCGGAAAAATGCATACTGGTGGTATCCGGTTATTCTTGATACCGATGTTTTGAATATTGATGCAGCGGGTTTCATTAATGAACTTCACGACCAGAGTATACCATGCTACGGAATTCAATGGCCTGAAGCATATATGGAAAGAGCCTACAGGGAACATAACGGGTTCGGATCTCATAAATTCCCATTCAGATCGGAGGAATATACTGACAAAAACAGTACAAAATATAATGAAACATTTTGCAAAGTTGCTAATGCTCTGAGAAAGAGTACTGTATCCTTGTTTTTGCATCCATCCTGGGAAGAGAAACATATTGTTAGATGTATCGATGCTTTTATTTCAACTTGTAACAGCCATCTTAAATAGCCTGGACTAAAATAAACATCCGGCTCACAGGTGACATCCGAATGATCCTGATATCGATCTGGTTGACACCTTGCTTTTATAGCAAAACCAAAAGCACCTTTTAAATTGATATTGTTAACAATGATTGTCATTATAACATTTTCACTATGGAAACCAATAGCTCAAAGAGAAATAGAATTAACTTTAAAGATTAGTGCGAAGGTGATTTTAAAAAATATAGTTCTTTTTACCAATTAGTCGGATTAAAATGGCAGGATCTACCAAAAAAACAGGAAATTATCGTTATCGTATCCTTGCTCTGGTCTTCATGGCTACAACGATCAATTATTTTGACCGCAGTATTGTCGGAGTAATGGCACCTACGCTGCAAGCTCTGTTCAACTGGACAAACAAAGACTATGCAGCTATAATGGTTTCCTTCAAAATAGCCTATGGGATCGGGTTACTTTTTATGGGTGGTATTATTGACAGGTTTGGAACTAAATTAGGATATACTATTTCAATTGCAATATGGAGCTTTTTCGGGATGCTGCACGCTGCCATCAGACCGGCATTTAGTTTGATCGGGTTTATAATAGCACGTTTCGGACTGGGAATNGGCGAGGCAGGNAATTTTCCGGCTGCAATTAAAACTGTAGCTGAATGGTTNCCAAAAAAAGACCGGGCTTTTGCCACCGGCATCTTTGATGCTTCAACAAGTGTAGGGGCAATTTTAGCACCTTTCATCGTGGGTGCTGTGGTATCNGTTAAAGGAGATAACTGGCAGATACCGTTTCTCTTTACAGGTGCACTTAGCTCTTTATGGGTATTTTTATGGATGAGAACTTACAAAAAACCTGAAGTGCATCCAAAATTGTCAAAAGAGGAATTAGTTTATATTAACAGTGATTCTGAAGTTGAGACAGTAGAAAAAATTCCCTGGTTAAAACTATTGCCTAAAAAGGAAACCTGGGCTTTCTCATTGACAACAGTTACAGACGGTGTATGGTGGTTCTACCTTTTCTGGGGTGCAAAATTCCTTGGAGAGCAGTTTGGGGTGGATATAAAAAATATAGGAATTCCTTTTCTGATTATTTTTGTAATGGCTGATGCAGGAAGTCTTATTGGAGGCTATATTTCAGGTGCATTAATTAAAAAGGGATGGTCAATAAACAAAGCAAGAAAAATTACTATGCTGGTTTGTGCGATAATTATTTTGCCCGTAAGTTTTGTTCCGGTAATTGCAAGCAAATGGCTTGCTGTCTTTCTCATTGGCCTTGGCGCAGCAGGTCATCAGTCGTGGTCAATTAACGGATATACTCTTGTTTCTGATGTTTTTCCGAAGAAAGCCACCGCATCTGTTATAGGGATAGGAAAAATGATAGGTGTTGCAGTTGCAATAATTGCTGACATTGCCTTAGGTGCAGTACTTGATACTGCCAATAATTCAGGTTATTTCTGGGCATTTATGATTGCCGGTTCATCATATCTGATTATTATCGGATTTGTACACCTGTTAATGCCAAAAATGACACCCTTGGATGATAACCTGGAATATATTAAGAAATAACTACTGGTGGTATTAATCTAATCTATTTATAAACTTTGTGAAACTTTGTGTTATAACTTTGAGTACCCTTGCCTGTCGGCATACAGGTTTGTGGTTATGGTTTTTACCACAAAGTAACCCTAAGGACGACACTAAGTAACTCAAAGGAAAACATTCGATTTTTTGATCTTTGTGAAACTTTGTGTTATAACTTTGAGCACCTTTGTGGTTAAGGTTTTTTTACCACAAAGAAACCCAAAGGAAAATAATCGTATAATGATCCCCATAAATAATTAAGGATAAATGTGAACAGTTAATAATTTACAGATATGGCAAAAAAGGAATTATCACGAAGGAATTTTATTGGAAAAACAGCCGCCGGGATTGCAGGAGTAGCTGTTTCATCCAGGAGTTCATCAATGAGTGCAGCATCTTATAATAAAATTATCGGAGCTAACGATCGGATCAATATAGGATTTATTGGCTGCGGAGCTCGAAGCAGCGACCATCAGACAATGGTTAAAGCATCGGAAAAGGATAAGAATATCGGAGTGGTAGCTGTATGCGATATATGGAAACTCAATAAAGAAAAAGCTGCTGCAAATTGTAAAAATCTGTTCGGGACAGATGTTAAGCAGTTTAAATATTCAGAAGAGATGCTTAAAATGCCTGAACTTGATGCGGTAATGATAGGAACTGGGGATTTCCAGCATGCAAAGATTTTAGCTGAAGTTGTAAAAGCCGGGAAGGATTGTTATTGCGAAAAACCTATGGCAATTGATGTTGATGATGCTAAACTTGCAAGAAGTGCCGTTCTTGGTTCAGCACAGGTGGTTCAGTGCGGTTCACAATGGGTTAGCGACCCCATACAATTAAAAGTACGCGATATAATCCGTTCAGGCAAACTGGGTCAGATTACAAAAATAGAGCAGGTGTGGAATGATAATAATCCCAGATGGCATGTTCCGAATGACCCTGATGTTGCCTCAATAAGAGAGGCAGATACAGACTGGAACAGATGGCTCTTAGGCAAGCCTTATGTCCCTTTTGATCCGTGGAAGTATTTTGAATTCAGGATCTTCCGCGATTATTCGGGGGGAATTACATCACAGTGGATGAGTCATGGTGCAGGGTTGGTTCATTTTTATACCGACACTGCAATACCTGATTCTATGGTAGCCAACGGGGGAATATTTGGTTGGCCTGATATCAGGCAGAATCCCGACACTTTCCAGGCACTTGCAACATATGACGATGCAAAAATGTTATATTCATATACTTCAAATTATGCGAGCATGTTTGGTGATTATACCTGTATCAGGGGAAAAAATGGAACCTTATTTGCACACGGAGGAGAAGGAAGTTCACGCTGGTTCTATATTCCTGAACATCAGGACCTTCCCGGAGGATTTGATTTTTATGAAGGAATGAGAGAAGCTGTAAAAAGCGGAAAAGCCGAAATAATTACAACAAAGGAATATGACATGAAACTCGGCCCTGTAAATGTGAGCGATAACAGTAAGTATCATCTCGATAACTGGATTGATTGTATGAGGAACAGGAATATCGTACCTAACGGGAATATTCATACCGGATTCTGGCATTCTGTTGCAAGCATAATGGCTACTCAGGCATATCGGGAAGGGAAGAAACTTTACTGGGACCGGGCTAAAGAAGAGATTGTGTACCACCCGGTAATTGCTTAAAACGATAATCAGGATCATTATTACTCTTATATCATGAATATAAAACTTTTGCTTTTATCGATCATTTCCGTTCTGCTCATTTTTGGATGCAGACAGACCGGGTTGAAACCTAACTTCTCAACCCCTCCTTTCATCATAGATTCACATATGCACTATGAAGCTACTGATGCCTGGGAAAAATCTTTTCTTGAAATATATACAAGTCATAATGCAATGGCTTGTCTTCTGATGCCAATGACTGACCTTGACCGTGGAATAGCTTTCGCAAAAGCTCATCCTGAACGGGTAATCCCATACGCTGAGATAAACATAGACTCTCCGACGGTAGTTGAAGATATCCAGAGAGTTTATGCCATGGGTTTTAAAGGTCTGGGCGAATTGTTTGCCACAGGCCGGTGGGATTACAACGATCCTAAATATGATACTATCTGGGCACTGGCTGAGCAGCTTGGTATGCCGGTTGCACCTCACACAGGCACTCTGAGCACAGGACAAATGGCACATCTTCGTCCGTCATTTCTTGCCGATATAGCTGCAGCGCATCCAAAACTTATAATTCATGCGGCTCATTTCGGGAATCCCTGGTACGAAGAAGCCGGAGAAGCGACCCGCCGTAATAAAAACCTTTATTTTGACCTGAGCGGATCATCTCTGATCAAAAAAGAAGATAATCCCGCTTTCTGGGAGCAGTGGCTCTGGTGGACCAATGCTATTGGGAAACCACATATGCCTAAGGACGCTATACCTGCCTGGGAAAAGATACTCTTCGCTACTGATGAAGGACCTGAAGCTCTGGATGAGAACATCCGACGATTCAATAAGGCACTTGATGCATGTAACGTTTCAGAGGAAACCAGGGCTAAATGCTACGGCCTTACAATGGCCAGAATTTATGGGATTCAGCCTGGTGCAGCAAAGTAGTAAAGGAATCCATCACCATTTTCCATGACCGACCTCAGTGGAGGCAATCCTTTGAGGTGAATGGTCTTACGCGATGGGTGGTTGACAATATATCATCCCTGATGATGGAAAACAATTTTATTTTGTTTTGCAGAGATATTTTTACCACAGTGTAACACGGAGTTGACACTGGGTGACACTGTATTATTTAATATATATCACTTCGTGAAACTCCGTGTAACTCAATGATTAATAGATTCATAGTTGTAATACATATAATAATTATAATGAAAATCTGGAATTTTGGAATTATTGGAGGTGGGCTGATAGCTGATTTTCATGCCCGGGCAATTCAAAGTTTAAGAAACGCCAGACTTATAGGTATCTGTGGGACTAACCCCGATAAAGTAAGTACTCTGGCAGAAAAATATAATTGCAGAGTATTTTCAGATTATGAGGAAATGCTTTGTTCAGATGAAATTGAGATAGTTACCATAGCCACACCCAGCGGAGCGCATATGGAACCAGCAATTGAAGCAGCTCGAAAAGGTAAACATGCTATATGCGAAAAACCACTGGAAATCTCACTTAAGCGTATCGATAAGATGATTGAGTCTCATGCCAGAGCCGGAACAAGGCTGGGAGGGATCTTTAATTACAGGTTTAATGATACAGTAAAGCATTTAAAAACAGCAATTGAAAATGGTCGTTTCGGAACGATTACCTGTGCATCGGTATATGTACCATGGTGGCGAAGCGAAAGTTATTATAAAGGAAGCTGGCATGGTACTATGAAACTAGATGGAGGAGGAGCTCTTATGAACCAGGCAATACATATGATTGATCTACTTCAGCATCTTATAGGTCCAGTTGATTCTCTGCAGGCATACACAGCTACTCTTGGCCATTCGATAGAAGTTGAGGATACAGCTACAGCTATATTGCGATTCAGAAATAGTGCTTTAGGTATGATCCATGGCTCAACTGCCTCATTCCCCGGCCAGTTTCGCCGGCTCGAAATTACCGGAACGAAAGGAACTGTTATACAGGTTGAAAACAGTTTTAAGGTATGGCAGTTTGCAGATCAAACAGAAAATGACAAAGAGATATATAACAAATTTAGTCAGATTGAGGGTGGCGGCGGAGTTTCAGATCCCGGAGCAATTCCTTTTGAACCACACGCGAAAAATATTGCATCATTTATTAAAGCAGTTGAAGCCGGCATCCCTTTTGAAATAGATGGTCCGGAAGCCCGTAAAGCCGTAGAGATAGTTCTGGCCATTTATTCATCTGCCAGGGATATGAAACCTTTTTATTTCAGGTGAAGACGTTTCTGGTGGATTTTATTACCAGATACCGGTTATAGTATTTTTTAACAAATATGAAGTATTTAAATAAATGATTATTAACCACAGATTTACACAGTGTTACTCCGTGTATACTCTGTGTTACTCAGTGGTTAAGGAGGATTGCAAAAAAGTGCTTACCTTTAATAATATATATTCAAAATCCTTTATTTAAAGATTCTAAAATGAAACATCTGGTAAAAATCGTTTTGATATCCTGGCTGGTATTTGTAGTTACACCTGGTTTAAATGGTCAGCAGGTAACCAGGAAAGGATCAGAAAAAACTTCCATCCCGGAAAAATTAAAACCATTCTTTTCTCCGCCTGATGAATTTAAAGATCGGTATGGTGATTACCCATCTCCATTGAAATTTTATACCGGACAAGCTGTTAAAACGCCAAAAGACTGGAAGAAAAGGAGGGAAGAGATACTTGAACGCTGGAATGATCTGATGGGGGACTGGCCTCCATTTATCAGGGAGCAAAAGATGGAGATAGCTGAAACTGTAAAAAAAGATGGCTTTACACAATACCGTATCCGGTTTTACTGGTTACCCGATCAAAAAACTGAGGGATATCTTCTGGTCCCTGACAAGAAAGGGAAAAAGCCTGCTGTTATAACGGTCTACTACGAACCTGAAACTGCAATAGGACTCGGAGCACCTTATCGTGACTTCGCATTTCAGCTTGCAAAACGCGGATTTGTGACACTTTCTTTAGGTACCACGGCTACTACTAATTCAAAAACTTATTCACTATATTATCCGGATGTTCAAAATTCGCAGATCCAGCCCCTTTCAGTTCTGGCTTATGCTGCTGCAAACAGCTGGTATCTTCTTGCGAATATGGCTGAGGTTGATTCTGACCGGATAGGAATTGCAGGTCATTCATATGGGGGCAAATGGTCCATGTTCGCTTCATGCCTGTTTGAAAAGTTTGCCTGTGCTGTCTGGTCAGATCCGGGAATCGTATTTGATGAATCCCGGCCAAATGTGAATTATTGGGAACCCTGGTATTTAGGTTACTATCCGCCACCCTGGAATAACACATGGAGAAAAACGGGAATCACATCTGACGCTAAAGGATTATATCCAAAGTTAATTGCAGGGGGTTATGATCTGAATGAATTGCATGCTCTTATGGCACCCCGGCCTTTTCTTGTTTCGGGAGGTTCTGAAGATACTCCAAAGCGATGGATTGCTCTCAATCACACAATTGCGGTGAACCGGTTACTGGGATTTGAAAATCGTGTTGGTATGACAAACCGACCTGAACATTCTCCCAACGCTGAATCAAATGAGCAGGTATATCAGTTTTTCGAATATTTTCTGAATAACAGCGGGGAATAAAAGATCCATAATGGTTCAGTCTGGTTATTGAAAATCACACCGATAAAGCTCAATATTGAGAATATGATTCATTTCGGATCGTAATGAAATATCTATAGCCATCGCAAAACTGACAGGTGATTTAAAGAAATAGGTTTCAAATTTTTTTGATAAATAAATTAAAAATTGTTTTAATTGTTAGAATATTATTTTTATATTAGTCCATCGCTAATGTGAGTAGAAGATATTATTTATTATTTTTTATATAATTAATCGTTAATCAAATTGTTAATTAATATAATTTCTTGAAAATCTCAACCCAGGAATAATAAATTTTAATATTTTTTAAATTTCAATTAACAAAACCTTTATTAACTAACCTAAATTTTTACCATGAGAAAAATCTCAATTCTTCTCGCAATTCTGCTATTTGCAGGTTTGCAGAGTGCATTTGCACAAAAAACCATCTCGGGTAAAGTTACTAACTCAGAAGATGGTCTGGCTATGGCCGGAGTACCTGTTGTAGTAAAAGGTACGACAATCGGTACTGCTACTGACATTAATGGAGCCTTTACGCTTAGTGTACCTGCTAATGCAACTACACTTGTTGTCTCCTTTATTGGAATGAAAACAGTTGAGCTTCCGATAGGAAGTCAGACTGTTTTTAATGTTGCACTGGAGTCTGACATTAAGGCTCTGCAAGACGTTGTTGTAACTGCTTTAGGTATCCAGCGCGACAAGAAAACGCTTACCTATGCTTCACAGCAAGTTTCAGCTTCCGATATCCGGATAGCAGGGAACACGAACTTTATGGATGGACTGGCAGGTAAAGCTTCCGGTCTTGACATTAAAACGAGCAGTTCAGGAGCAGGCGGTTCCACCAAAGCCGTATTAAGGGGGAATAAATCCCTTGTCGGACTCAGCGAACCACTTTATGTTGTTGATGGTATACCATTGATAAATAACAAAGGGGGACAGCCTGATTCATATGGCGGAACTGATGGTGGTGACGGGCTTTCAGCTTTGAATAACGACGATATTGAAAGTATCAACGTACTTAAAGGAGCTAACGCCTCCATACTTTACGGCAGCCAGGGTGCAAACGGGGTTGTTATCATTACTACCAAGAAGGGCAAAGCAGGAAAGGTTGATGTGAATATTAACTCGGTTACAACCTTTGAAAAAGTAACCGGCTTGCCTGAATTTCAGTTCAAATATGGGGCTACCGGCGGATCAGATTACAGCTGGTCGAAGACAGCAGGAAACTATGGAAGTTCGTATATTAAAGATTTCTTCCAGACAGGACTTAACACTGTTAATTCAGTTGCTATAAGTGGTGGAACTGACAAAACAACAGCCTATTTTTCATATTCCAACACTTCCGCAAAAGGTGTATTGCCAACAAATACTTATAATAAACATAACTTTTCCTTTAACCAGTCAACCAAGTTATTTAGCGATAAAGTTACAATCAGTTCAAATGTGATGTTTTCAACTGAGGTGAGTAAAAACCGTCCGGGTGCTGGTTATTATAATAACCCTCTTACCGGATTATATTTGTTTGCCCGTGAAAGAGATTTTTCATTATATGAAAATGAATATCAGACATTTGATTTAGGCAGAAATTTATATAAAATGAATTGGTATTCTACTGAGGAAAAGATGAACAACCCATTCTGGGAGATCTATAATGATCCTAAATTAAATAAAAGATTTCGTGTAATTGCCAGTTTAAAGGCTTCCTGGAATATTGCGAAGAACCTTAAATTTGATGTAAGGGGAAACATAGACTATGCTGATAAGATAAATGATTACAGATATGCGGCTGCAGGAAACTCTGTGAGCGTTAGTCCAAATGGGAAATGGGATTATTCTCAATACAATGACAAGTCATATTATACTGATGGAATATTGAGTTACAATACTCAGTTTAGCAATTTCACTTTAAACGCACTTGCAGGTTTAAGTTATCAGGAAAATATCTTAAACGATGGTATGTCTGTTAATAATGGCACTACCAGTTTGATGTACCCCAACATCTTTACATTCGCTAACATGCCTTATAACATAATGTTTAATCAATCGATTGACAGAGTAATTAAAGAGGGATTGTTTGGCAACATACAGTTAGGGTATAAAGAAATGCTTTTCCTGGATCTTTCCGGACGTAACGACTGGGCTTCTACACTTGCACTCACAGGGAATGAATCTTATTTCTATCCTGCTGTGGGTCTTACAGCTATTCTCAGCAATATGTTTACATTACCGGAAGCAATCTCTTTTGCTAAATTAAGGGCTTCATCCTCTCAGACAGCTAATGAGGTACCTTTTAACAGGGTAAATCCACAAAATAGTATTGGTGGTACAGGTACCCCGAGCGGAATCGGCGGTATTAACCGGAATACTCAGGTCCCCTTTACCAATCTGAAACCTGAAATGATAACAAGTACTGAAGTTGGAGCTGAAATGAGATTTTTTAAAGGAAGGACAGGATTTGAATTCACCTATTATAGTGATATAAGCAAAAATCAGTTCCTGTCATTAGCTGCTCCATCCGGTTCAGGGTATACCACCTATTATGTAAATGCCGGAAAAATAACCAATAAAGGTTTTGAATTAACCCTTGATGTAGTACCTGTAGAAACAAGCAGTATAAGATGGAGTTCATCAGTTAATTTATCACAAAACAGAAATAAGATTGTAGAGCTTATAGCTGATAATCCTGATTACCAGGTAGGTGGCGATAACGAAGGATTTGCTTCCATAATCAAAGCAGGCGGGTCATTTAACGATGTGTATATCTACAAATTTGCTAAGAATGATGCCGGTCAGATCATCCTCGATTCCAAAGGAGTTCCTACCAAGGCTGCCAAGCAGGAAAAAGTCGGAAATGTTAATCCTGATTTTGTTCTGGGATGGAATAACAATATCACTGTCAAAAACTTTTTTGCCAGTGTACTGGTCAATGGCAAGTTTGGAGGGGTTGCATTCTCAAAAACTGAGGCATTTCTTGATTCATACGGTGTAAGTAAAAGAACTGCA
>JGI20214J51088_10002772_pt1 | contig 11579 bp, 11 predicted proteins | sample WetSurMetagenome_FD_51088 | JGI IMG/M metagenome (IMG submission 51088)
GATTAAACCTTTAAGTTGTTAATTATTGCGTCACAATAATTATAGCTAAACTTAGAGGTTTTTTCTATTTAAGGAGAATTTAAACCGGACACTAGTGATTTGTAAACCCCTATCTTGCTTTTTTTAAAATCTTCTGTTATATTACCAATAGCTTTATGGGGGCGTTTTTTATTAGCCTTAAAACCCCTTAAAAGTTTGAGAGGTTTTTTATTTGCAATAAAATGGGCAATTAGCTCAGATGGCTAGAGCGCGTCACTGATAATGACGAGGTCAATGGTTCGATTCCATTATTGCCCACCAACCGATTTACGATTTTGTGATTTCAGATTTTCGATTTATCGTTTTTTAGGTATTGCCTTGAAGAATGGTTAAATCGTAAATCTGAAATCGTAAATCGCAAATCGAGAGAGTGCCGCGGGGTAGAGCAGCTGGCAGCTCGCCAGGCCCATAACCTGGAGGTCGCCGGTTCAAATCCGGCCCCCGCAACAATATTAATGTAAAATGAAAATCTCAAAATGAAAAATTTTCCTTTTTGACATTTTCATTTTACATTAATCTCGCCGAGGTAGCTCAGTGGTAGAGCAAGCGACTGAAAATCGCTGTGTCGTGAGTCCGATTCTCACCCTCGGCACACGTCGATTTTCGATTTTTTGATTTGCGATTTACGATTTGTTTGTTTTTTTGAGCGTTGCTTTAAAGAACCGACAAATCGCAAATTTGAAATCGTAATTCGAAAATCGTCGGGCGGGGTATGGCCTAATTGGCTATGGCGTCTGCTTTGGGAGCAGAAGGTTCCGAGTTCGAGTCTCGGTACCCCGACAAGTTAATACAAAATGAAAATGTCAAAATTAAAAATAAAATAATTTTACATTTTGACATTTTCATTTTAAATTAATTTTTGCGTTACGTGTTATGCGTTACGCGTTACGAGAAAAATATGCCCAATATCAAATCAGCCGCGAAAGAACATCGCAAAAATATCAAGCGCCGCGCCTTCAATAATAATATTGAAGTCAACATTAAGGACTTGATCAAGAAATCACAGAAGGCGATCGAAGTCAAGGATGCCAAAGCCGAAGAATTAGTCAAAAAGACCTTGAAAGCTTTGGATAAGGCCGCCCAAAAAGGCGTGATCAAGAAAAATACCGCCGCCCGCCGCAAATCCCGCCTCAATCTGCGTTTGAATAAAAGCAAAAAATCCAAATAAATTTTCATCGAAAAATCGTCCCGAAAAGGGCGGTTTTTTTGACTTTTTTCAATCGATGTGATAATTTCTAATTCTGTCCTTTTGAAAATTTATTCAGTCTGAATCGTCTCGTATTTTTATTAACCAACAACCCACAGAAAGGGGTTTGTATGAGCATAAGACCAGTTAAAGAAATTGATGATTTGGTTTCGGTAGAAAATGTTTTTTGTTCCGTGACCAACAAGGAAGGTTTAGTGCCTTTAATTCAGGGAATGATTGATGTCGTGCCGAAAATGAAAATATTTTCGACCGGAGGCACTTACAGCTATTTAAAAAATGAATTGGGTGCAAGACGCGCACCTGTTAATTTGGTCGAAGTTTCCAATTATACCGGTATGCCGGAGACCAAGGGAGGTTTGGTAAAAAGCCTGCACCATAAATTATTTCTTGGTTATCTTACTGAAAACTACTGCGTCGACCACTGGGAAGATCTAAAAAGAGAAAGTGCCGTACCAATAGATTTGGTCATCGTAAATCTTTATGATTTTAAAAAAGCGGTAGCTGCGGCCAGCACGGAAGATCCTGTTTCTCTGGAAATGACCAGGGGAAATATCGACGTTGGCGGCCCATCGGCATTGCGAGCCGCGGCTAAAAATTTTCTGCGGGTGATGGTTTTGCCTAAAGTTGAAGATTACAATGAATTCATTGGTGCTTTTGAAGAATATGGAGGTGCTACGGATTTCCATATGAGATATTTCGCCGCCAAAAAGACCTTCCGCGTTCTTTGGAATTACGACCGTGCCATAGAAGATTTTCTTGATAGTGTTCCATCGGATAAGATGCTAGAGGCGTACCAAGTACACAATTCGCGGATTTGATAATAAGTTTTCTTTATAAGGTTCTGTAGAAAGCAGAACCTTTTTAATTTGTTATAATATAATAATGACAAGAAGGACAAAGATTTTTTTAATTAGCGCGGCCGCAACAGCTCTTTTAGGGCTTTGCCTTTTTTTATTTTTTTATCATCCGCAAAAATTATTAGAAGTTGATTTTTTAAATGTCGGGCAAGGCGATGCGGAATTAATTAAGACGCCATACGGGCAGAATATTTTGATCGACGGCGGGCCGGATAATAAAGTTTTGGCCGAACTCGGGCGCAATCTGCCTATGTGGGATCGAAAAATAGATTTAGTGATTAATACTCATCCGCATGATGATCACGTTTCCGGTTTAATTGATGTGCTGAAAAAATATCAGGTGGCAAAAATTTTAATGACGGCCGCGCCAGGTAATGCCCCGCCTTTTCAGGAATTTTTAAAAGTTCGGGCGGCGAAGAAAACGCCGGTTATTATCACTTCAGGGAAAGAAAAAATAACTTTGGGCGATAATCTGGTTTTAGAAATATTATCTCCTAGTAAAAATGATTTGGGTGCGGATTTAAATGAAGATTCTATTGTCGCCAAATTAATTTATAAAAATAAAATATTTTTATTCACCGGCGACGCAGGCGACAAAACCGAAGCCAGAATGCTTTTGGAGAAAATAGATGTGAAGGCTGATGTTTTGAAAGTCGGACATCACGGTTCGGAAACTTCCTCGTCGCTGGATTTCTTGCGAGCCGTGGCACCGGAATTTGCCATCATCGAATGCGGCGTTAATAATCAATTCGGTTTTCCCAAAGCTGATACGCTTTGGCGCTTAACCAAAGTTGGCGCTAAAATTTTCCGCACAGATTTGAATGGGACGATAAAAATGAAAACCGACGGCCAAACTTTGTGGATAAAAAATAAAATATATAAAAATTCGACCTTGCCCGGTTCGGCAAAGAAGCAGACTTCGAAAGAACAAGAATGAAAAATTCCGCCCGACGCCGCAGTCCCGACCTGTCCTGAGCTTGTCGAAGGAGGCGCGGAGACTGCGGCGAGACCAAAAATAATAATGTCGGGAATAGACCCTCCCCGGCGCTAATGCGCCACCCCTCCCTTGGAGGGGATTTTTCCACCTTGCATTTTTATTTTCTTTAATATAATATAATAAACAAGAGAAACGATTGGTTTTTAAGCCAATTATTTTTTTAACAAATTTATTATTAGCATTATATTTATGGCTATTGTCAAACGAGAAAGAACTTTAGTTATTATCAAACCGGACGGCATCCAGCGTTCGCTTATCGGAGAAATTTTGAGCCGTTATGAACGCACCGGTCTAAAATTGGTGGGTGCCAAAATGATGATTCCGAGCGAAGATTTTGCCGTCAAACATTATTACGAAGTCGGCGGCGATGCTTGGCTGGAAAATGTCGGCGCCAAAGCCCGCGCGGTTTATGAAAAAAAAGGCATGGAATCGCCATATAAAACTAACAAGGATAATGGCTGGGCGGTTTTGAAATCCAATGCCAAATATTTATCTTCCGGTCCGGTTTTCTGCATGGTTTGGGAAGGTAATCAAGCTTGCGCCCTTGTCCGTAAATTGACCGGCTCCACCGAACCGCTTTCTTCTGATGTCGGCACGATTCGCGGCGATTTTACCCTTGATTCTTATCAGCTAGCCGACACTGATCAGCGCAGTGTCCGTAACTTAATCCACGCTTCCGGCAATCCGGAAGAATCAGCGAAAGAAATCCCGATCTGGTTCCGCGACGAAGAATTGCTAGAATATAATCACATCCAGGAAAGAATGCTTTATGATGTAAACCTCGATGGAATAAAAGAATAAAAATTATAGAAAATTCCGCCGATTATCGCCAAACGCGCCGGCGGAATTTTTTATTGAACAAAACTTAAAAAAATGTTAAAATGATAAGGTAAGGATTATGAATATTGTTATTGATTTTTCATCTATTTTTGGTTTTTTAAATCAACCGGCCGATGTTTTATTGGGCAAGGTGCTTTTTTATTTCGGATGGCTGCCGATTGCCATTACTTTTCTTTGGGGTGCGTTCCAGCTTTGGATTTATTATAAACAAGGCATTTGGGCTGGAAAAAATGCCAAGTATACTTTTTTGGCGATCGATATTCCGCGCGGCAATGAGCAGTCGCCGAAAGCGGTGGAAAATTTATTCGCCTATCTGGCCGGCGCGCACGGGTCGCTCAATTTGATTGATAAATATTGGGACGGAAAATTCCAGCTGGCTTTCTCTTTTGAAATTATCAGCAGCGGCGGCTATACGCAATTTTTGATCCGCACGCCGATAGTTTTTCGCGACTTGGTGGAATCAGCGGTTTATGCTCAATATCCGGACGCGGAAATAACTGAAGTCGATGATTATACCGCGCCTTATAAGGATGTCAGATTTCCTAACGATAAGTATGATGTTTGGGGAGCGGAATTTGTTTTAACCGGCGGCAATGCTTATCCGATAAAAACTTATGAAGAATTCGAACATCAAATGGGCGAGCCGGAAACGCATTTCCGCGATCCGATGGCCGCGCTAATGGATTTGTGTTCCAGTCTTTTGCCCGGAGAAAATCTTTGGTATCAAATTATAGTGATACCGACCGGATTTGATTGGGTTGGAGAATTAGACAAAGAAGTAGGCAAAATTTTAGGCGAGAAGCCGAAGTTTGTAAAGAATATTTTTCATCATGGCGCTGACGCGGCCTTGGGCATTATTAGTGAATTTTCCAATGCTATTTTGCCGGTAGGCGATGGTGAGAAAAAAAAGGACGATAAGAAAGATGATGCTCTTAAAATGATGAACTTAAAGCCGAAGCAGAAAAAAAGAGTGGAAGGGATCGAAAATAAATCTGGCAAAATTGCTTTTAAATTTAAGATCAGAATGGTTTATTTTTCTGAAAAAGAAGTAATGAACAGGCCTAAGGTCATGAGTGGTTTTGTTGGTTATATCAAACAATTTACCGCGGTTGATTTAAATTCTTTCAAGCCGGATATGGACAAGACGGCAACTTCCACGGCTTATTTGTTTCGCGGCAGTCATTTGAACACCAAGAAGAATAAAATTTTTTATAATTATCTTAAGCGCGATACCACGGCCGGCCGCACTCCTGGTATATTAAACGTAGAAGAGTTAGCGACGATTTGGCATTTCCCGAATGAAGCCGTGGTTAAGGCGCCGCTAATTCAGAAAGCGCCGGGTCGTAAAGCTGAGCCGCCGATGACTTTGCCGCAAGGCGAAACGATGTTGAGCGAAGAAAAAGTCGAGCCGTTATTTTTGAGCGAATTACAGAGCGATATTGACGCTGAGCCTATTCCTGATTCAACTAAAAAAGAAGAACAAGAAACGCTCGTGGAAACAGCAGAAGAAGATAATAAGGGTTTGCCGCCGGAAAATTTACCCTTTGTATAAATATAATCCGAATCTACGAATATCAATCCGAATCTACAAATGTCATCCGAATTATCCGAATGCGCCCATCATCCATTCGGATGTCATCCGCCTGCCTGCCGGTAGGCAGGTAGATTCGCTGAAAATTCGTAGATTCGAATTATATATCTAAATAAATTCATGATTAATAACGAGATAACCACATTTGCCGAGACAACCTTTAGAAATAGAAAGCTAAAGTTTGGTATAAAAGTCGACGACCGCCGCCGTCACATGTATTTGATTGGAAAAACCGGCATGGGCAAATCAACGATTTTGGAAAATATGATCGTTGATGATATTCGGGCCGGCCGCGGCGTGGCTGTCGTTGATCCGCACGGCGATTTGGCGGAAAAAGTGATGCAATATATTCCGGCCGAACGGGTTAAAGATGTGATTTATTTTAATCCGACCGATACGGATTTTCCAATTGCTTTTAATATTGTTGAGGCGGTTGATATTAAAGTCAGGCATTTAGTCGCTTCCGGTTTGGTTGGCGTTTTCAAAAAACTTTGGGCTGATTCTTGGGGCCCGCGCTTGGAATATATTTTGCGCAATGCTATTTTGGCGGTTTTAGATTATCCTAACTCCACCTTGCTTTCCGTTATCCAAATGCTTTCGGATAAAAATTATCGCAAAAAAGTTTTAGCCGAAGTCAAAGATCCGGTGGTCAAATCTTTTTGGCTGAAAGAATTTGCCGGTTATGCCGATAAATTCGCCTCTGAGGCGGTCTCGCCGATCCAAAACAAGGTTGGACAATTTTTGTCCAGCTCAGTGATTAGAAATATTGTCGGGCAAACTCGCTCTTCAATTGATGTGCGCCAAGCGATGGATGAAGGAAAAATTTTGATCATGAATTTGTCCAAAGGCCATATCGGCGAAGATAATTCCGCGCTTTTAGGCGCGATGATGATCACTAAAATCCAGCTGGCGGCGATGAGCCGAGTGGATATTCCGGAAAAAGAGAGAAAAGATTTTTATCTTTACATTGACGAATTCCAGAATTTTTCCACCGAATCTTTTGCCACTATTTTATCCGAAGCCCGCAAATATCATTTGGATTTGATTATTGCCCATCAATATATGGAGCAGTTGACCGACGAAGTGAAGGCGGCTGTTTTCGGCAACGTCGGCACGCTGGTCGCTTTTCGTGTTGGCGCGGTTGATGCGGAAGAATTGGTCAAAGAATTTACGCCGACTTTTACCGAAGAAGATATTTTAAATCTGCCTAAATATGAATTTTATGTAAAATTAATGATTGACGGCGTGGCCTCGGCGCCGTTTTCTGCTCGCGGTTTGCCGCCCTTGACTGAAGCGGAAAAAACGCATAACACTGAAAAAGCGATAGCATGGACCAGGGAGCATTATGCCAAGCCGCAAGCGGAAGTCGAGGAAGAAATAATGCGCGTTCATTTTTCGGAAGAGCCGACTAAGGCTCCGGCGCCGGTTACGCCTGGGCGAGTTATTACTTCTTCGGCCGATTTTGACAAACCTAAACCAGCTTTTATTGCTCCGAAAGTTGAAGCGCGGCCTAATTTTGTGCCTAAAGTTGAAAATATCGTGACGCCAAAATACACGGGGCCGGAAAGAAGGGAAACGCCTAAATCAACCGGAGCTTTGTTTGATGCCAAATGCGCCAACTGTAATGCGGATACTAAGGTTCCTTTCAGGCCCGATCCAGCTCGGCCGGTTTATTGCAAAAATTGCCTCTCAGAATTAAAGACAAAAAAAAGAGAAGGCGGGCTTGCCCACCGTAGCCCTAGTGGAGCGGGGGCGGTCAAAAAAACTGGAATTGATTTTTCGCAAATTTCTCCTTCGGCTCTTTTAGCGCAAGGCGCGGTCGCTTCGGGCGAAAAAGAAGAGGGATATATATCACTTGCCAAGTTAAAAGAGACAAAGTTGTCGGGATTAAAACCAAAGCCTGAAATAAAAAATAATATTACCCCTCCTCTTGTACCAGGGAAAGGTTCTGATAAGGATTTGGCGGAAGGGGAGGATATAGTTTTTGAATAAAAATCATCGGAGCATGTAACATTTGAGCATGAGAGCATGTTGTAAATAAATATACCATGGAATTTACGGCATGCTCTCATGTTTTTATGCTTTAATGCTATTATAATATGACTTTTTTTAGTATTAAGAATATCGTGGATACTTTCGGGCTATTTTATGTTAATGATTATCCATTTTTAATGATGGTTTGGAATTTATTTTTGGCCATACTTCCATTTTTTATTTTTCTTGTTTTCCGCCGCTATTGGAAAAAGACTAAGTTTAAAAAAACCGGTCAGAAGATTATCGCCGCGCTTATTTTTTTCTTTTGGTTTATTTTCTTGCCCAACGCGGCTTATCTGATCGTCGATAACCGCCATCTCCTGAACTATTGCCCAGCCGATTCCTCTTACGGTGTTTGCGTCGCCGGCGCTTGGCAAATCATGTTCTTTTTTTGTTACAGTGTTATCGGCTGGATTTTTTTCGTCATCTTTCTTGTGCAGATGAAAAAAATGCTGGCGGAAATTTTTAATAAAAAAAAGGCAACACTTGCCGTTTATGTTCTAATTCCCATGGTTTCTCTGGGAGTTTTGCTCGGCTTGACAGAACGGTTCAATAGTTGGGATGTCTTTGCGCATCCCTTGGCAATTTCCGCCGGTTTGCTAAGGTATATAACGGATTGGCAATATTTGTGGAATTTAGCCGTTTTTATTGTTGGTTATTATTTATTGTATTTTTTAGGAGATTATTTGTTTGGCAAGAAGGTGACTAGTTAATTAAAAAATCCCCTCTCGGGAGGGGTGCCGAGCCCTGCGAGGCGGGGAGGGTCTATTCCTGACATTATTATTTTAATCAAAAATCTTTGCCACTTTTTTTAGAAAAAAGTGGCGCAAAAAACGCTCGCTGGACAAATTTCCTATCACTCCGCTATGAAACCTAGCAAAATTGCTACACTTGTCCGCTTTTCTTTATAAAATTATAATAAGGAAGCGGACTTCGAACAACGCAATTTTGCACGGTTTCTACGCTGCGTGATTACGGAAATTTTCCAATGCTCGCAATACGGAATTATTTTTTAGTAAGACTAATTACCTAATTAACCAATTCACTAAGTATGGATTATCTTAAAGTCGGCAAGGCCGGGGAATTAACCGGCGGCGATAGAATATTTTACAGATTACTCGAAATTTTCCCCGGAGCTTTTTCCTGGGCGACTTTGCTTTTGTTGATAATTTTTTCCTATTTCCAGCCGGTTTGGGTGGCTTATTTTATCATCGCCTTCGATGTTTATTGGCTATTATTGGTTTTGTATCTGGGCATTATGCTCTTCGTTTCTTATTTTAAGATGAAAAAAATAAGGAAAATAGATTGGAAGAAAAAATGCGCCGAGCTTGATCGCGGGGAAATAAAAAATTTGCCCGCCAGTTGCTTGGCTCGGCAAGGAGTCAAAAGTTCTGATCTTGTTCATCTTATTATCGTTCCTACCGCTGTTGAGCCGCCGGAAGTTTTGCGTTCCGAGTTGCAGTCGATAATTGCCGAAGGTTTTCCGACTAAGCAGATGATTTATGTCTTGGCCACCGAAGAGCGGGAAGGCGAAAAAGGAGTGGCTAAAGGCGAGTTGATGAAAAAAGAATTTTCTTCTTATTTCCGTAATTTTGTCGTCACTTCGCATCCGGATATTAAAGGAGAATTGAAAGGCAAAGGCGCGAATCAGGCTTGGGCGGCCAAAAGAGTTCGCGAAGAGGTGATTGATAAAGAAAAAATTCCTTACGATAAAATTATCGTGAGCGTTTTTGATTCTGATACGATCGTTTATCCGGGATTTTTTCATTGCCTTTCTTATTCTTTTCTTTCCGTGGCCGACCCATATCGCGCCAGCTATCAGCCGATTCCACTTTTTCATAATAACGTTTGGGAGGTGCCGTTTTTTTCCCGTGTTGCCGCATCGAGTAATACTTTTTGGCAGATGATGCAACAGATTCGGCCGGCCTCGCTTGCCACTTATTCTTCGCATTCCATGAGCTGGAAAGCCCTAGTTGATATCGGTTTTTGGTCAACAACGATGGTCTCCGAAGATTCCCGTATTTTTTGGCATTGCTACTTTTTCTACGACGGCGATTACCGCGTCGAGCCGATTTTTTTCCCGATTTCCATGGATTCGATCATGATTCAGGATAATTGGAATACGCTCAAAGGGCTTTACAAACAACAACGCCGCTGGGGTTGGGGAGCGGAAAATATTCCCTATTTAATTTTTAACGTTTTTAAAAAATGGAAAAAATTACCCAAGCTGGACGCGCTGAACAAAATTTTTGTACAGGTCTATGGTTTTCATTCTTGGGCGACCAACGCGCTGATCATCGGTTTCATCGGTTGGCTGCCGATATTTTTCGGCGGCGATAATTTTAATTCCATGGTCATTTCCGGCAATCTACCGAGCGTTACCAAAACTTTAATGACTTTATCAATGTCCGGTTTGCTTATTTCCGCCATTGTCTCCACTTTATTAATGCCGCGCCGTCCGATGGGTGTTAGCCGTTTGAAAAAAATTATGATCATCTTTGAATGGCTGCTTTTGCCGGTCGGTATAATTTTCTTCGGCGCTTTCCCGGCACTAGATGCTCAGACTCGGCTGATGCTGGGAAAATATATGGGCTTCTTGGTGACTGAGAAAAGCCGTAAATCCGAAGTTAAACTTGAAAATTTTAAAGCCTAATATGCATCCGCAAAATAAAAAAGGAAAATTTTTTACCAGTTTATTTTTAACACCCTATTTTTTTACTTTGGGCTGTCTTGTAATTTTGGCCGCTATCACTTTGCCGGTTTATAAAAATATCAGCCAACGATACGAAGTGGATAAGGAAATTTCCGATCTGCAAAAACAGATCATCGATTTGCAAACGAGCAATGAAGATTTAACCAAACTTAAAACTTATTTGCAATCCGATCAGTTTGCCGAAAAAGAAGCGCGCCTAAATCTTGGTTTGAAAAAGCCCGGGGAACAGGTGGCCGTCGTTGAAGACGCCGTTTCAGCCAACGGCATTTCAGCCGAAGATAATCTTGCCGCCGCGGCGATCAAGGAAAATAAAAATTCCAACCCGGTTAGGTGGTGGAATTATTTCTTCGGAAGATAAATAAATCCCCTCTAAAAAGAGGGGTGGCCGCGCCTCGCGGACGGGGTGTGTAATATCTAATATTAGCTATAATAATGTCAAATTATTGACATTTTTATTATTTTGTGCTATTCTGATAGCATAGTAAGTGGATCGTAGTTTGACAATTTGTAACCGGCTATTCTCGCGAAAAACTGATGAAAATAGCTATAAACAAAAAACCCGCAACCTTAAGGAGGTTTAAGATGGGTTTAAAAGAAGAGTTGATAGCGATAGGTTTTATCAATGTAACCTGGAGCAGTGAATCGGCGTCGGCTTCTGGAAGGATTCAGCAAGACGAGGGACATAAATTGTCATATAACTATAACAACGGCATTTCTATTGTTATTGATGATAAGGGATGTTCTTGGATAATTGCCAATAGGATGTTCAAAAGAAGGCCGGAACTCAAGGCGCGTTTCGAAAAAATGTTCAGTGATTATAAACTATCCGCTAATTACGGAGTATTCGTGCCTTTTTCTAATGATGGCGGGAATTATGCTAGCGACCATTGGCCGGAAGCTTATCCATCAAGAGAACAAAGACTCGTCGAAGCAATATGTGAGTATTTAGAAAATTAATCAACGGCTGTTTTCGCGAGACGATGAAAATAGCTAAACCAAACACACTCGCAACCTATAAGGAGGTAAAGATGAGTGTCAAAGTATTCATGGCGGCAATTGTTTCAGTGGCTCTGATGGGTTCTTGTCACAAAGTGCCCGACCCAAAAATTTTTTCCGATAAGGAATTGATAACAATTGTCATAAATATGTTAAACGAAAACGACATCAGGGCAGGTGAGGAGAAGTATAAAATAGAAATATCGCATTTAGCCACTTAATAATCTAACTTTGGCGGCACCGGTTGCGCCATATAAAATCTTACTTTGTTAATGTTTGTATTTTCCGAATTTTTTTAACTTTTT
>JGI20214J51088_10002773_pt1 | contig 11577 bp, 10 predicted proteins | sample WetSurMetagenome_FD_51088 | JGI IMG/M metagenome (IMG submission 51088)
AAGACCCTCGGGGAGCGGAACCCGAAGGTGCTCTGCACGCCGGAGTGTTTCACGGGCGGCATGGCCGTGCACCTCTACCGGAAGTAGGCACGGGCGAGCCGGGGCGGTCGTCTGGTTGATTTCGGCAATTCCTGGGGGCGAGCATGGCCGAGGTAATCCTTCGAAACGTGTGCAAGCTGTTCGGCAAGCAGTCCGTGGTGAAGGACTTCAGNCTGAACATAGCCGACGGCGAGTTCCTGGTGCTGGTCGGGCCGTCGGGTTGCGGCAAGAGCACCACCCTGCGGCTGGTAGCGGGTCTCGAGAGCCTGTCGTCGGGCGAGATCCACATCGGGGACCGCCTGGTCAACGACGTTCACCCCAGGGACCGCGACATCGCCATGGTGTTCCAGAACTACGCGCTCTATCCTCAGATGACCGTTTACGAGAATATGGCGTTCAGCCTGAAGATGCGCAAAGTCCCCAAGGACGAAAGCGACCGGACGATCCGCCGAGCCTCCGAACTGCTCCGGATCGACCAGTTGCTGGATCGAAAACCCGGCCACCTCTCAGGCGGCCAGCGGCAGCGGGTGGCGCTGGGGCGGGCCATCGTGCGCAACCCCCAGGTCTTCCTGTTCGACGAACCGCTTTCGAACCTGGATGCCAAGCTGCGCATCGCGATGCGCGCCGAACTCCTGGAGCTCCATCAGCGGCTCAGGACGACCTCGATCTACGTGACTCACGACCAGCTCGAGGCCATGACGATGGGGGACCGCATCGTGGTCATGAACGAGGGGGTGATCCAGCAGGTCGACCACCCCCAGACCGTCTACGACCACCCCATCAACCGCTTCGTGGCTGGGTTTATCGGGTCACCGTCCATGAATTTCATCGACTGCCGGATCGTCCGCGGGGCGGGCGGACTGGCCGCGGCGGCCGACGGGGTCCGGTTCCCGATCCCGGAAGCCAGGCAGGCTCTCGTGGGCCGCCACGTGGACCGGGAGGCCGTGCTGGGCATCCGGCCCGAGCACATCGACCTGGAGACGGATGCGCCGGGGACCCGGTCGCATGCGGGTTTTTCGGCGGAGGTACGGGTCGTCGAGAGCGCGGGGTCGGAGAAGATCGTGCACGCCAGCTGCGGCGGTCATGCGATCGTGATCCGGCTCGACCCGCACACGCGCCTGAAGCCGGGGGAAACCGTGCGGTTCGCGGCCCGGATGGAAACGGCGCACGTGTTCGACCCGGAGGGGCAGACCCTGTTTTAGCCGGCGGAGTGAATGGCGCGGCCGGAATGCTTGCGCCGGCCGCCACGAGGAGCGGAGTGGGACATGCCCAAGGTAACGATGCAGGAGATATCGAAGCTGGCCGGGGTGTCCCCCGCGACCGTCTCCCGGGCCCTGCACTCGCCGCACCTCGTCCGCAAGGCCACGCGCGAGCGGATCACGCGGGCGATGCAGAGCTCGGACTACGTTTACAACGCCACCGCGGCGGACCTGTCCCGGCGGCGCTCCACGACGATCGGGGTGATCATCCCGACGACCCGCAGCCTCGTGTTCTCGACCTCGCTGCTGGCCATTCAGGAAGTCGCCCAGGAAAACAACTTCACCATCATGGCCGGCAGCAGCAAGTACGACCCGCCGGCCGAGTCGGCCCTGATCTCGCAGTTCCAGGAGCGGCGGCTGGCCGGCATCATCCTGACCGGTTTTCTCAAGGGGCAGCAGGCCACGATCCGGCGCCTGGTCCGCGACGGGATGCCCTGCATCGTGATCTGGGACAAGCTGGACGACTCCGACCTGAGCTATGTCGGCTTCGACAATTCCAAGGCGACCTATGCCATCACGGAGTATCTCATCGGCCTGCGGCACCGGCGCATCGGCCTCATCATCGGGCCGTACTCCAAGGTCGACCGGGTGCGCCGGCGGCTCGAGGGTTTCATGTCGGCCATGCAGGACTACGGGATTCCGCACCAGCCGACGTGGATCATCGAGAAGGAGCCGACCCTGATCGACGGCAAGGAAGCCATGACCCGGTTGATGTCCATGCCGCTCCGGCCGACGGCGGTGCTCGCGGCGAGCGACACCCTGGCGGTCGGCGCGATGGCGGCCGCGCGCGATTTGGGGCTGCGCATCCCGGATGACGTCTCCATCGCCGGGTTCGACGACATCGACATCGCCGCCTACTGCAACCCCCCGCTGACGACCATGCGGGTGCCGGCCTACGAGATCGGCCGGCTGGCGGTCAAGGTGATCCTGGACATGGCCCGGACCGGCAGCCTCGAGGTTCAACGCTACTGCCTGGACACGAGTCTCATCATCCGGCAATCCTGCCGCCAGCTGAAGAAAAACGAAGTCTAAACCCCGCCATCTGGGAGCGCATGCATGGAAACTATCGGTCTGATCGGAATCGGGGTCATGGGGCGCACGGTCGCGGTCAAGGTCATCGAGGGCGGGCACCCGGTGCTGGCATACGACGTCAGCCCCGCCTGCATCGAAAAAGCCACGGCGCTCGGGGTGTCGATCGCTCCGACGCTATCGGACGTGGTGCGGCAGGCCCGGGTCATCCTGATGCTGCTGCCGGGGCCCGCAGACGTGAAGGCCTGTGTCGCCGGCCTGCTCGCCGCGGCCGCCCCCGGCACGGTGATCGTCGACATGGCCACAAGCGACCCGGCCACGACCGTCGAGATGGCCGAGCTGGCGCGGGCGCGCTCGGTCGGTTACGTGGACGCCCCCGTTTTAGGCCGGCCCGCGACGGTCGGGAAGTGGGCGCTGCCCGCGGGCGGCAGGCCGGAGGACATCGATCGCTGCCGGCCGGTCCTGAAGCTTTTCGCCGCCCACGTGCCGCACGTCGGGCCGCCCGGGGCCGGGCACAAGATCAAGCTTTTGAACCAGATGATGTTCGGCGCGATCAACGCCATGACGGCCGAGATGATGGCGGTTGCGGAGCGCATCGGGATCCCGCCGAAGCTCCTCTTCGACACGATCACCCTGAGCCAGGCCGGCACGGTCAGCAACCTTTTCAAGGAGCTGGGCGGCCGGGTGGCGGAGGAGCGCTACGACGACCCGACGTTCACGGTCGACCTCCTCATCAAAGACGTCGCGTTGGGGGTGAAGATGGCCAAAGAAGGCGGTGCTCCGCCGATCCTGGGCCGTTCGGTGGAGCTGATCAACGAGATCGCTCGGGCCCAAGGTCTCGGAGCGAGCGACACCTCGACCATGTGGAAGAGCTACCTCCACCTATGGGGCAAGGACCGGTAACCCCGACACGGCCGGAACCGGTGCAAGTCGATTATAACCGGGGAGCCTGCACCGCAGGCGGCAAGAGGCAGCCGACCCCATTGGGCAGCGCATAGAGAGGCAGATGCATTCACCACCGTGCCGCTTTTTGGTCGTTGTTTTTGACAGCCTGCGACCGGACAGTCTATCCGCGAACCAGACGCCGAACCTCTACGAGTTCTGTCGGTGCGGGGCCGTGTTTTCGAAAAGTCGCGCAGTTTTTCCAACCCTGACACGCGTCAACAAGGTCAGCCTGGTGACCGGCGCCACGCCCTCCAACCACGGTGTCTTGTTCAACATGTTCTACGATCCCGCCGTCTTTCAGGACCGCATCGTCGATATCGGGGACATGGACGTCGTGCTCGCGGCCGATGCGGGGGGACGTCGACTCATCACGGCCCCCACCCTCGGTGAGATTCTGGCTCGGTCCGGCCGGAAATTGGCTGTGGTTCACACCGGGATGCCCGGTGCACCGTGGCTGGTCAACTACAGAGGCGCTCAGCTGGGGCACTGCCATTTTTCAATCCACGGCCCCCAATGCTCGACCCCGGTCGATCTGGCCACGGAGGTCGTCGAGCGGCTCGGCGCGGTCCCCGCATCGGGGCACCCGAACCTGCCTCGGCTTGACTATGCCGTGCGCGCGTTCCTGGAGGTGGTCTACCCCCGCAGCGAACCGGACGTTGCGATCCTGTGGCTCAACGAACCCGATCACACCAGCCACCACTCCCCCGCCGGTTCCGATCTCATGGCGCAAACCCTGCGGGGGATCGACGCCCTGTTCGGCCGCATCCTGGCGTGGTGGCGCGCCGCAGGCCGGCGAGACGGGGTGCAGCTCGTCGCCATGTCCGACCACGGGTGCATTCCCGGCCACACGCGGTTGGACATCAATGGCCTGCTGAACCGGGCCGGCTTCCCCGCCGACCGGGACCCGTCGGCCGAAGGGGGAATCGTCAGCCTGCCGGGGTCGGTCGGCGCCGTCTACCTGCAGGAACCGCGGAAACACCTGCTTCCGGACCTGGTCGGCTGGATGCAGCGCCAGGAGTGGTGCGGCCACCTGTTCACCAGGGGGCCGGGGCCGGCGGAGGGGCACATCCCCGGGACCTTCTGCCACGCGCTGGCCGGCACCGACCACCGGCGCGCGCCGGATCTCGTTTACACCCTTAAAAGCCGCACGGACGGCAACGGCGGCTATTACGACTCCGGCAAGCCGATCGACACCGGGCAGCACGGCGGGCTGAACCCCCTGGAGCTCCACAACCTGATCGCCTTCGGGGGGGAGGCGTTCACCGGGGAGTACCGGTCGCCGGCACCGGCCGGGATCGCGGATGTCGCACCGACGGTGCTGGACCTGATGGGGCTGCCCCGGCCGCCCTCCATGACCGGCCGGCCGCTGCGGGAGGCGTACGCGGGCGGCCCGCACCCCCTCGAACCGGACCGGGTGCAGGTTTACGCCACCGGCGCGGCCGGCTACCGCCAAAGCCTGCGCGTCCGGGAGCAGGGGAGCAGCCGCTATGTCGATGCCGGCTGGATCGATTGAGGCACCCATGAGCGAGCTGCTCGCCATTCGCCGCCTGAGCGTGGTGTTCGACACCCCGGCCGGACCGCTGCCGGCTGTGACCGACGTGAGCTTGGAGGTGGCGCACGGGGAGACGCTGGGGCTGGTGGGGGAGAGCGGCTGCGGCAAGAGCGTGACCTGCCTGACCGCACTCGGCCTGCTGCCGCCCAACGGCCGAGTGCCGTCCGGAGAGGTGCTCTTCCGGGGGCAGGACCTGCTGGGGCTCGACGAGCGTCGGATGGAATCCGTCCGCGGCCGGGACATCGCCATGGTCTTCCAGGACCCGATGACCTCTCTCAACCCCGTGCAAACGATCGGCCGCCAGATCATGGAGAGTCTGCAGATCCACCAGGGGCTCGGCGCGCGCGCGGCGGAGGGCCGGGCGGTCGAGCTCCTGCGCCGGGTCGGCCTGCCCGAACCCGTACAGCGGGCCCGGGATTACCCCCACCAGCTCTCGGGCGGCATGAACCAGCGGGCCATGATCGCCATGGCGCTCGCGTGCGGGCCGCAGTTGCTCATCGCGGACGAGCCGACCACGGCGCTCGACGTGACCATCCAGGCCCAGATTTTGGAGCTGATGCAGGAGCTGCGCCGCGATAGCCGGACCGCCATCATCCTCATCACCCACGACCTCGGGGTGATTGCCGAGACGGCCGACCGCGTGGCCGTCATGTACGCCGGCTGCGTCGTCGAATCCGGTCCGGTGCACGCCATCTTTCACCGCCCGGCGCACCCCTACACGCACGGTCTCCTGGGGTCGCTGCCGCGGGTGGATCGGAGCCAGGCCGAGCTGGTGCCGATCGAGGGCACGGTGCCGGCGCTGCACGAGCTGCCCGCGGGCTGCCACTTCGCGCCGCGCTGTCCACGCGCGGTGGATCCGTGCCGGGCGGGGAAACCGGCCATGCACGCGCGGGGAGGCGGGCACTCGGTCGCATGCTTCAACCCCGGGGGGGGGACGCCGTGACCACGGACGCTGCCGCCACGACTGCCGCCGAGTCGCCCCTGCTGGAAGTGCGCGAGCTGGTGCGCCACTTCCGCGGAAAGCGGCGACGCCCGTTCGGCCGGCCCACGGTCGTTCGCGCGGTGGACGGCGTCAGCCTCAGCCTCGCCCCGGGGGAGACGCTCGGCCTGGTCGGCGAGAGCGGCTGCGGCAAGTCCACCGTCGGCAAGGTGATCCTCGACATTCTGCCGCCGACCGCCGGCCGCGTTCTCTACCGCGGACGAGACACCGGTGCGCTGGCGCGGGCGGAGCTGCGCCGGCGGGTTCAGATGATCTTCCAGGACCCGCTGGGGGCGCTCGACCCGCGCATGCGGATCGGCGACCAGGTCGCGGAGCCCCTGGCGATTTTCGGCGTCGGGACCCCGGCCGAACGACGGCAGGCCGCCGCGGAGATGCTCGAGCGGATGGGCCTGAAGCGCCACATGGTCGCACGCTACCCTCACGAGTTGAGCGGCGGCCAGCAGCAGCGCGTGGTGATCGCCCGCGCGCTGATGCTGAAACCCGAGCTCGTGGTGTGCGACGAGCCGATTTCGGCGCTGGACGTCTCCATCAAGGCGCAGGTGATCAACCTGCTGTCCCGGCTGCAGGGGCAGCTCGGACTGGCGTACCTGTTCATCTCGCACGATCTGAGCGCGGTGCGGCACATCTGCCACCGCATCGCCGTCATGTACCTGGGCCGGGTGGTCGAGACCGCACCCCGGGAGGAGCTGTTTGCGCGCCCGCTGCACCCGTACACGCGGGCGCTGATTTCCGCCGTGCCCGTCCCGGACCCCTCGGTCCGCCGGCGGCGCATCATCCTGAACGGCGAGCCGCCCAGCCCGATCGACCCCCCGAATGGATGCCGGTTCCACCCGCGCTGTCCTTCGGCGAGGGCGATCTGCGCCGATGCCGCCCCGTCCGTGCGGACGGCTGAAAGCGGACACACCGTGATATGCCATTTTCCGGGGGACGCATGACGCTGCGTTTCATGAGCCAGCGGGTCTTGCGCGCGCTCGTGACCGTGTGGCTCGTGGTCACGTTCACCTTCGTCATTCTCAGGGTGACCGGGGACCCGGCCGACACCCTGCTGCCGGACGACACGCCGCCCGAGGTCGTCGCCCACTACCGTCGGGCGTGGGGCCTCGACAAGCCCCTGTACGAGCAGTACCTGCTCTATTTTAAAAGCGTGGCCCAGGGCGACCTGGGGCGATCCTTCCGCGACAATCGCGAAGCCGTCGAGGTGATGCTCGAGCGCATCCCGGCCACCCTGCGGCTGGGGGGGAGCGCGCTGGGCCTCGCCCTCGTTTCCGGCATCCTGCTGGGGACCATTGCGGCCCTCCACCGCAACAGCGCGCTCGACCGCCTGACGATGGCCTTTGCCGTGTTCGGCTACAGCATGCCCAATTTCTTTTTAGGCATCCTGCTCATCTTCCTCTTCGCCATGAAGCTGCGCATCCTGCCGAGCGCCGGCAGCGAGACGTTGGCCCACATGGTCATGCCGCTGGCGACGCTGGCAACCGCGCACGCCGCCGGGATCGCGCGGTTCAGCCGTTCGGCCATGCTCGAGGTCCTGAACGAACCCTACATCCGGACGGCCCGGGCAAAAGGGGTGCCCTACAAGCGCCGGCTCCTGCGGCACGCCCTCCCCAACGCCATGATCCCCATCATGACCATCGCCGGCCTCAAGGTCGGCCACCTCATCGGCGGGGCCATCATCATCGAAACCGTGTTCGCGTGGCCGGGGGTCGGCCGCCTGCTGGTCATGTCGGTCGCCTCGCGCGACCTGGCGGTTGTCCAGGCCATCGTCCTGATGCTGTCCGGCTCGATGATCGCGGCCAACCTGACGGTCGATCTGCTCTACGGCTGGGTGGACCCGCGGATCCGGCTGAGCCGGGCGGAAGGGGACAGGTGATCCATGCCGGTGCGCCCGCCAGCCGCCCAGATGCCCGATCCGCCCGCAGCCGATAGGTGGGCCGGTGTGCCGGACATCCGACGGCGCATGGCCCGGCAGCCGTGGCTGGTGTGGTGCTGCTTAGGCGTCCTTGGCCTCATGGCGCTGGTCGCGGTGTTTGCCGACCTGCTCGCCCCCATGCACTACGCGCACCAGGATCTGGCTCAGCGGTTGAAGCCCCCCTCCTTCCTGGGCGGCCCGAGCGGGAACCTCCTGGGCACGGACCAGCTCGGGCGCGACGTTCTGAGCCGGCTCATCTACTCGATCCGCATCAGCATCTCGCTTGCGCTGGCGGGCACCCTGATCGCCTCCTGCCTGGGCACGGTGCTCGGCTTTGTCGCCGCCTCCCTGCGCGGGCTGGCCGAAGACGTCATCATGATGCTGGTCGATTTCCAGGGGTCGGTGCCGTTTCTCATCATCGCGCTCGCGGTGCTGGCCTTCCTGGGCAACAGCCTCGTGCTCTTCGTTCTCCTCATCGGCCTCCACGGATGGGAGACCTATGCCCGGCTGTCCCGCGGGCTCGTTCTGTCCGCCCAGGAACGCGGCTACGTGGTTGCAGCCCGGACGCTGGGCGCCGGTCCCTTCCGGGTGTACGGGCGGCACGTGCTGCCGAACGTCGTCAGCGCGCTGGTCGTGCAGCTTACCCTGAACTTCCCGGAAACGATCCTGCTGGAAACGGCGCTCAGCTTCCTGGGGCTCGGGATACAACCCCCGCTCACCAGCCTGGGGCTCATGCTGGGCAGCGCGAGAAATTACCTCGCCGTTGCGTGGTGGATGGCGGTGTTCCCCGGGATGGCGATCTTCATGACGACCTTGTCGATGAGTGTGGTCGGGGACTGGCTGCGGGACCGGCTGGATCCGACCATTCGGAAGTAGGCAACCACAACGCGGACCGGCAGACACCGGAATCCCGCACAGAAAAGGAGGTGCCGGCGATGGTAAGGGAAGCGCACAATCGGAAGGTGCGTGGGGTAGCCGTTGTCGCGCTGGTGGTGAGCCTCTGCGGCGCCCTGTCGGTCGACTTGGCCCGGGCGGCGGACGGACGGCCCGATCTGGTCATCGGCGTCTCGAGTCTGCCCGAGAGCCTCCGGCCGAGCGAGATCAGCAACACGCTGAACCGGATCAAGCTGATTTTCCTCGATCACCTGATCCGCCGGGATTACGGCGGCACGCCCGAAGGGGACGGCTCCGAGCTGGTGCCGAACCTGGCCGAGTCGTGGACGTGCATCGAGCCGACCGTGTGGGAGATCCGGATCCGCAAGGGGGTCAAGTTTCACAACGGGGAGGAGATGACCACCGATGACGTGGCCTTTTCCTTCTCGGCCGACCGGTTCTGGGGGCCCAATGCGCAGGAGCCCGACGGCAAGCGCTATTTCGACGTGCTGAAGAAGGTCGAAGCCGCCGGCCCGGACGTCGTCCGCTTCGAGACCAGGGCGCCGGACCCGATCTTCCCGCTGCGGTTCTCGTCACCGGTCAGCTTCGTGATCCCGCGCAAGTACTACCAGGAGGTCGGCGCCGACAAATTCGCGCTCAACCCGGTCGGCACCGGCCCTTACAAGCTCACGGCCATCAAGAAGGGCGATTACATCAAGTTCGCGGCGCATGACGCCTACTGGGGCGGCCGCCCTCCGGCGAAAACTATCACGCTGCGCCTGGTCCCCGAATTGGCGGGGCGCATCGCCGGACTGGTTTCCGGGGAGTTTCACCTCATCGAAGGCGTGGCCCCCGATCTCGTCGACACGCTCAAGGCCTACCCGGACGTCGACGTGCGGCGGGTCAAGATCGAGAACGAGCGCCTCCTCGTGATCAGCACCGTTCACCCGATCACGAAGGACAAGCGCATCCGCCAGGCGATCGTGCACGCGATCGATCGCCAGAAGATCATCGAGACCCTGTGGCGCGGCGAGACCGTGGTTCCCAAGCCGTTCAATTTCCCGTCTTACGGCCCGTATTACGACCCGACGCGGATGCCGCGAGAGTACAACCCCAAAAAGGCGGTGGAGCTGCTGAAAGAGGCCGGGTACAAAGGGGAACCCTTGAACTTCCGAGTCACCAAGGGGTACTACGTCAACTACGAGGATGCGGCGCAGATCATGCTCGAGATGTGGAAAAGCGTCGGGTTGAATGTCAATCTCGAGATCCGCGAAGGGGCCAGCCTCGCCTGGAAGGGGGTAAAGGACGGAGAGGTCGCACTCGTCAACTGGTCGAGCGGGATCCATATTGCGGACCCGGTCACGCCTCTGTGGGTCGACTGGGGGCCGGCCGGCCCGCGGGCGATCGGACCGGGGAAACCCAACGCCAGCTGGGTGGTGCCGGACGAATTCGCGGCGCTCGGGAAGAGACTCGAGCTCGAAATGGACGTCTCGGCGCGCAGGAAGGTCCACAAGCAGATGGTGGACATCATCGAGGACGAATGCCCCGGTGCGGCGCTGTGGATGGAGGTGGTGTGGTACGGGGTGCGCAAGAACATCCAGTGGAAGCCCTACAGCTTCTGGTATATGGATTTCGGGCCCCGCAACTTGAAGTTCGTCAACTGAGTGCCGCGGCGGCGGCGTACTGAGAGGGGGATGGTTTTGGGTACAGGTGCCGGATTCGGAAAGACCATTTTCGTAGGTGACGCGTTTCTCCACTTCAACGCCCCGGCCATCGTGGCGGCGCTTGCGCACACGACGGTGACCGAGGTGGCGCTGCGACCGGGGGCCGGGTGGACGATGGAGGACCTGCGGCCGGAGGTGCCGGGCTACAAGCGCAGCAAGCTGGACCAGCAACGGGAGTCCATCGACCGGGTGCTCGCGGCCATGGGCATCGACGTGCGCTGTCAGGGGCTCCACATCGTGTTCCGAGGGGACCTGCTGGCCGGAAGCGGCATCGGCGCGAGCGCCGCGGGGTGCGTGGCGCTGGCCCGTGCACTAAGTGACCAGTTCTCGCTGGCCCGGACGGAGGCGGAGATCAACGCCGCGGCGCTCGAGGGCGAGAAGGCGTATCACGGCGACCCGAGCGGCGTGGACAACACGGCCTCCACCTTCGGCGGGGTGCTCTGGTTCCAGCGAGACCCCGAGGCCGGCCGGTACGGGTTCGAGGGGCTGACGCTCGGCGCTCCGCTCGACATCGTCCTCGCCAACAGCGGCGTCAATGTCGACACCTCCAAGGTGGTGGCTTTCAAAAAGCGGCAGATCGAGGAGCGTCCCGATGCGTACCACGCCGCACTGAACGCCACCCACGCCCAGGCNCGCGCACTGCGATCGGCGCTGGCGGCGGCGGACAAGGTCGCGATCGGGAGAGTGATGGACGACCACCACCGGGTGCTCCACGGGCTCTCGTTTTCACACGAGAAGATCGAGCGCATCGTCGCGATCGCCCGGCAGGAGGGTGCGCTCGGTGCCAAGGTGACCGGCGGCGGGNTGGGGGGGTACACGCTCATCCTGGCCGAAGACGAAGACCACCAGGCGCGCATCGCGCGCGCTGTGCGGGCGGAGGGGTTCCAGGCTCTGGCCACGCGGATCGTGCCGTGATGCGGCTGCCTCAGGGCCTTGATCGAGGGAAATAGCGGTCTCATCCGTGACCACAACCACAAGGGAGGCGAACATGAAGATGGCGAAAGTGATCGTGATGCTGTTGGCGGTGGCGCTCTTCTGCGCGGCGGCCCCCGCGGGCCACGCGGCCGAGAAGGTGAAGGTCGGCTACCTGCACACTCTGGCGGTGGACGGCCAGATGTGGCTCGGCGTGCACAAGGGGTATTTCGCGGAACAGGGGCTCGAGCTCGACCCGGTCGTGTTCACCTCCGGGGTGCCGCTGATGCAGGCGCTGAGCGGCGGGAGCGTGGACGTGGCCATCATGGGTGCGG
>JGI20214J51088_10002774_pt1 | contig 11577 bp, 17 predicted proteins | sample WetSurMetagenome_FD_51088 | JGI IMG/M metagenome (IMG submission 51088)
ATCCCATGATGATGGCGTCGGCTGCATCCAGCGTCGCCCATTCGGCTTCGCTCAGATTGCCTTCGTTGCTGATTGCCATGAGTATCGCGTTCGCGCCCGTTGCCACGGCTTGCGCCTGTTTTGCCGTATGTCCGTATCCGCTGTGATATACCACGACGACGCTCACCATATCTTGCTCCTGCAAAAGTTGATCCGGATATCGAAGCGTATCACTTCGGCTGCGAATGGCAACCTCGCCGCGAGGTCGATTATTCCGGTTCGGCTTTGAGCGCCAGCGCACGTTGATACAGCTCGTTCTTGTTCGCCCCGGTGATCTTCACCGCCAGTTGTACCGCCTGTTTCAGCGGCAGTTCTTCGAGCAGCAAGGCCAGCGTGCGCTCTGTGCCTGCATCCAGTCCCTCCGTTCGTTCCGGTGCGCCGGATATCAGCAGCACGAATTCTCCGCGCTGATTGTTCGGATCGCTGTTCAGCCAATCCATCGCCTCGCCGAGTCTGCAGCGATGGATGCTTTCGAACAGCTTGGTGATCTCGCGCGCGAACACGATCTCGCGTTCATCGCCGAACACCGCATGCAGGTCTTCCGTGCATTCCAGGATACGGTGCGGCGCTTCGTAGAACACCAGGGTGTAAGGATGCTCGGCCAATCCCTGCAGCACATTTCGCCGTGCGGCGGATCTGTTGGGCAGGAATCCGTAGAACAGGAAATGCGGCGAACACAGGCCCGATGCTGAGAGTGCGGTGACAGCTGCACTGGCGCCGGGAACAGGAATGACGCGAAATCCTGCTTTACGCACGGCTTCCACCAGCACCGCACCGGGATCGCTCACCGCCGGGGTGCCGGCATCGGTTACCAGCGCGACGTTTTGACCCTGCAGCAGCAGGGTGATGACCTTTTCAGCCGCACCCCGTTCGTTGTGCTGGTGCAGTGCCAGCAACCGTACATCGCTGATTCCATGGTGCTGCAGCAATTGCCGCGTGTTGCGGGTATCTTCCGCAGCGATCGTATCGGCAGCACCCAGTACCTCCAAGGCGCGCAGGGTAATGTCACTTAGATTTCCAATCGGTGTGGCGACTACATATAATGCGCATTCTAAATTTTGCTTGGGCTTGTTATGCAAACTGTCGCCTCTGGGTCTGGTTGGTTACGCGGGTTTCTTGTCGCCGCACTATACGTGAGCGTTTTTGGCTGCGCCACTCCGACGCCGACTGCCCCCAAGACTGCTACTCCCGCCCCTGTCTCCCAACCCGTAGTTCAGACACCGCCAGCCGCCCCCGTGACGGCCAGCCCTGCTGCCCAACCGCCTGTGGTTACGGGTGTGATCCCCGCCCCGGCTCCGCTTGCGGCGACACCCTTGCCCGCAATCGGCACGGAACCCGCTGCTCCGCACATCGCACTGTTGCTGCCGTTGAACTCCCCTGTTTTTGCCAAGGCAGCCGGCGCCGTGCAACAGGGTTTCCTCGCCGCTGCCGGCAAAGAGCTGAACGGTTTGCCTGTTCGCGTCTATCCCTGCAACGATGAAAGCACCGAGATCGTCGCGCTCTATCAAAAGGCACTGCGGGCCGGCGCGGTCGCGGTAGCCGGTCCGCTCACCCGCAACGGCGTCGCCGCACTGGCGGCGACAGGTCCGGTTGCAACACCGACGCTGGCGCTCAACCTGGTGGATGACACGCGGACCGACCAGCTTTATTTCTTCGGTCTGCCGCCCGAAACAGAGGCACGCCAAGCCGCCCAGCGTGCCACGACGGCCGGATTACTCAGCGCCACCGTCGTTTCCACGAATTCCCCGCTTTCCAAACGACTGGCGCAGGCATTCTCAGACGAATGGCAGCGCGAGGGCGGCATCCTTCAGGCCGGGATCATCTATGACGGCGACCCCACGCCCTTGAAAGACCTGTCGCAGGAACCCGGCACTTCGGTATTCCTTGCCGCCGAACCCGACAAGGCCAGGTTGATACGCCCCTACATCAATTCCGCGATACCGGTCTATGCCACTTCGCAGGTCTTCTCGGGCAATACCAACACACTGACCAACTATGACTTGGCCGACGTGCGTTTTTTCGATATGCCGTGGTTACTGCAACCCGACCATCCGGCTGTGATGATCTATCCGCATGACGTGCCTCCCATGACGCCAGACCTGGAACGCCTGTATGCTCTGGGTATCGATGCCTATCGCTTGCTCCAGGTCCTGTATCAGCATAATCCGGCCAATGTCTTGCCGCTGGACGGTGTCACCGGCAAGATCTCGCGAAATGGACACGTGTTCCAGCGCGAGGGCATCTTTGCCATCATGCGCCAGGGATTGGGAGTTCCCGTAGAAGGCAAATCGCGCCAATGAAACCCGGCGCTCAGGCCGAACAGGTTGCAGCGCAATTTCTGCAAAAGAACGGCCTGAGATTGATACAGAGCAATTTCCGTTGCCGTTTCGGGGAAATCGACCTGATCCTGCGCGATGGAGAAACCCTGATCTTCGCCGAGGTACGCCAACGCAGCCGCGGCGATTTCGGCGGGGCTGCCGCCAGCATCGACGCGCACAAACAGCGGCGTCTTATCCTCACGGCGCAACACTACCTTTCATCTTTGCCGCACATTCCTCCCTGCCGTTTCGACGCCGTGCTGCTGGATGCCGCAGATAACATAGACTGGGTTAAAAACGCTTTCGAGGTTTAAGGTAAAATCGGCACCCTGTCATCCATTCATTTTCCACACCATGACCCTGACTACCCGCATCGGCAAACACTTCGACGACAGCGCGCAACTTAAACTGCAAAGCAAGGCAGTGCTCGCCCAACCCATAGCGGACGCCGCACAGGCGATGGTCGCCTGCCTGATGAACGACGGCAAGATCCTGGTTTGCGGCAACGGCGGGTCAGCTGCCGATTCGCAGCACTTTGCCGCCGAGCTGGTCAACCGTTTCGAGGTCGAGCGTCCTGGATTGGCCGCCATCGCGCTGACTACCGACAGTTCGGTACTCACCTCGATCGCCAACGATTACGATTACCTCCAGATATTTTCCAAGCAAGTGCGCGCACTGGGCATGGACGGCGATGTGCTGCTTGCCATCTCCACCAGCGGCAATTCGCCCAATGTCATTGAAGCCATCCAGGCCGCGCACGAGCGCAACATGCCGGTCGTCGCTCTGACCGGACGCGACGGTGGCAAGATGACAGCCCTCCTGAATCCGACAGATTTTCATATTTGCGTCCCGGCAAAAAGCACGGCGCGCATCCAGGAAGTCCATCTGCTTGCATTGCACTGCATTTGCGATGCCATCGATCATCTGATTCTGGGAGGGGAATGATGCGTTATGCGTTTGTATTTTTCGTCTTTGCATTGAGCCTGTTGCAGGGTTGTGTCGCGCCGGTCGTAGCTGCCGGAGTCGGCGCCGGCATCTCCGTGACCGCTACCGATCGCCGCACTCCCGGCGCGAAGGTCGAAGACGACACCATCGAAAGCAAGGCGCATAAACGCATCAGTGAAAAATACAAAGACACCGCGCAAGTGAAAGTCACCGCCTATAACCGCTTTGCGCTTGTCACCGGCATGGCGGCGACCGAAGAGGCAAAGATGGATATCGAACGCATCGTCGGCAGCATCCCCAATGTCAAGGGTATCGCCAACGAACTGGTAGTGGCGAACGCTTCCACCGCCAGCAGCACCTCCAATAACGATGCTCGCATCACCAGCAACGTGCAGATGCGTTTCGTCAAGAGCCCGGTGCTAAAGGCTGACCAGATCAAGGTCGTCACCGAGAACAGCGTGGTGTATCTGATGGGCCTGGTCACCCGTGCCGAGGCCGATGCCGCTTCCGATATCGCCAGCACCACTTCAGGTGTACAGAAGGTGGTGCGCGTTTTCGAGTACATAGACTAGTGAACTACCCGACTCCCGGTTTCGAGAACAAGATCTGCACGGCTTACCAACTGGCAGCGCGAGTCGCCGCTTTGCCGCGGCCACTGGTGTTCACCAACGGTTGTTTCGATGTGCTGCACCGCGGCCACGTCACCTATCTGGCCCAGGCCCGTGCGCTCGGTTTTTCGCTGGTCGTCGGCGTGAACAGCGATGCTTCTGTGAAACGCCAGGGCAAGGGGGATGACCGCCCGATCAATTCCGAACTGGACCGCATGGCCGTGCTGGCGGGACTCGAATCGGTGAGTCTGGTGGTAAAGTTCGAAGAAGACACGCCACTCAATCTCATCCTTGCCTGCAAACCCGATGTGCTGGTGAAGGGTGGCGACTGGAAGCCGGAGAACATCGTCGGCAGCAAAGAAGTGAAGATCTGGGGCGGCACGGTACACAGCATCTCCTTCCTGCATGAACGCTCCACCACCGCATTACTTAAAAAGATACGCTCACTATGACCCCTACCGAAATCACCCTGCATCAACAATCCAGAATGCTGGAGATCGCCTTCGACGACGGCGCCCGCTTCAAGCTGCCTTTCGAGTTCCTGCGCGTGTATTCGCCTTCCGCTGAAGTGCGCGGCCACGGTCCGGGACAGGAGACGCTGCAAGTCGGCAAACGCAACGTGATGATCACGGAGGTCGAGCCAGCCGGCAGTTATGCCGTCAAACTGGGATTCGACGACGGCCACGACACCGGGCTCTACACCTGGGAATACCTGCACGAACTGGGCAAGTATCACGATGCGATGTGGCACGATTACCTGACCAAGATGGAAGCGGCCGGCGCCAGCCGCGATTAATACATGCCGTCACACCGGCGAAGGCCGGTGTCCAGTGATTTAAAAAAACTGGATTTCGGCCTGACCGAAGGGCCGGAATGACAATACCAAGGAGTTCAACATGAGCAAAACCACCCATTTCGGTTTCCAGACCGTAGACGAGAACGAAAAAGCCAAAAAGGTCGCCGGCGTCTTCACTTCCGTCGCCAGTAAGTACGACATCATGAACGACTTGATGTCGGTCGGCTTGCACCGTATCTGGAAACCCTTTGCTGTCGGTTTGGCGAACGTGCACGAAGGCCAGCGCGTGCTGGACGTGGCGGGCGGCTCTGGCGACATGTCGAAATTGTTCCTGAAGAAAGTCGGCAGCCGCGGCCAGGTGGTACTCACCGACATCAACAACGCCATGCTGCGCGTGGGCCGCGACCGCCTGCTGGACGAGGGCATAGCCACGCCGACCGCGCAATGCGACGCCGAACACCTGCCCTTCCCCGACAACTATTTCGACTGCGTCAGCATCGCCTTCGGCCTGCGCAACGTAACCCACAAGGACGCCGCCCTGCGCGAGATGCACCGCGTACTCAAGCCCGGCGGCCGCGTCATCGTGCTGGAATTCTCCAAGGTCGCCAAGCCGCTGGAGAAAGTCTACGACCTCTACTCATTCAAACTTCTGCCCAAGATGGGCGAACTCATCGCCAACGATGCCGACAGTTACCGTTACCTCGCCGAATCCATACGCATGCATCCGGGGCAGGAAGAACTGAAGCAGATGATGGTGGATGCGGGGCTGGAGCGGGTTGAGTACTTCAATATGACGGGTGGGGTGGTGGCGGTGCACCGAGGGTATAAACTGTAATATTCCTATCCCGCCGCAATGATATCTTCCTGCTTATATTGCGGTGCGGAATCTAACACTGTTGAACACGTGCCTCCAAGAAGTTTCTTAGAAAAGCCATTCCCTAACAATTTAGTTACTGTTGACGCTTGCTTATCCTGTAATCAAGGGTTTTCAAAAGACGAAGAGTACGCCATTGCTCTACTTGCTCAAATTGGGACATCTGAATATCTGCAAGCCAAAATTGAACCTAATGGCGTAATTGACAGAGCATTTTCCAGATCACCAGGGTTTGAGCAACGATTCATTGATCGACTAAAAACAGATGAAAATGGGCGCGTGTATATTGAGCCGGAATTGGACCGCTTAGAAAAGATATTGATTAAAATTGTTTGCGGCCTATTTTGGCTTCAATACAAAAGGGTTGCTAGACCAGCTGTGCTAGGTCCAATAGGTTTCTGGCCATTCAACATTGAAGATAGTCGCCCTGTTAAAGCATTTCTCCCCGCATTCAATGAACGATTCACATTAAAACGTTGGACAATTGTTCAAGATGCTGTTTTTGAGTATATGTTTGCAAAATTGGTCAACGGTCAACATTGTTGCATTATTAATTGGCATCGAACTCTTTGGATAACTTGTATTGTTCCTAGCCCCTTATCTTGCCCTTCGCATACAGGGCAACATGAAATCAATCTCACGGATGCCAAATAGCCCGGTAGGGTGGGCAAGCTTTTGTGCCCACGCGGTTCGTTGCTCATCAGTTTCGTAGGTCGTGTTAGGCCGCAGGCCGTAACCCGACATCGCGGAATTCTGGAAACGTCGGGTTACGCTGTACTAACCCGACCTACCTTCTACAAACCCGCCCTTGCATCTTCCCTGAACTTCGACGATGATATGCATCACATTTGTAATGCACGAGGTGTCCCATGAAAACCGCCACCATGCCCGCGCTGCGCGTGCAGCCCGAATTGAGAGAAGCCGCAGAAAAGATTTTGCGTCCGGGAGAGACGCTTTCCGCATTCGTCGAAGACTCATTGCGACGCAACGTGGAATTTCGCCGGACACAGCAGGAATTCATTGCGCGGGGCCTTGCTTCTCTGAATGCAGCACAGGAGAGCGGAGAGTATGTCTCCGCAAAGAAAGTGCTGAATAAACTCAGTGCGAAATTGGAAAAAGCCCGTAACAAGAAATCTGCAAAATGAGTTATCGCATCCGCTTCACGCTTGAGGCTGAAGATGATTTGATGCGTTTGTTTGATTTTTTGTTGGAACAGGATGTTGGCACTGCCGCAATGGCTGAGACAGCCATTTACAAAGCGATAGAGCTCCTTGAGCTCTTTCCCTTCTCATGCCGGAAGGCAGACAGTGAAGGAAGTAATTCACTTCTACGTGAGTTGTTGATTCCTTTTGGCGGTACAGGTTATGTCGCGCTGTTCAAAATAGAAAGCAATGAGGCGGTAACTATCATTGCCGTACGTCATCAACGCGAAGACGATTACCACTAGCTTTTTTTTGTTTTATTTATTGGAGTTTTGTAATGACCGCTTTACCCAAATGCCCCAAATGCAGTTCCGAATACACATACGAAGACGGCTCCAACTATGTCTGCCCCGAGTGCGCGCATGAATGGTCAAAGGACGCGCCCGCCGCTGCCGGCGAACAGGCAAAAGTATTCAAGGACGCCTTCGGCAATGTACTGGTCGATGGCGACTCCGTCACGGTGATCAAGGACCTGAAGATCAAGGGTTCGTCTTCGGTAGTGAAGGTGGGCACCAAGGTGAAGAACATCCGCCTGGTGGATGGCGATCATGACATCGATTGCAAGATCGACGGCATCGGTGCGATGCAGTTGAAGACGGAATTCGTGAAGAAGGCTTAAACGTCTTGCCGGGCGTTCACCCTTCGACTAGCTCGGGGTGAACGGCATTTTTGTTTCATTGATGGAGTTTCAAAATGGGTGGCTGGGGTTGTCCGCACGAGGTCGATGGCAAATGTCAGCGCGTGAACAATATTCCGTGCGACCTGGGCATGAAGGGTTGCGTACTGTTCGGACGTTTCCGCTTTGCCGATCCCGGCAAGAACCGGCCCAAAAAGGCACCCGACAATTTGCCTGCCAAAGCGCCATCCCCGGGCGATGACAAGCGATAATCCTTTCGATCTCATCTACCGCGACGATTCCTTGCTGGTGGTGAACAAACCAGCCGGTTTGCTGGCCGTGCCGGGACGCGGCCCGGACAAGCAGGATTGTCTTTCTTCACGACTGCAACGTAAATTTCCCGATGTGCTGGTTGTGCACAGGCTGGATATGTCGACTTCCGGCCTGATGGTGTTTGCCCGCGGAGCCGGGATGCAGCGCCGCCTGTCGCAGATGTTCCAGGAGCATGAGATGAAAAAGCGCTATGTGGCCATAGTCGCAGGCAAGCTTGAGCCGGAAACGGGCGAGGTCGGCCTGCCGATCATTGCCGACTGGCCGAACCGCCCCTTGAGAAAAATCGATGCCGAATCGGGCAAGCCCTCACTTACGCGCTACCGGGCGGTACAGGTCGAAACCCGCAGTAATTCCGAGCACTTGCCCATCGACGGGCTCAACGCAAACTTTTTTTTTGAGGCCACTCGCGTCGAACTGGAACCCGTGACTGGCCGCACTCACCAGTTGCGCCTGCATATGTCCGCCATCGGGCATCCCATACTCGGCGATGCGCTGTATGGCGATGCTGCCACCGCACCACGCTTGATGTTGCACGCCACCAGCCTGGATTTCTTACATCCGCTGACAGGTACACCCTTGCTTTTTGCCTGCCCACCCCCATTTTAAATCTTGCATAACAAGGAACGCTTGATTATGGTGTGGCCTATAATCGGTTTCGTTTCTCACTTTTTTGGACTTCAACATGGCGTTGCCAAAAAGCTTTCTCACTGCAGTTCTGACTCTTGCCGTTATCATATTCGCCATCTTTGCCGGCTATGTCTGGGTCGCGCTGAACTGGAGCTACTCGGAAGGCGAACGCGCCGGATTCATGCAAAAGCTGTCGAAAAAAGGCTGGATGTGCAAGACGTGGGAAGGCGAGCTTTCCCTCGTCGCCCTTCCGGGCGCTGCACCCGAGAAATTCCTGTTCACCGTCCGCGATGATGAAGTGGCAGCCAGGATCAACCAGCAAGTTGGGCAGCGCGTCGCGCTGACTTACGAAGAACACCGGAGCTTGCCTACTACCTGTTTCGGCGATACCGGATATTTCGTCACCGGCGTAAGGCTCGTATCTCCATGATAATATGACTGTAATCTGTCATCTGTAGCATCGCTGACGGGGTGCCATATTGCACCCCGCTTTGAATCTTCCCACTTATGAGGAATTACATGAAACGTTTTGCACTCTTGTTGACCATTGTTCTGACCAGTATGTCTTTGCTCGCCACCAGCGCTGAAGCCAAGCGCTTCGGCGGCGGTGGCAGCTTCGGAAAACAGCGCACCATGAGCGCGCCCGCGCAAAATTCGCCTGCAGCAGCGCCCGCCGCGATACCTTCGCAACCGGGCGTTGCACCCCAACCCGCGGGCAACAGATGGCTTGGCCCTCTGGCGGGCCTGGCGATCGGCGCCGGTCTAGGTGCGATGTTTGCCGGTGGCGGCATGGGTGGTGGAATTGGCTCTATCCTGATGATGATCCTGGCTGGAGTTGCGGTGATGTTCCTGGTCTCGATGTTCCGCCGCAAGCAGGAACCCGCGATGCAATATTCGGGGGCAAGCGCACCTTATGGCGGTATGCAGGAGCCCGTCCAACAAGCGTATAGCGGCGGTGCGGCACCTGTTGCTGCTGCCAACATTCCAGCCGACTTCCCCGTCGAAAGCTTCCTGCGCAGCGCCAAGACCTCGTTCATACGCCTACAGGCCGCGAATGACCGCAAAGACCTGGACGACATCCGCGAATACACGACGCCGGAGATGTTTGCCGAGGTTTCGATGCAGTTGCAGGAACGCGGTGACGCTCCGCAAAAGACCGATGTGGTTACCCTGAACGCAGATCTGCTGGAGGTGGTCACCGAGAACGACCACGCTATCGCCAGCGTGCGCATGAGCGGCCAGTTGCGCGAGAACAACGGCACGCCTGAAAGCTTCGACGAGATCTGGCATGTGCAGAAAAGCCTGAAGGACAACAAGTCGGTCTGGCTGTTGGCCGGAATACAGCAGGTTTGATTCCAAAGTAAAGTAAACTAGAGGGCATGGCGCCATCCGCTGTGCCCTTTTTTATTTGAACTCTTTGTAAATGCGTTTTTTCCGCTTACTCAAGATCATCTTTGTCGTTCTCCGTTTCGGCCTGGACGAGTTCTTGCTGGCGCATATCCGTACTAGCTGGCTGCTTCGGCCGCTCAACGTGCTGTTGTTCTTCCGCGACACATCGCGACCGCGTGCCGAACGTCTGCGTTTGGCGCTCGAAGCATTGGGTCCCATCTTCGTCAAGTTCGGCCAGTTGCTTTCCACGCGCCGCGATCTGATTCCCACCGATATCGCCGATGAACTGGCCAAGCTCCAAGACCGGGTTCCGCCTTTCCCTTCAGATCAGGCTGTGGCTTTGCTCGAACAGGCTTATGGCAAACGATTGAGTGAAGTTTTTGCCGAATTCGATGAGACGCCCGAGGCAAGCGCTTCCGTGGCACAGGTTCATTTCGCCGTGTTGCCGGATGGGCACGAAGTGGCGGTCAAGATATTGCGCCCCGGCATTTTGAACGTCATCGAACATGACATCGCGCTTCTTCAGATCTGCGCCGGCCTGATCGAACGCTGGTCGGAAGACGGCAAGAGGCTGAAGCCGAAGCTGGTCGTTGCCGAGTTCGACAAGTACCTGCATGACGAACTCGACATGATGCGCGAGTCGGCCAATGCCAGCCAGTTGCGACGCAATTTTGCCGACGCCAAATTACTGCTCGTGCCGGAAGTACATTGGGATTGGTGTTCCGCCCAGGTGATGGTTATGGAGCGCATGCACGGCATCCCGATCAGCCAGACCGGGGCGTTACTCGAAGCTGGAATCGACCTGTCCAGACTGGCATCCAACGGCGTGGAGATCTTCTATACGCAGGTTTTCCGTGACGGCTTTTTTCACGCCGACATGCATCCTGGCAACATTCTGGTGGCATACGATGGCCGCTATGTGGCGCTGGATTTCGGCATCATGGGCACGCTGACGGTAACAGACAAGAATTACCTCGCGCAGAATTTCATCGCGTTCTTTAACCGCGATTACAAGCGTGTCGCCGAGTTGCATATCGAATCGGGCTGGGCTCCGGCCGAGACGCGTGTGGACGAATTCGAGGCCGCCATCCGCTCGGTATGCGAACCTATCTTCGACAAGCCGTTGCGCGAGGTTTCCTTCGGAAAGATTCTGTTGCGGTTGTTCCAGACCTCGCGCCGTTTCGGTATCGAAATACAGCCGCAGCTGGTATTGCTGCAAAAAACCCTGCTCAACATCGAAGGCCTGGGCTTGCAACTCGATCCCGAACTTGACCTGTGGAAGACCGCGAAGCCATGGCTGGAGCGCTGGATGAGCGAACAAGTCGGCTGGCGCGGCTTCATCAAGGCCTTGCGCGCTGAAGCGCCGCGTTATGCGACCTTGCTACCGCAACTGCCGCGACTGGTGCATCAGCGCTTGAACCTGGACCTTGCTGCCCAGACCGCACCGCTGCTGCGGGAGATGTTGCTGCAACAAAAAAAGCGCAATGCCTGGTTATCGGCCATTGCGCTTCTGCTGTGCGCGTCCTTGTTCTTCGCTGTTTACACCTGGTTCGCCTAAACGAATCCGCTTTCCATCAGTTCTGCTGCCAGCATTTTGTAGTCTGCCGCGCCCGGGCTTTGCGGCGCGTAGGCAAACACATCCAGCCCGTGCATCGGGCTGGTTGCCAGTGCCACCGTTTCGCCGATGCGGGTTTTGCACACCAGACCACCGTAGCGCTGTTTGAGTTTGTCGTAAATGTCATAGGACAGTTTGCGGCGGGAATCGAAGCGCGTTACGACGATGCGGCGCTCGAAGGTGCGTTGCAATTTCTTTTCCAGCACATTGAGTGC
>JGI20214J51088_10002775_pt1 | contig 11576 bp, 9 predicted proteins | sample WetSurMetagenome_FD_51088 | JGI IMG/M metagenome (IMG submission 51088)
GCCGAATTGCGCGCCCGCCGTGGCGGCCCGGTCGAAGTCCTCCGGCCGCAGCAGCGTCCCGGCGCCGATGCCCATCTCCGGAAAACGGCTGCGGATCGCCGTGATGGCTTGCGCCCCCTCCGCCGTCCGCAGGGTGATTTCCATGATAGACAGCCCACCGGCCAGCAGACTCTCGGCGATCCGGAGCGCCGTATCCACGTTCCGGATCGTCATGATGGGCAGCATGGCCTGGCGGGCCAAGATCCCCCGAAGCGTCTCGTCTTTTGTGGTCATGATGATGTCCCCTCGCACTCCGTTGCCGTTTGAGCCTGGATGATGTCGAGCAGGCGAGCGGTCGCGCGATCCGGCGACTCCCCGTCGTCGTTCTCGATCACGACCGAGGCGCCCACGGGCGCGTCGTACGGCTGCCGCCGCAGGAACTCCTCCCAGTGGGCAAGTTTCCAGTCATCGCGCGCCTCGCCCCGCGCCAGCATGCGCCGTCGGGCCGTGTCGGATGACACGATCAACCAGACCGCCATCAGGGGCGCCGCCCGCGCCTGGCATTCCGTCCGAACTCGCGCAACCCACGCCGGATCGTTCAATTCCGGCCGGAGTGGCGCGTCGATGACGACGACCTTGCCCAAGGCCAGATGATCGTACGCGATCGCTTCCAGCGTGGCGTATTCCTGGGGCCGCACGTCCTGCCAGTAGTATCGGCTGTCGCGGTCAACCGCTTCGCCGGAGGCCCGCAGGACGAGATCGACCCACGGGCCAAGGAGCCGATCCTTGTCGAGGAGGATGCCATTGGGCACCCGGCGGACCAGCGCCCGCGCCAACCGACTCTTCCCGGTCGCGGCCCCGCCGGCCATGAGGACAAGACACGGCTTGAGCATGCGGTCCATACGCTCCACCTCGGACGGCCGCCCTCCCTGACGCGTCCGGCGATTGCCGCAGGATGGCGCAGAGGGGGAGCGCCTGTCAAGCGAAAGGCGCTGATGAGCGGAGACGATACACCACAAGACGCACAAGAAGCACAAGGGGTTCAGTTTCCCGGGGTTGATGAGAACTCTGCTGGAAAGAAAAGAAGAGTCCCGCGTGCCCAGCACCGGGGAGATGAACCGCGAAGGACAATCTGGTCAGGCGAGAACTTCAGTTGCAACGGTTGGGATGAGTCGCCGTGTTGGCAGGGGCCTCGCTCCTGGAGTATAGTGCGTCCCATGGATGCGATGTCGCTTCTGGCCCTCGTCGAGGATGCGCGGCGCGCCCTGACAGGCGCCCTGGTGCGTGGGGTGTACCCCGCCGGCTCGTCGGGCCTCTGGATGGAACTGGTCACCACGCAAGGCGTCGAGAGCCTGCTGGTCAGCGCCGACGAGTCGCTCCCCAGGATCGTCCGCGGCGCCGGTCGGCCGCCACGGGCCAAGACCCTCACCCCCCTCGCCGGTCTGGCCCGCCGCGTCCTTCCCGGTACCCGCCTGGACACGATCGAGCAGCGCGGCTTGGAACGGGTGGTCACCCTGGAATTCGCGGCGCTGGTGGCCTCGGCCTCCGGGGCGGTGTCCCCGAGCCGTTACCGTCTGCATGCCGAGCTGTTCGGGTCCCGTCCGAATCTCATCCTGACGGACGCGTCCACCGAGACCATCCTCGAAGCCATTCGACCTGGCCCGGCGGCCGGAGCGCGGCCGCTCGAGATTGGGAGTTCCTACACGCCTCCCCCAGTCGCCGCACGGTCGGATGCCCGGCTCCTCGGCAACCGAGAGGCCGTCCAGACCGCTCTGACACCCTTCCTGGCGGCAGAGGCCAGAGCTGTCTCGGCCCTGCGTCAGGCGTTCGTCGGCCTCACGGACCGCTGGGCGCACGAGGTCACCGCGCGGGCAACTGAGGAGACCGCGGCAGGCCTGGCGGCCGCGCTCGTCGCCCTGCTTCGCGAGATCGAATCCGGCCCTTGGGAACCCATGGTCCTCCCTGACGCGACCGGCGACCCGACCGAGATGTCTCCTCTCCGGTTGCGTCACCTGCCGGACGATCGGCAACGGGCCTACCCCTCGCTTCAGGATGCGGCCGAGTACCTGGCCGGCTCCCTGGCCGCACGCCACTCCCGTGATGCCCGCCGGCGAATCCTCGGCCGGCTCCTCCGCGGCCTGGAGGGGCGCCTCCGCTCCCGGCAGGCCAAGCTGCTCGAGGAATCCCGAGAATTCGGCCGCGCCCAACTCCAGCAGCGTATGGGGGAGATCCTGGTCGCCCACCAGGCAGAGGTTTCCCGGGGGGCGACGCAGGTGACGCTCCCCGATCCTGTGCAGGGGGCCGACGCTACCCTGGCCATTCCCCTGGACCCGTCGGTCTCCCCTGCCGCCAACGCGGAACGCCTCTTCAAGGCGGCGCGCCGGGGCCGTCGCGGCGTGACGCGCGTCACGACGCGTCTGGCCGAGACCGAGGCCGAGCTGGCGCGGGTGCAGGCCTGGAGCGCCCGGGCGGCGAACCCTGCCGAAGCGCTGGAAGCCCTCCAGCGCGAACTGGAGCAGGTGCCGCGCCTCTTGGGCCCGCGCGACCGGGACGCCCTGACGGCGTTCGCGCCCCAGGCGGCTCCGACCGGGCGGCCCGGTCCGCGTCCGGAGCGCCCGGGTAAAGATGGTCGCCCGGCCGGGCCCGTGCCGCGTCGCTTCGTCTCGTCGGACGGGCTGCCCATCCTGGTGGGGCGAGACAACGAGGGGAACGACTACCTGACCGTTCACCTGGCCCGGTCGGAGGACCTCTGGTTGCACGTGCAGGGTTTCTCGGGATCGCACGTCGTCGTCCGGCCCCGAACCCGGACCAGCGGGTTTCCCCGGCGGACGCTGGTCGAGGCCGCGCAGCTCGCCGCCTACTACAGCCAGGCCCGCGATCACGGGAAGGTCACGGTGGACTACACCGTGCGCAAGTACGTGCGCAAGCCAAGGAAGGCCAAGCCGGGGTTGGTGACGATCACCCAGGAGAAGTCGATCGTGGTGTCCCCCGACAAGTCGCTCATCGCCAAGCTGGCCCAGGGAATTGACGATTGACGATTGCCGATTGCCGATTTGACGGAGGCGGCGCCACGGATTCTCCAATCGTCAATCGACAATCGTCAATCGACAATCAGCCTATGCGCATCGCGGTCATAGACGTCGGTACCAACACGGTGCGGTTGCTGGTGGCGGACAGCGCAGGCGGGTCCCCCTACCGACCCCTGCTGACCGATCAGGAGATCACCCGCCTGGGCGAAGGGTTGCTTTCCGACAAGATGCTGCAGCCGGCCCCGATCCGGCGCACGCTGGACGTCCTCCGGCGCTTTCACGAGACCGCCGACGCTCAGGGCGCGGCCACCATCCGCGCCGTCGGCACCAGCGCCCTGCGTGAGGCCGTCAACCGCAACGAATTCCTGGTGCGCGCCCGAGCCGAAGCCGGGTTGGAGATCGCAGTCATCTCCGGAGAGGAGGAGGGGCGGCTCACCCTCCTGGGGGTCCGCGCCGGATTGCCGACACCTCCGGACCGAATGGTCATGCTGGATATCGGCGGTGGGAGCACCGAACTCCTGCTGGCCGACGGGCCGCGGATCCTCGCCTCCGCCAGCACCGGGCTGGGGGTGGTGAAGCTGACGGAACGCTTCCTCAGGGCGGACCCTCCCGATCCGGTCGAGCTGGATGCCCTGAGGCGCGTCGCCGCGAGCCGGTTCGACCGCCTCCTGCGGGAAGAATTCCATGGCCTGACGCCCGAGGCTGCCCTGGCGGGAACCGCCGGGACGGTGACGAGTCTCGCGGCCATCGACCTCGGCCTGGTTCCGTACGACCCGGACCGTGTCAACGGACACCGACTGACGCGGGAGCGGGTCGTGGAACTACTCCGTCGATTGGCATCCCTCCCACTTGCGCGCCGGCGGGAGGTCCGCGGACTCGAAGCCGGACGGGCGGACGTCATGGTAGCCGGAGCAGCGGTGTGCCTCGCGGCCATGGACGCTCTGGGCGCCGGGTGCCTTACGGTCAGCGATAGCGGGCTGCGGGAAGGGATCCTGCTGGATCTGCTCGGCGGCGACGCGCCCGCCGACCGACCGGCGGAAACTTGACAAGGCCGGGGTGATGCGTTACACATGAACAACCCGCGCGACGCCCGAGCCTCGGCGTCGTGCCGCCTTACTGCTCTATGGACTCACGACGCGTGCTCATCCTGAACCAAACCTTCGAGCCGCTGCAACTCTGCAGCGCCCGAAGGGCTGTGATTCTGCTGTTTGCCGGCAAAGCCGAGCGGATTGAAGACACTGCCCACGTGATGCGGTCTCCCTCGACGACTGTCCACATTCCCTCAGTCATTCGGCTCCAACATTTCGTGAGACAACCGAACCCACCGACGTTGTCTTTTAACAAGAAGAATATCTTCAAGCGCGACGCCTTCACCTGCCAGTATTGCGGCCGGAACGGCGGCGAGCGGATGACCATCGATCACGTGATCCCCAGGTCCCTCGGGGGACGCACGGTGTGGGAGAACGTGGTGAGCGCATGCCGGGCTTGCAATCTCCGCAAGGGCAACAAGTCCCCCGGCGAAGTCGGTCTGCGGCTGGTGCGGAAACCCACCCGACCCCGCTCGGCGTCCTATTTGGGCATCCTGGCCTATGCCTCGCATCATGACGAGCGCTGGCGAAGGTACCTGCCGGCCGAGGCGGACGAGGCGCCGGCCACAAGGATCTGCTGACAGGAGGTTTGCCATGGTGATGCGGCACGCGATGCGAGTGTTTTCGATGCTGGTCCTGGTCGCGGGCGTGTGGGCACTGACGCCGCAACCCGCTGCGGCCGCCACGGCCGCGCCGGCCGGCGATCTTCGCCACGAGGTCGCACCCGGAGACGGCTTGCGCCTGATCGCGGGCTATTACTACGGGGACACCCGGCAGTGGGAGCGGATTTGGCAAGCCAATCGGGCGCAGGTCCGGAATCCGAACCTGCTCAAGCGGGGTAGCGTCCTCGTGATTCCGAATGCCGTCGCGCCGACCGAGCCGTTTGCCGAGTTCGCCGCTCGGACCCGCGGGGGAGCCTCCGTTGGGCGGATCGCAGAGCCCGCCGTGGCCGCCAATCCGCCCGCGTTGCCCGGCCCCTCGAAAGCGCGGTAGAGATGTGACCAGCACACGCGACGCGCGCCGGCGGGGTGGGGTGGTCGAACGCCCTCCCGCATCCGAGGTCCGACCGGGCCCGGCTGCGACGGAACCCCATCCCGGAGCGGAGGGGCAGCCCCGTTTCAGGCTGGTCTGCGACTACCAGCCCCGCGGGGACCAACCGGGGGCGATCGCCCAGTTGACCGCGGGACTCCACGCGGGCGAGCGCCATCAGGTGCTCCTGGGCGTGACCGGCTCCGGTAAAACCTTCACCATGGCGAACGTGATCGCCGCGGTGGAGCGCCCCACGCTGATCATCGCCCACAACAAGACGCTGGCCGCCCAGCTCTATAACGAGTTCAAGCAGTTCTTCCCGCACAACGCCGTCGAGTACTTCGTCTCCTACTACGACTACTACCAGCCCGAGGCGTACATCCCGCAGACCGACACCTACATCGAGAAGGACTCACTCATCAACGACAACATCGATAAGCTGCGCCACTCCGCCACCCGGAGTCTCCTGGAGCGGCGGGACGTGGTCATCGTGGCGTCCGTCTCGTGCATCTACGGCCTCGGGTCGCCCGAGGTGTACTACGGCATGGTGCTCCTTTTGGAGGAGGGCGCCGCCAGCCCCCGGGACGCCATGCTTCGGAAGCTGGTCGAGATCCAGTACCAGCGCAACGATCTCGACCTTCATCGGGGGACATTCCGGGCTCGCGGCGACGTCGTCGAGATTTTCCCGGCATACGATGACTTCGCCATCCGGGTCGAACTGTTCGGAGACGAGGTGGAAACGATCGTTCAGTTCGACCCCTTGACCGGCGAGAAACGCCATCGGCTGCGGCGGGTCCCGATCTACCCCGCCAACCACTACGTCACACCCCAGGACCATCTGGAGCGCGCCTTTGCCGCCATCGAGGCGGAGCTGGGGGTTCGGCTGGAGGAACTGCACGGCGCCAACAAACTGCTGGAGGAGCAGCGGCTGCGCCAGCGCACCCTCTTTGACCTGGAGATGATGCGCGAGATCGGCACCTGCAAGGGAATCGAGAATTACTCCCGGCATCTCTCCAACCGCGAGGCGGGGGCGGCGCCCCCGACCCTGATGGATTACCTGCCCAAGGACGCCCTGGTCATCATTGACGAATCCCACCAGACGTTGCCGCAGGTCCGCGGCATGTACCGCGGCGACCGCTCGCGCAAGGAGACGCTGGTGGAGCATGGCTTCCGACTGCCCTCGGCCCTGGACAACCGCCCACTGACCTTTGCCGAGTTCGAGCGCTGCGTGAACCAGGTGCTCTACGTCTCGGCCACGCCGGCCCCCTACGAGCTGGAGCGGGCCGCCGGCCAGGTGGCGGAGCAGATCATCCGCCCCACCGGGCTGATCGATCCCGAGATCCTGGTTCGGCCCACCGCCGGGCAGATCGATGATCTGATCCACGAGATCCGCGGGCGCGCCGCCCGGACGCAGCGGGTCCTCGTCACCACGCTCACCAAGCGCATGGCCGAGGAGTTGACCGATTACCTCTCCGACGTGGGGATCCGGGTGCGCTACCTCCATTCCGATATCGACACGTTGCAGCGGAACGAGATCATCCGCGATCTCCGTCTCGGCAAATTCGACGTCCTGGTCGGGATCAACCTGCTGCGAGAAGGGCTCGATATTCCTGAGGTGTCCCTGGTGGCAATCCTGGACGCGGACAAGGAGGGGTTTCTCCGGTCGGCCGGCTCGCTGATCCAGACCGCGGGACGAGCGGCGCGTAACGTCGAGGGGCAGGTGATCTTCTACGCCGATGTGATGACCGCCTCCATGCGGCAGGCCATCGGGGAGACCTCGCGCCGCCGCCAGCGGCAGTTGGCGTACAACCAGGAGCACGGGATCACCCCTGAGAGCATCAAGAAGGGAATCCAGGACGTGCTGGCCAGCATCTACGAGCGCGACTACTACACCGTGCCGTCCGCCGACGATCGCGCGGTCGACTACATTCCCCGCGAGGAGATCCCGGGACTGGTCGCCCGGCTGGACAAGGAGATGCGGGCCGCGGCCAAGGCCCTGGAGTTCGAGAAGGCGGCGGAGCTCCGGGACCGGATCGCCGACCTGGAGCGGCGGCGACTGGGGATCGTGGACGGCACGTCATGACGACACCCTCGCATGGATCGCCGCGATGTCGAATGGGGAATGGGAAATGCCGCGTGCGGACTGGCGGCCCCGGACGCAACTCCCGCATGCCGCATGCCGCATGCGTCTTGGCCTTCGCTGCGCTGCTCGCCCTCTGCACCGTCGGCCTCGCGGTGCGCGCGGTTGCCCAGGACCCTGTCGCCGGGCCGGATCCGCGCCCCGCTCCGACGAGCGAGGCCACGAAACCGGTCCCGCAACTCGCCGTCATCGAGGTGCGACCGCTCTCGACGGGCGATCCGCCGACGCTCATCAGAGTCTTCGGAAAGGCCTTCCAGCCCGACTCCATGATCCAGGTCGCCGACGAGCCGATCCCGACGACGTACCGCAGCGCCGAGGAAATGCGCGGCACGATTCCGGCTCATCTGCTGGTGGTCCCACGCGAACTGACGGTGGGCGTCCGGACCCCCGGCCCCGGCGGCGGCGCCTCCCTGACCGGTCGGATCACGGTCGCCACCTCGGTGTTCCCAGGACGCTTCGTGGTCTTCACCTCCAACCGACGCGGCGGTCGAAACCACCTGTATCTGCTCGACCGCCAGCGCAACTCGGTGGACCCCCTCGAGGAGGCCAACAGCGCCAACGCCAACGACGGCTACCCCGCCATCAGCGCCGATGGCCGGTTCATCGTGTTCCAATCGGATCGCAATCGCGGGCAGCAGGACGTGTTTCTCTTTGATCGCGAGCGGCGGGTGCTCGATTCGCTTCCGGAGGCGAATCATCCGACGGCCTTCGACGGCTTCCCCGCCATCAGCGCCGATGGCCGGTTCATCGTGTTCGAATCGGACCGACTGGGAAAACTCAAGGTCTTCCTGTTCGACCTGCAGGGGCGCGCCCTCTCGGAGCTGAGGCACGCCAACGAAGGCGCCGCCGACGACGGCCTCGCGGCGATCAGTAACTGAGAGCCACCGTGATCCGCTGGCCGCTGCGCGCAGGCTCACGAGGCGTATTCGGAAGCGCACGGCCGGCGGCCGGCGGCTAGGGGCGGGTGTCTAGCGGCCAGTGGTTGCATCGCAGTTTCACCACGGGGAGGAGGGGCCACCATGAAGGGAAAGGTAAAGTGGTTTAACGTCACCAAGCGTTTCGGCTTTCTCGTGCGGGATGATAATGGTCCTGACGTCTTCGTGCATGCCAGCGACGTCGAAGCGGGGCGGACGTTGCGCGAAGGCGAAGTGGTCGAATTCGAGGTCGGCCAGGACGATCGGGGTCGCCCCAAGGCGACCCAGGTGCGTGTCGCGGCCTGACGCCCGGCGTTCGGCCGGATCGGCCGAGGTCGCGCCGATCCCTATTCAACGCACAACCGCGGGCCCATCGCGCGGCGCCGGACGCGGGTGCGCACTCGGACCGTACGAGGGAGCCCTGCCGGACGATCCGCGTGCCGTGTGTGGCTGCCCTCAGGGCCATGAGACTCCCAACGATGCATCCCGCACTCCGTCTCACGCTGTGGTACATCCTGGCTGCCGGCGCGTGGATCATCTTGTCCGACCGCGTGCTGGTTGCCCTCACCAGCGATCCGCTCCTCCTGACCCGCCTCCAAACGGCGAAGGGCTGGGCCTTCGTGGCCAGCACCGGCCTGTTTCTCTACCTGTTCGTCCGCCGGGAGATCGCGAAGATCGAACAGCGGGACGCCTTGGTCCGGTCCACCGAAGCCTCGCTGCGACTCCATGGCGCCGCCCTGCACGCGGCGGCTAACGCCATCGCCATCGCCGATCCCGCCGGGAACGTCATCTGGGTGAACTCGGCGTTCACCCGCCTGACGGGATACACAGCGGAGGAAGCCGTCGGCCGGCCGCTCCATCACCGGGGTGTGATGGGCCAGGGCGCCGCGTTTGATCGGATACTGCAAGAGATCGCGCTGTCGGGCGGCCCGTGGCATGGCGAGATGCCCGTCACCCGAAAGGACGGAACCCCGTACACGGAGGAGCAGACCATCACTCCGGTCAGGGACGGCACCGGCGTCATCAGCCATCTCATCGCCATCACACAGGACGTCACCGCGCGGATACAGGCCGAAGCGGACCTGGCGGCGGAGCGGAACCTCCTGCGCACCCTGATCGACAACCTCCCCGACTACATCTTCATCAAGGACCCGCAGAGCCGTTTCGTGATAGTTAACCGCGCCCAGGCCGACCTGCTCGGGGTTTGCTCGCCGGATGAGGCGGTCGGGAAAACCGACCAGGATTTCTTTCCCGCCGCGTTGGCAGCCCAGTACCGCACCGACGACGAGCGTGTCGTCCGGTCCGGCGAACCACTCCTGCATCACGAAGAGCGGGGACCGAGTCGGGACGACGAGCCGGAGTGGCATCTGACAACCAAGGCGCCTTTGCGGGATGGCCGGGGGGGCATCGTCGGTGTGGTCGGCATCAGCCGGAATATCACCGCGCTGAAGCGCGCGGAACACGCACTGATCGGGCGCACCCGCCAGTTGGAGGCGATCCGGACCGTCAGCGCCGAGATCACCCGCGAACTGGATCCGACCACGCTGCTGAACCTGATCGCGCGGCGCGCGGCGGAATTGGTCGGCGCGCTGTCGGGGACGCTCTATCTCTGGGATGCGGACCAGCAGGCCCTCGTGTCGCACTCCTGGATCAGCCCGGGAGCGCCGAAGGGCACCCGGGTCCGGCGCCTGGGGGAAGGCGTGGCCGGGACCGTCGCGGCGCGGNGCCAGGGAATAATTGTCAACGACTACCGCACGTCCGCCTTCGCCACCCCGGAAAGCCTGCGAAGGCCCGGAGTCACGGCGGTCATCGGGGAGCCGCTGCTGTACCGCGAACGGTTGGCCGGGGTGATCGCCCTCGACAACGAGGGGTCCGGCAAACGCTTCACCCGCGAAGACGGTGAGATCCTCGCCTTGTTCGCCACTCAAGCCGCCATCGCCGTCGAGAATGCCCGGCTCTTTGCGGAGCTCAATCGCTCGTACGCTGATCTCCAGCGGGCGCAGGAGGAACTGGTTCGGGCCGAGAAGCTCCGGGCGCTGGGGCAACTGGCGGCGGGGATCGCCCACGACCTGAACAACACCCTAGCCGCCATCCTCGGCCAGGCGGAACTCATGCGCACGCTGACAACGGAACCGGAGATCATCGACTCGCTTGGCATCCTGGAGGTGACGGCGACGGATGGCGCCCAGGTGGTGCGCCGCCTGCAGGGATTCTCCCGGCAGCAGCCGGCCGGCGCGCTGGTCCCCTGCGATCTCGCCCGCGCGGTCGCCGAAGCGCTGGAGATCACCCGGCCCCACTGGCGGGACGACGCCCAGCGACAGGGTCGGCTGATCGAGGTCAAGACCGACCTGGAGAATCTGCCACCGGTCCTGGGGCGGGTGTCGGAGATTCGGGAGGCGCTCACCAATCTCATCTTGAACGCCGTGGACGCCATGCCTGAGGGGGGCGCGCTGAGTGTGGGAGGTCGCCTCGTTAATTCGCCAACGGGTCCACTCGGTGAGAGACCGACCCTGCCATCCCAATCGACCAATGAACCATTCAACCACTCGACATCCTGGGTGGAGCTCACCGTGACCGACACCGGCGTCGGGATGACGGATGACGTTCGGCGCCAAGCGTTCGAGCCCTTCTTCACGACCAAGGGCGGCCGGGGAACCGGATTGGGCCTGTCCATGGTGTACGGCATCATGGAGCGGCATGGGGGAAGTATCGAGGTCGGCAGCACACCCGGACACGGCGCCACCTTCACGCTGCGCTTTCGAACCGAACCCGAGCGCCCTGCGACCGCGCCGGCCCGGCCTCCCGGCCGTCGCCCCTCCCGCCGCGTCCTCGTCATCGACGACGACCCGCGCGTCCGCGGAACCATCGCCGGCCTGCTGCGCGCCGCCGGTCACCGCATCACCGAGGCCGCCAGCGGCGGCGAGGGCCTGCTGCGCTTCACCGAAGAACCGGCGGAGCTGGTCCTCACCGACCTCAGCATGCCCGAGGTCACCGGTTGGGACGTGGCGGCGGCCGTCAAGGCCCGCCTCCCGACCTGCCCCGTGGTGTTGCTGACCGGCTGGGCAGACCAGCACACGGAGGAGGCCGCCGGCCCCGACCTGGTGGACCGCATCCTCCACAAGCCGGTGCGTTTGCAGGAACTGCTGCAAGTGATCGAGGAGTTGACCCCGATCAGGGAGACGAGCGGCGCCCCGACACAGGATTCGGCAGATCCGTGAGATCGAGAGCGGCCACGGCCGTGAAATCTGCGGGGATCGGCGCCGCAAACTCCAACCACTCCCCGCCCGCCGGATGGCGGAACCCAAGCCGCCAAGCGTGCAGCAATTGCCGGGGTGCAGGCGGGGCACCCGCCGCGCCGCGCCGTTCGCGTCGACCGCCGTACACCTCGTCACCCACC
>JGI20214J51088_10002776_pt1 | contig 11576 bp, 9 predicted proteins | sample WetSurMetagenome_FD_51088 | JGI IMG/M metagenome (IMG submission 51088)
TATGTCCGGATGCAGGAATCGGCCTACTGGCTTGCCAACAAAGGGCGCAAAAAGGAAGCGGTGGAAATCCTCGCCTACATCGAGGCCAAAGCCACGGGCAAAGTAACCGAGCGCGACCCCAACGCGCTTGTTGTCCCGCCGGCTCCTAAAGTCGTCGGCCCCAAGGCTCTATTCTCAAAAGACTACCGCATGATCACCGCGGGTGTTTGGATTACCTATTTCTGCGGCTGTTTCACGGTATACGGCCTAAACGCCTGGCTCCCTTCCCTGATGATGGAAAAGGGATTCCAAATGACCTCGGCATATGCCCTGGCCATCGCCAACAACGGCGCCGCAGTCATCGCCAACTGCTCGACCGGCTTCGTCTCTGAGATCATCGGCCGCAGGCCGAACCTCATCATGAGCTACCTGCTCGGGGGCTTCTCCATCCTCTTGATGGCCTTTGTCGGAGGCGGTTTCACAACAATTCTGGCGGCCAGTATCTTCATGGGCTTTGCGATCAACTACGCGATTACGGCCGTGCAGCCCCTGATGGCGGAAGGCTATCCAACCGAATTCCGGAACACCGGAGTGTCCTGGTGTCAGGCGTTCGGCCGCGTGGGCGGAGCGCTGGCTCCGATCGTGTCCGGGGTTATCATAGGGATGCAGCTTGGGCTGAAAGTCTCGTTCCTTTTCTACATCATCCCTGCCGTTGTCGGCGCCCTGGCGGCTTTCCTATTCGTCAAGAAGGAAACAAAGGGCAAATCGCTCGACCAGTTAGCCCAGGAGACAACATTTGTCGGCCATTGATTGAAGGCTCATGGCATGGAAACAATGCAATCTCGAATTTATGAATCTTTGCTGAGATAGGAGGGCTTATGAAGTCTAAGTCGTCACGAAGGGAATTCCTGAAAGCCGGAATAGCAATGCCCGCAGCCGGGCTCATTTCTTCACGCAGCCTGGAGGCGCTATCTCAAACGCCTCCCGAAGTTATGTATCGAATGCTGGGAAGCACAGGTTTGAAGGTCAGCGCTATCGGGTACGGCTTGGGATATGACCCGGAGCCCGACATCGTTTCGCGCTGTATCGACTTGGGCATCAACTATTTCGACACGGCGCCCAATTACGCGAATGGAGAAAGTGAACGGATCCTCGGCGCTTCAATTAAGGGTAAGAGGGACCATGTCGTAATATCCACCAAAGCCGACACGAAAACAAAGGCAGATATCTTGAAGGAAATGGATGCTAGCCTGCGCAATATCGGAACTGATCATGTTGACGTCTATCTCCTACACGCCAGAGATACAGCGGAAAGAGTACCTGATGAAGCACTTGAAGCTCTGGAGATTGTAAAAAAACAGGGAAAAACCCGGGCCATCGGGATCAGTTGTCATGACCCCAATAACATGGCGGACCATGTCATAAGATGGAAGCTGGACCTCATGCAGAGCACCTACAGTTATGCGATTGGCGCTCCTTTTAGGGATGCGGCGATTAAAAAAGTGCACGATGCCGGCATCGGCGTGATAGCAATGAAGGTTATTATTGGATTAACCACCGCACCAAGGGATAGGTCGCAAAAACCCAAACTGAAGGCCGAAGAAACTCCTGTTGCTGCACTTCGGTGGGTTCTCCGGAACCCAGCGATTGACACAACGGTTCCGCATCACGGGAGCATCAAAGAGGTCGAAATGAATGTGCGCGCGATGACAGGATCGTACTCTCCGGCCGATGAGAAGCTTTTGTATGTGCGGAATGAACAGAACCGACCGTATTACTGTCGTATGTGCTACCAGTGCCAGGGCCACTGTCCACGCGGCGTGCCGGTAACGGACGAGTTGCGCTTTTTAGCCTACAACGACTTTGGCCAAAGCCTCTATCAGGCGCGTCTGAATTTTATGGGGCTGCCCGGGAATATACGGGAGGTGCGATGCCTTGATTGCTCTTCCTGCGCAGTTCAGTGTCCTAATGGCGTTAGGGTACGGGATCGGCTGATCCGGGCGCAGGAGATTCTGACATCCTAATTCCAAATATAGCCGGGAGGCACACGAACATATCCCGTGTGCCCCCCGGTGGTAGCTTGTGGCCGCAGTGCTACCTTGCCTTGCCTGCAATGGACATAACCGTCCGGCCTGTCACCAATCAGGTTCATGCATCGATCCAAAGTTTTATAGTCATTGCAAGATCGCTGTCACAAATCTGTGATAAGTTCTGGTTGATGTAGTAGCGAAGCGTGTATTACTTTGTGGTGAATCCTGTTTTGTTCTGACAGATAAAGCGCCGGATGTTTTTCAGACTATCGGATACGTCTGAGAAGATAATTTTTCAAATAATGAAGCAGCGGGCGCCTCGCAAATTGGCGTTCAGCGGTACCTGGAGAATCCCTATGTTACACGAGAAGCGTCTTACACGTCGAAAATTCATGAAAGGCGCTGCGGCCGATATGGCGGCAGCTGCGGGAGCAGGCGCTTTGGCCGGATTTGGGACGCCGCCTGCGGAGGCGAAGACCAAGTGCTCTTCAAATATTCCTGGTAAGTGGGACTATGTGGCGGACATTGTGGTTCTGGGAACCGGAATGGCCGGACTTTCGACGGCTGTCACGTCGGCAGATGCCGGTGCCAGGGTGCTTATTCTGGAAAAACTGTCTCAACAGTACGAGGGGGGAAACAGCAAAGTATGTATGCAATTCATTTGGGCTCCCAAAGATATCGCCAAAGGGATTGCCTATATCCGAGCCATGGACTGTGGAATGACAGGAGATGAGGAAATTTTCAAGGTCATGTCCGAAGGGTTAGCGGAAAATCTCTCGGTACTCAAGGATCTGGGCGCAACTCTGGCGCCTTTGCCCCTCGCCCTTGCCGATATTGCATTTCCGGAACTGCCGGGCAGTGACTGCTATCAGGCTTATGCCTGGGCTGCGAATGGAGCCAACCGAGGAACAACGGGTGATGGCCGATTGTGGCAATTCATGCGCGATCAAGTGCAGAAGCGCAATATCCAGGTCTTGTACGAAACGCCTGCCAATGAGCTGATTCAGGATAGCGGAACCAAAGAAATCGTCGGCGTTATGGCAGAACGGAAAGGTGTCAAAGTTGCAGTTAAAGCGAAGAAGGCGGTTGTGCTTGCCTGTGGCGGCCTCGAATTCAACTTCGCCATGCAGAAGCAGTACTTTTGGGGCTCGCCTGTTATGGGGGTAGGAACACCGGGAAACACCGGTGATGGAATCAGAATGGCCCAGAAGGTTGGCGCGGATCTGTGGCACATGAACGAGATCAACGGAGGCCACCCGGGCTGCTTCGCGGTCCCCGGGACTGACCTCAATGTTGTAGGTTTGGCTCCCGCCGGCCCCAGGGGTAATAGCTCTATCCTGGTCAACAAACTGGGCAAGCGCTATATGAACGAAAGAGGCGGTACACGTTCCCACAGCCTGGGAACCCGCAATCTGGACTTCAATGCCGCTGCCATGGACTGGTCCAGCGTGCCTTGCTGGGCGATTTTTGATGATGCGTCGCGCAAAGCGGGCTGCATGCTGTCGTCCAAGGCGATTGGCGGGGGAGGGAAATGGACGTGGTTTGTGTGGCATTCCGGAATCAACTGGAGCGCAGACAACAGCGAGGAGGTTGCCAAGGGCTGGATACTTAAAGCCGATTCGCTTGCCGAACTGGCGGGAAAAATCAGGACGGATCCCGATGATCGCAGTTTGATGGATGCAAGGAACCTCGAATCGACTGTGGCACAGTACAACCAATTCTGCGCGGACAAAAAGGACGCCGAATTCGGCAGATTCCCGGGCTCTCTGATGCCGCTTAGCGGGCCTCCGTTTTATGCGATGAAGCAGTGGCCCAACACCGCAAACACCATGGGCGGGCCGAGGCGCAATAAACTATGTCAAATTGTGGATCCCGACAAAAAACCGATTGCGCGGTTGTATGGAACCGGCGAACTCGGTTCCTTCTGGGGATGGGGATACAACTCGGGCGGCAACATCGGAGAGTGTTTATTCTCCGGACGCATTGCCGCGAAGCATGCGCTGGCGCTCAAGCCATGGGATGCGGGCGCATAGGCCGCGGCCTCAGGATCAGCCCGGAATCTTCGATGAATCAAACGTTTTGGCAATGAGGTCATGCAAGTGGTTACGATAAAAAAGCAGCTATCCATGATGCTTAGGACAGTGTTGTGGGTCTTGATGTTTATGGGTGCCGTACCTGTCTCACAATCCCAGACGCCACCCGCGGGAGGGCGCGCCACCGTTCGGGGAGGGGGAATGATGACGCCCTATACCGCCCTGCAATCGCCGGAGGTCCATCCTGATCGCACGGTTACCCTGCGGTTCCGTGCCCCCGGTGCGACGCAGGTGGATTTAGTTGGAGAGATCCTACAGGGCAAGGGTTCACTTGCCATGACAAAGGATGAGGACGGAATTTGGACTGCCACGGTGGGACCGCTCCCTCCTGAAATCTGGATCTATAATTTCCGAGTTCAGGGAGTTGAGGTCCCGGATCCCTCGAACCCCGCAATCAAGCCGGTTCCTCCCGGGTTTGCCATGTCCAGCTTTGTGGAGGTGCCGGGCGACACGCCGGCTTTCTACGATTCAAGACCTGTCCCGCACGGCGACGTTCGGATGGTCCTGTATGAGTCAAGGCCGATGGGAGTAACCCGCTGGGTCTGGATTTATACGCCTCCGAATTATGACAGGAGCCATGCGAAATACCCCGTGTTGTACCTCCTGCATGGAAATGGCGAAGCCCAAAATGGTTGGGTGATGAACGGACGGGCGAACATAATACTGGATAACCTTATCGCGGAGAAAAAGGTGCAGCCCATGGTTGTGGTGATGCCGCAGGGGCATGCGTTGCAGGGCGCGAACGTGGGGCCGCTGGTTCGGCTCAGCGGCGAGACCGACATGTTTTCGAAGCGGTTTCCCCAGGACCTGCTCCAGGAAGTCATTCCGATGGTGGAGCAGACCTACCGGGTATACACGGATGCGGATCATCGCGCTATTGCCGGGCTTTCGATGGGCGGCGGACAGGCGCTCACGATTGGACTGGCCCACACCGACCTGTTCCATTATGTATTGGGCTACAGCGGAGCCGTCGGCGGTCCCTTTATGAATGCCGAGGCAGAATTTGACAGGGCGATCTCGAAACCTGAGGTGCTCAATTCCAAACTCCGGTTACTCTGGGTCGGTTGCGGCAAACAGGATTTTCTATATCAGGCGAATCGCGAGTTTGTGGATATGTTGAAGAGAAGAGGGATAAAACTGCAGTTCCGCGAAACCGAAGGGAGCCACGTATGGAGCGTTTGGCGCAATTACCTGAACGAGACGGTGCCGATGCTGTTTATTGATCATGGCGGGAAATGAACATATTCGACCCGGACATTCCTATGAGATTAGTTCATCTTCACAAACCCAGAAGGCTCAAAGAAAAATATCGAGCACGCAAAGGAAGCTCTTGCTTATATAATGAAGATTCCGTTTTTTGCTGAATAAACGTAATCAAACACATAGAATCCTGAGCAGAGGAGGCAACATATGGAGAGAAGAGATTTTTTTAAGTATGGATTGGCGGCCGGGGTCGGCACAATGGCGCTGGCTAACAAGGCGTTGGCGTTGGATTACTATCCTACGCCATCCGACAAGAAATGTGCCGTGCTCTTCGCGACCTGGTGCGGAAGCTCTCGAGATGCCGGCGTATGGATCTCGGAAGGAATGGGCGGAATTGCCAAGGTTTTCGATGTCCGCGAAAATCCGGATCTCACGGGATATGACCACCTGGTCATAGGAGGCTCTATTCGATCCGGCGCGACACGCAAAGAATTGCAGGACTACATTGCCAAAAACAAGGCAGTTCTGAAAAACAAGGTTCGAGGACTGTTTATTGTGTGCGGTAACGGGGAAAAGCCGGTTGGACCGGCCCAGAAGACCTCTTATATTGATAATCATCTGGCAAAATTGTTGGAAGTCGGCCAAGTCCCTTCAAAAGTATTTAATGGCAGAATTACAAAAGCCCTGATGGATCCCGAGAATCGCAAGATGATGGAAGACATGTATCCAAAGTTTGCGGGCAAGGCGCTGGAAGATTACGAGCTTCTCAAACGCTCGGACTGCCTGGCTTTCGGTAGGGAGATTCTGCCCAGCCTTAAGTAACAAAGCTATTGCCGAAACGATTTGGAGTATATTGCTAACGCTCGAGTGACAAGCACCAACACGCGCGATGGGCAGTTTCATTGCCGATAGCTGCGATGTTTGGTTGCGGAATCACTTGAGCGTTTTGGCAACGCGGAAGCCCAGGTAGTTGCGTCCGCGGGTATCCGGTGCGTATACGAAAGCCCGGTTGGCTGAACGCAGGGATTTCTGGTTGCTCTCAAATGAGTTGGAGCGGAATCCGCGCACGCTGCAATTCCCGCTTTTTGCTGCTGAGCCGTCGGTCGGCAGCGTGCCGATGTTGGTCTCGTAACAGTCCTCGATCCACTGATAAACGTTTCCATACATATCGCACAGCCCAAAAGCGTTGGTAGGGAAGGAACATATCGGAGAGGTTGAATCTTCCCACATATCACGCCCCGCGGCCATTCCACCCAGCTCTTCGCCGGCATCTTTCCCGTAGTTTGCGTAGTCATGATTGGGTTCATTGCCCCACCCGAAGACCGTGTTAGTTCCGGCGCGTGCTGCATATTCGAATTCCGATTCCGACAGAAGCCGGTATTTTTCCTTGCCGGTCTTTCTGTTTAGCCAGCCGACGAATGCCTTTGCGTCGTGCCAGCTGACTCCGACTACAGGATGGTTGTTACGCGCATGCCCTGCATAATTCTGGATGGGCTTGCCTTCACGGTCCAAGCGTAGGGCAGCTTCTACAGATTTCCCGTCACACATGGCATCATTTACACAGGCCTCCCATTGATCCCAGGTGATAGGGCCCTTGCTTACCGCAAATGAATACTCAATTGTGACCTTGTGCTGTCCCTCGTCACTGTCCCGGTTCTGCTCTGTTTCCGGCGAACCCATGATAAACGCGCCGCGTGGAATGATCACCATCTCCGGGCACATATCGCAATCCTTGAAAACCTTAGCCATGGGAGCCGCGGCATTTGCAAGCGGCACCGATCCTGCAAGTAGGATCAGTGCCGTAGAAACAAAGGTTTGAATTCCCAGACGCAACAGTTTCATGCATCCTCCTTGCGTTTGGTATTGCTGCCAGCACCAATAATCGCACAGGTTCAAAGACGTGAAGATCTGCTATTCGGTGTGGACAACTTTATACCCTTGATTGTGAGCCTCGTAGTTTTCCTTGAGATTGCCCCAGGAGGCATGGGGCAACCCCGCTACATTGATTTTGCCGTTCAAAAGCTTAAGGGCAATAACCTTCTTCCATTCCGGTGGGTCTATCTGGAGATAATCTATCCTTTGGCCAGAATGTTTCTGACCGCGATGCGGCCGGTACACAATGCCTCCGCATTATTGCCTCCGCCGTTGTACATCCACCCCCAGAAAGAGCCCAGTTCTCCGGCGCTGTACAGCCCTGGTATTGGCTGGTTATACGGGTCCACTACCTGACACTTGGGATTTCGCCTGGGGCCTCCCTGTGTGTTGAATGTGGCCGGATAAACCTTCACGCTATAAAAGGGCGGTTTTTCAATCGCGTTCAGACCTCGGCTTGGCCTTCCGAAATCCTGATCGGTCTTGTTTTTGCACTGCTCGTTCCATCTCGCGATGGAGGCTTCCAGATCAGCAGGTTTCATTTCCAGCTTGTTCGCAAGGTCAGCCAGTGTTTCCCCTTTGATGATCCATCCTTTTTCAATTTCCTTGCTGTTGTCGCGGCTTCCCTGGTATCCGCCGAACCAGCCGAACCAGCCGAATTTAAACGACATACCGCCTGCAATGTTCCCCTTTGTTCTGGCGCTCTCGTCGAAGATGCCGAAGCATGGAATGCGTGTGAATGCGCCGAGTACACCGTCAAAGTAAAGCAGGTTTTCTTTGTGGCCGAATCCGTGGCGGTTTTCCCGCATTTCATTCATAAAACGTTTCCCGGTTTTATCAACAAGGATGTATGCGTTTCCCGGGAAACTGACCGGTATCATTACGGGATCGAACTCGGGAACCATCAGACACCCCACACCGGCCAGTGAATTGTTCATGTGCCAGAGTGCTGCGCCTGCTTTTTGAGCCATGGCTATTCCGTCGCCTGTATTGCCCGGAGTCCCACGACCATAGGTGGGCCATCCCGGAAGGAATTGCTTCTGCATTTCGAAATTGAATTCAAAGCCGCCGCAGGCAAGAACCACTCCCTTTTTGGCCTTGATAGAAATCTGCTTTCCGCCGCTGATGGCTTGGACTCCAATGACTTCACGCGTTGCCGATAAAACCAGGTCCTTGGCCGGAGTTTCGTACAGTACCTCGACTCCCCTTTTTTCAGCCTGTTCACGGATTGGGATCCAAAGCTTGCCTTCGCCTGCTCCTCCATTGCTCCAGGTGCGCACGCACTTCGAACCGGCAAGTTCCGGATGCTCGGGTTGAAACATGCCCAATGGCTGCGGCTTTACTCCCAGTGTTTCCAGCCAGCCGTTCAGTTTCATCATCTCTTCGGCAAGCGCCTGAATGCTTTCCTTGTCGGTTAGGCCTGCGCAGAGCGCTTGAATGTACTCGATCGCTTCCGGCAGATTGGTCGGCGTCCACCACATATTTCCGGAAACCCTGCTGTTACCCCCTTCGTGCTTCTGAGGCATTTTTTCCAGGATCAGGACTCTTGCTCCTGCGTCTTTTGCGGCAATGGCTGCGGATAGGCCGGCAAAGCCGGTTCCGATAATGACCACATCCGCTTCTTTATCCCAATGAATAGCCTGTCCGGATGCCTTAGGCGCTCCTAAAACATTTGCGACTGCAAGGCCAGGTGCCGCAACTGCCGTTCCTTTAAGAAATTTTCGTCGTGTAACCTGCTTTTTATCGTCGTCCATAAAACTCCTCCGAATTGATATCAAATACGTCGCGAATTCCGCGATATTACTTCCTATGACATTGTTGCCCTAAATCACTTGAGTGAACCCCACCATTAGTTTATCTGCCGGAATCCAGCAGGATTCGGCGTATTTCTGAATACGGATCGTTCTGCAAGCGGCTGTCGAGATTGAAGATCATTGTTGCACGGCTCTTGAGATCGTAAGGACGCCATGGAGGCAGGCCATTTGCATTCGGATCACCGGACCGCGCGAAAGCAATCCAGGCCGCACTCATTTGATCCGCGACCTTCTGCGGATCCGGCCCCGGCCCAACCATACTGCGCGAAGTCGCAATATTGTCGAAGACCAGCGGCAGATCGAGCGCGTGGTGAGAGCGGAGGCGCCCGCCATCCACCGGTGTTTCCCACGCGAGCAAGTAAACATAAACCGGCGCGGCGCCTTGCGCTGCCTTGCGTTCAGCTTGCAGCACTGTTGCAATCCAATAACCTTTCAGGGTCTCCATGACTGTTATCAGATGGCTTGGCGAATAGCCCGGAAATGCCGCACGCAGGGCAGGGATTAATGACTCTGCCTTGCCGGGGAGCTGTTTGCGCATGTATGCCACAAAATCCTCATCCGTGGAAGCGCCGAACTTTGGATCGCGAGCTCGGAAGATGGTCATTTCATCCTTGTTGGAACCGATAAGAACCGGGATCCTGGCAGAAATTCCGGGCGCGTCCGGTGTGAACGGCTTTCGTGGAAGAGCAATTCCATCTACGCACGGGACGAAGCCGCTGATCGGCATGGTCAGCTGTCCGGCGGGTGAAGCGGCTGAAGCCATGGCCGGCTGGGCATCGAAAATCTCCTGCATGCCGGCACGCCTAAGGGCTCCCCGATCGCCTTCGGCAATTCCGAGTTTTTTCAGCAATCCTTGTCCTAAAGAGATAGCTTCCTCTTTGGACGGTGCATCCAATCCTGAGCCGCTCTCGATTATTGCTTTATGGAAGAGGCCCTTTGCGGACGGCATTGCCATCAGCATAGGGACTTTGCGTGCGCCTCCGCTCTCTCCGAAGATGGTTACATTTCCGGGATTGCCGCCAAAGCGGACAATGTTGTCGCGCACCCATTCAAGGCTCAAGACGATATCCAGCATGCCCGCCTGTCCTGACGAAACATACTCGGGGCCCCACTCCTTGCTGAGCTGGAGATAACCAAAGACATTCAGCCTGTGGTTTACCGAAACAACCACAACGTCTCCTTTGCGGGCGAGGTTTCCACCTTCGGTAATGGCGTCTCCGCCCGAACCAGATGAAAATCCGCCGCCGTGCAGCCAGACCATTACAGGGCGCTTTTTGTCGTCGAGCCCTGGCGTCCAGACGTTGAGGAACAGGCAGTCTTCACTCATCCCCGGGACCCCGGCCTCACCGTTGGGACTACCCTGGGCCTGAATCGCTCGTGCACCATACTGTGATGCGTCCGCAACTTCAGTCCAGGTCGCTGGCTTTCGAGGCGGCTTGAATCGGAGATCCCCCACGGGCGGGGCGCCGTAGCGCACACCTTTAAACACATACAGTCCCCTGCTGTCCACGCGTCCGCGGATGGGTCCATTGGACGTCTTCGCTATTTGCGAGGGAGAGCCAGATTCCGCCGCACTGGTTGCAGATCCTGAAAGAGCTATGCTCATCAGGAATGCGGCAGTCCAGAAAATTATTCGCCGGTGATGGGAACTAGAGCGCCTCATTTCAGATCCTCCTGAATTTAAACGAAAACAAGCCGGCTGAATCGATGGCTGCGAGTACTTCAGCACAGAACTTAACGATTTTAAAGCCGCTTTCTCCATCGAAACCGCGCCGAACGATCACAGGTTTGTGCGCTGGATCCTCTCCGTAATCTGTCTGCTGCTTAATCGATCTTCTTCCTGCGCGTGACCCACTGCGAGTCGGCACAAAGGCCGCACTTATCTCCCTGGAACATTTTTGCGGCTTCCTTGTTACCCTTCAACTGCCAGTCAAGCCATGCAAGCGCAACTTTGCCGAACGCGCCGCCATCGGCGTCGTGATAAGTGCCTCCGTGGCCGACTCCCTTTTCGAATGCACGAAATACCGGCATGTGGCTGATTTTCTCGAAGTCGTCATTGGCATTTGCATAGGCAATATCCGATTCGTCGCCGCTCATATGGAGAGCGGGGGCGTGCATTAGCTTTAAAGACTCCTTGGGAACCGGCTTCCCGCTACCTGACATTGTGGTCGGCACCGTCATCAGGCCGCTGTTTGCAACAATTGTGGTTTTCACGCGCGGATCCACAGAAGCCTCGATCACATTCCGTCCAGTGAGGCTTAATCCCAGGAGTCCTGATGTCCGGAAAAGCAGATCCTGTTCAGCGACAGGAAAAACTTTTCTGGTCGTCCGGGTTGCCGCCGTCAAACCGGGCCACCTTCGGATAAGGACACAGCGGACGGGTCTTGCCAGCGAACGCCCTGCCTGAGGCGACCACGCGGTCCGGCGCCTGTCCTTTTTCCACCCATTGCTGAATGGTGGTGAGCATGTCGAACTGGTCCGTCGACTGTCCGCCGCCGCAGTGGGTCATGCCGGGTACGAGAAACAGACGAGCCCAGGATTGCGGACCCTGGCTGTCGCGAGGCGTAAGGCGCTCGTACCACTGA
>JGI20214J51088_10002777_pt1 | contig 11575 bp, 13 predicted proteins | sample WetSurMetagenome_FD_51088 | JGI IMG/M metagenome (IMG submission 51088)
GCGGTAAGGCTGTTGAAAAGGAAATGAGGATTTACCTGGTTCTTAAGGGCTTCATATTCGATTGCCAGCTTTTCTCTCTTAAGTTTTTCTTCGTTTACGGCAGCCTGTTTCCAGCTTCTGAAGAAATGAGAACTATTGACAATAAGAATTCCTGCGACTGTTAAGATGATCAGATATTTCAATCCTTCAAAAGTTTTGCTGAACAACGTATTGATTTCCTGCTTTTGTATCAAGACAAAAATAATCCAGTTAACAGTTGCCAGAATAAGGATTCCAAGTGCAAGTTCGAGAAAAACCGATAATATAAATCTAAAATTAGGTTTAATTAACCAGGGAATATGCTTCTCAAGCTTCCATTCGATATATTCATAAATCTTCAAACAAGGTACACCCAGTAATAATGAATATATCAACAGGAATGGAATAAACCTGGCTGAAAGAAATCCCCGCGGGTATGAGAATAGAGTTATAATAATTCCGGAAATAATTGGAATTAGCAACTGCCACAGAGAAAATCTGAAAATTTTAAAACCGGTTTTTTTACTTGTCTCTGCCAGCATAGAGCTTTTTATTCGTATTAAAATTTATCAAAATAAATTTTATAATAACTCGTGCCACGAAGGCACATAAAAAAGTGGCATATAATCATGCCAGCCAAAGAAAAATGAAAAGAAAGCGTGGATAACAGGAGACATCAGTATTGCCAAAGGCACATAGAGCANTAATTCNCGCCTCGACATGCGCAATACTAATGGCGGAAGCACAAAAGTAGTCAAAGCAGGAATTCCATAAAATATCCACCATGGTACTCCCATTCCATAAGTAATTCTGGCAAATGACATTCCGCAAACAACAACAATAAATGCTAATATCATTATTCTGAAAACCGGCTTCTGTGAACGGCCTCGTAAAGTAAAAATAAGCAGACCAATAAACACGACCAATGCAACAAACATATTTACCAGAAAAATTCCAATATCATTTGTATTTATAACCATTTTTATATGATTTAAGTAGATAAAAGTAATTTACAGATGTTTTAGATTTTTATTTCAAATTTTATGATCGCTGTTAAAAGTAACAGAGAGAACAGTCCTATTGCTCCAGATGAGATAAAGCTTCTGGCCGTTAATGGATATCCTTTTTTGATTATTAACTTTTTGAAAAATAGTAACTCAAAAAATGGCATTAATATCAAAAAACCATATCCATAAAATGTGGTCGGTTGATACAAATCGTCCATTGCACCACGAATTAATCCAAAAAATATATAGTCAGAAACAACCGCACTGGACAGCATAATTGTCGAATTAATAATCGCTCCGGTTAAGATTTTATTACCCTTGTAACTGATTAAACAATAGTATATTCCAATGCCCCATAAGAAAGGCATAATTGTCAGCATTAATCCGATTCCGAGATTTGCATTAATACTCCAGGGGAACCACAATAATAAATTACCCGTCCAATATAAGGAGAATGCAACAGTCAGATTAAATAAGAGCCATTTTGAATTTTCTTTCATATTATTGATTCCGGTAGAATTTATTTACCTTCTATTCAAAAGCAAATTTGATCTATCAGAAATCCATTGCAAAAAAAAAGTTGCCGGCTGGTAAAAAATAAGAGATGAAATGCACCAGGGAAGGTTGAGTGAAAATTTCCGGGCTGGCGGCCCTGTAACTCGTAGCCTTTGTTATTCAGTATCTGTTTTATCCAGATTGCCGGATCAATTGAAGTCAGTTACTGGATTCGTCTTTGATACCTTTAAAGAGAGCATAGATTGCCATAGCATGTCCATGTCCTAACTCAAAATCTTCTTTAAGCCACTTTACTATATCACCTGCCTTTGTGCCGGCTGTTATTTGTCCATTCTGCAGAAAACCTTTTTGTTCAGCCATTCTTTTAAAGTCAGCAGGCCCCTTTCCAGTCTTTGCCTTAATATTTTCGAGATATGCTTGAAATGACATAGTTCTAAGATTTATAACTTATTTTTTTGTTGAGTTGATTTTGACAATCTGCATGTATAACACTCAAATTCACTTTTTTGTTTGAAAAGACTTATTGGAATTTTACTTTGTTGAAAGTCACCTATGAATTCTTGTCATTGTGCTCACAAGGTCAAATATTGCATCGTCAACTTTTATACCGTGTCCCGCGAAGCTTTTGTAAGGTTAAAACGAATTTATCTCGATTAAAAGGCGAAGCGGGAGGCAACCTGGTCTGGCCTCAGGGGTACGTGCTCATTAAACTGTTGCTCAGCTATTTCATTATCTTAAAGGAACAATTTCAATTTTCATGAAGGGATAATAAGGTAAAGTTGACAGTTTTTTGTCCGCGTCTAAAATGTTGTCAGCCATTAATACCAAATAGATTCCAGCAGGTTCAGCTTTTATATAGGAACCCAGAAGTGTTCCATTTGATTCCCACTCTTTTATTATTTCCTGCTCTTTTGGCAATAAATTTATTCTTGTTTCATTGTCAATTCCCTGTAAAAGAATGTCGATCATAAATTTGCTCATAGTCGTTTTCTAAGTTTATGTTATGTCTATTTTTCTTCGGCTGGCAAGCCCAAATATTCAGTCCAGGGAAACGAAACTGTCAGGCTGCCCGAAAGTTGTCTCATTATAATTTACAATTACATTGCAAGTCTGTCCTGGTTTTGCAGATTCTTTAAAAGTAGTCTTAATATTCCCCCTTAATTACAAAAAATGAACCACGAATTATTCCTGCAAGTTTTGATTTTTGTTTTGCAAACTTGAATTTCTCTCCCAACTCTTTTGGTACTTCCATCCCTTCTGAAAGTTTAAAGCCTACTGCCCGTTTTTTAGGATTATTAATTGTATACAAAACGTTGATTGAAAGTCCGCTTTCGTAGAANACNTATGTCCATTTTATNCCGTCNACCACGAATTCTGATGTTTCAAGGGGCTTTGATGAAATTTTTATTTCACGTTCACTTAGAAGAATATTATTAACATAGTCAAGTATCTCTATGCTTTTAGTTGCAGGGCTAACAGTAAAATCATGATTGTATTTGTTCTTAAAATACCTCGATTCGTTAGCACGTAAACCTGCAAGTGATCGCGAAACAGGTGAAGACTCTAACCCTGCTACAGAAACATTTTCAAAATCAATTATACTTGACATAATAATCCTCCTTTAATAAAAAACAAAACTTTTAAAAGTATTAACTGAATTCATTAACATTTTTTATAATATTTATGTTCACCTGGTCAGAAGAGATGAGACCTGGATGACCGTGTCCTGCGAAGCCTTTGTCATGCCAGCACAAATCTATCTCGATCAACACGCGAAGCGGGAAGGCACTTAATTAATCCATCCGGGTTAGTGGTTGTCTTAATTAGTTTGCTTGAACTTATCCGTTAGCTGTAAAGCAATTAATCTTATACAATAAAAAGAAATTGCGCCCATTATTCCGGCAGGTATGTCTTTAATATCTGAAGTTGTGGATGCTGATTGGAGTAATTCAAAAATTACAACTATAAATATTGAAATCAAGGTAGCTAATAGTGTATTCAATTTTTTAGTTATTCTGTACCCAAATATCATATAGAAATTATCTGTTTTCAATAACACTAAATTGATCACTCCATCTATAATGAAGGCAATAATATATCCATTCACAAAATCTCCGAAATTATAGTAATAGTAATCCTGAATTTGTTTTTTAATAGGCAAGATTTTATGTGAAGTCCTTGAACTTAACCTGAATGACTCTTGCCACATTACCATGAAGAAAACAACAGTTTCAATGACCCAGGGAGTTGCCAGATACTGTATATATTTTTTATAAGCAGGTTCTTTATCCATGATAACTATGCATTTGGAGCAAAATATTAACACTAATTTCTTATAGTTAGTGCTTATTAATCTCCATTTTATTTACAAAGTTAAGTCGGTAAATTTGTCTGGTTCAAAAGCAGAAGAAAATTACCGGGTTAAATTGTAACTACCAAATATTAAATATAGATATTGTCCGTTTCAGGTGGAATTAGCAAGTTTTTCTTGCCATGAAATCTGTTTATTGTATTTATATTTTATCAAGGTTTGTAATATATTGATCAGAACAATATCTGCTGAAGTTGAGCTGTATTAAAATCAATATATTTTCATAACTTAAAATCAAATTTGTTCATAATTTCTTTTGGGATTGCTTCTTTATTTATCATTACCGAAATTGTTTTAAGAAGTAAGTATTCCTTTGACATATACATATATCCGCCACAATTTCGTTGATCACTTGAATTTTTAACAATATAGAATCTCTTTCCTTTGTTATTCTCTGCAATGCCAATAATATGCATGTTATGCTGATCAATTGTATTATAATTATCAAAATCGGTTTGCCTCATTTCTTGAGTAATGGGATTAATAGAATCGTTCAAAACTGCAAAACCATTATTAAAACCTTCACTTCTATATGCATCACCATCCCAGCATATTGAATAATTGTGTAATAAAGCATAATCAATAACATTGCTAAAATCTCTTAAAGGCAGATTTAGGTAGAAGTTGTTATTCCAGTTTGATTCAATCTCCAGAATAAACTTTGAATAGAAAGGATGATGGCTGAATGAAGTTATTTCTACATAATCATCTGGATTGACTCCAACCATCTCTTTGACAAACGATTTTGGAGTATATTGCTTTTGGTTATATTTAAAAGTATCGGGGGCTTTACCTATTGTCTGTGTTAAAATTTCATCCATATCTTTTCTGTACCCCTCAGTTGTCATGTTTCCACGTCCGTATTGGACATAATATTTCACCTTTTCGAGAAGGGCATTGTCCATTTCTCCATGATTATATTTTGAAGTGGAGTCTTTTTTCCCTGAAAAGACTTTCAAGGGAATTGCCCCATAATTTTTATAAGCTTTCAACAGACTGAATGTTAAATCGCCCGGACCAAAATAGCTTTTACCATTCATCCTTATATATTTCTCAGCTTTGTCAATATATGTCGGAGTAACATAAAACATTGGTGAAAGTACAACAAGCCTTTTTCCAAGCCTTATTGCTTCTGTTTCAATAAAAGATGTGGTTGCAAAGCTCCAGCATACACCGGTAGCTTGTTGATCTTTAATTGGGGAGCTTTCTATTAATTTAATAATTTTATATCCCTCAATTTCAGGATTCAAATTTGTTTTAAGTGTAAAAATGTAATTAGTCCTACTTAGCCTTAAGTTTAGCGCCCCACCCCATATTCCATCAATAACCGAATCACCAGGGAGTACTCTACCTTTAAAGATTATACCTGCGTTTAAAGATTTAGTTGCATCGACAAATACACTATCTTGAATAGTCCATACTTTATCAAAGGGCAAATCCTTAAGTCCNTGGTCCGGGCTATCAAGAAATCCTTTGATATTGTCATTTGTTCCTTCAAATCTAAAAAGTACGCGTAATGAAAAATTTTCAGTAGTANCCCTGCCCATCCACGAACCTGGCAGGATATGTGTTTTATTGTNCTGTGAATATATTATGGAGGAAAAAAGAAAGAAAAGAGATAGAACAAATAATTTTGGCTTCATAATTTAAAATGTTTATTACTAAATTGATTATTCTTAATCATAGACGAGTATATTAATTAAATGTTGCTTTNTATTTATTGATAGTTAAATTTTAAATTTCTATTATTCATCAGAACANATTTCTTTCTTAAAAAGTTAGGCGCTGCAGCTTTTAAGTCCCGGTAAAAGGAANAAANCCAGGCTTGAGAATTGAGGGACAACTTGCCGATGTAGTTCATGAGCCGGTCTTGTAAATTTCAAAAACAATCCCGATAGCTATCGGGACGATTAATTATCATATGCAATGAGTGTCGGAGCAAGCCGCTAAAATCATACCAGACCTGATAGAAGAGGAGTCTCCATAAGTGGTCGAAATTTATCTGACACGATAATTCTCAAATGTAGACAGGTTCTTTTTTTGGACGCTATGACGCCTAACTACTGTATTAATGGTGGCATGCAAAATACATGACAACATCAGAATGATATTATTGGTATGTTGTTGTTTATTATTTTGTTAATTGTCACTTTGACTTATTCAGCACCGTGATGGCAACATTACCTTTTTTGTGTCCTTTGTCAACATACTTGTGAGCTTCAGCAATCTGTTCAAATGGAAACCGTCTGTCTATTACTGGTTTTAGCTTTCCTGCCTCAATAAGCGTTTTAAGGAAGACGAGATTTTCCTTGCTTTCCGTAACTCCTCCTCCAATTACTTTCTTGCTGCTTATCATTGAAGTCCAAAAGCCCCGAACAACTGGTGATAATGACATATGAACAGCTCTGAGATAGATCCCTTTGGGTGTTAGTGATTTTACACAACCTGAAAACGGACTTTTGCCTAAAGTGTCAAAGATAATATCGTAGATCGGGCCATTTTTAGTAAAATCCTCTTTGGTGTAATCAATAACCTTATCAGCTCCTAAAGACTTCACTAATTCTACATTTGTGGTACTGCATACTCCGGTTACTTCCGCTCCAAATGATTTGGCAAGCTGTACCGCTGCGGTACCCAAACTCCCGGAAGCTCCATATATAAGAACTTTCTGTCCGCTATGGATATTCCCTTTTCTGAGAAATTCCAATGCTGTATTCCCGCCGAAAGGAATAGTCGCAGATTCTTCAAATGTTATATTCGCCGGCATTAAAGCCAGTGGCCCGTCTTCAGGAAGACATTTATATTCAACATTAGCACCTAGACTCATTCCCGTCTGTCCAAAAACCTGATCACCTTTTTTAAACAGTTTCACATTTTTCCCTACTGATTCAATTTCTCCGGCTAATTCATTTCCCAGTATAGTTACTTTTTTGGGTCTCGTAAGTCCATTGAAAAACCTGACCGCAAATGGATCAGGCTTTCTCATCCGGCAGTCTCCTGATGTTACTGTTGTAGCATATATTTTTATAAGTACTTCATTGTCTTTGGGAACAGGCTTTTCTATTTCTGAGAGATGTAGAACTTCTGGTGGTCCATACTCTGTATATACCATTGCTTTCATTTTAGCTTATTTTTTGATTTACAATAGGTTAACAGCTAGGGGCAATATAAGTTCATTCTTCAAAAACTTGTCTCAATCTGATTCAGGTCATAATGCTTATCTGATTTTGATTTTGCTTTTTTAGTGGAATATCTGTTTAGGATTCATAATAATCTTCTCTGTGTCCTGATTTTGGTTTTGTTGTTTTAAGCTTTTACTTTATTAATATTCTAAAATGTCCATTTTCGATTTTAAATGGTTTTGAAATATATCCCATCATTACTGTAGTGTTAAATTCTCCGGTAACAAGTTTTAAATCATTGCAAACGTTTTGCTTCGATGTAATATTAAAATTCGAATCATTCCATAGATATTTATTTAATGAATCTACGGAAAAATTAAAGCGATTGACTAAAAAATCAGTTGAATATTCATTATCATTTATATAAAGAGATATTGTTACACTCGGGAAAAATTCAGGATCATAACTTGATAAATCGGCTGGAGATTTCAGAGTTTTAGGACTTGTGAATTTATAGCTCTCCCTTAAAATTTCCGATAATGAAGGTACTTTAATGTATGTCAGAATATTTCTGTTAACCATCATTGTGTCATTTATTTGTAACTCTGCATATGGATGGTATCTCGTCGAATTATCGGTATATCTTGCTCCATTCCATCCAAGGTCATCAAATTTTAAATGATAGTATGAATTGAAAACTTTTTGATTCTTGAGAATAAGTCCCGATTCTGATGCAAAAGTAGACGGATCATAATTCTGATAATANACGTAATTAATATTATCTATTCTATACGAAATGTATAATGATGAATCTCCAGTCTGGTCTAATATATAATGACAGGGTTCATTACCTTTTTTGCAAGAGATGAAAAATATCAGGAATAGAAATAATGCAACTGGATTTTTCATTTTGAATTTGCTTAGAGTTAAAATTTGGATACTAAGATAATGGATTTATCGTGGCGCCGCCTGAATGATAACGACCCATCGGATTGTGAGCTACGCCGAACAATAATCAGTTACCGCCGGAGCCTGGCTTAGGTGGTAACGAAGGGTTGAGGTGGCGAGGTTTTTGTGTGTAAGGATAGACAAGCCTATTTCGATTTACAGGCGAAACGGGAGGATGCTTAATTAAACCGAACGAGTTATATGCTGTTTTTTATTTTAATATTTTCTGTACTTCGTTGAGTGCCTTGTCAATACCTGATAATGTCTTAAATTGTCTCGTCTTTATATTAAATATGGCAAATCTCATTACTTTGTACTCTTCTCTCATTTCGGATCTGTCATTATATGAGATAAGCAGATCATTGTGTTTGTTAATAAATTTGAATTCTTTAACATCAATATCTTTTGTTACCTGAAATAGATCTTTGCCCTCAAGGTCAGATATATAAAGATCGTATTTATCATTCCAATCTATCTTTCTATCGTTGTTAGAATCATTAAAGGCAATCAGGTATCCAATATTTTTAACTGTCGTATCAACCTTTTCATCACCAGGACCAGTTGGAACAATCACTGATTCAATTGAAGCTTTTTTGTCGAGGAGTTTTCGAATGACATTGTAATTTGAATCCAGAAATAAAATATTGACGTAGTATTCTGAAGGAAACTCAATTGATGAATAGCCGCCACTCTCAAAATTTACAGCGCCTGTCTGAATCTTCCTTGGCCTTTCATATGTTTTTGGCATCACCTCAATTGTAAAGTTCGTTGAATTGTAAATTGCCTTTGGATTCCCGTATCTGAGTCCTTGAATTAACAGAGTATCTCCGTCTTTTGTGATAGTATTCGTAGTATTTACAACTTCGGGAATATATCGTCCGGACGAATTTCGTATTAACTGACTTATAAGGATAATTAAAATCACTAAAACAGTAATTGGAATTACAAGTCCATTAATAATTATCAGAGTTTTGATGAATTTGGTCATAGTCTTTTGGAATAGAATAATTTAGAATATTTCGGAATAGTTTTATAAATTCATGAAAAGTAGAATTAAACTCCGTGATTGGTCTTTTTCTTAAAATCCCATTGCTTTTTTTACAACTGCCATTTCTTCTTCTGAAGTCAGCATTTTTAATAATTCAAATGCAACATATGGAGCTGTTTCAGGACAATAGGACGTAATAATATTACCATCAACTACAATTGGCTCATTCACAACATTCACTCCAAATTCTTTCAGTTTTTTTTGCCAATAGGCGTCTTTTAAGTGATATGTAGTTGCTTTCCGACTCTTAAGAACTCCACTTTTTCCTAAGGGCATCGCTGCAGAACAAACTGTCGCAATTATTTTCCCTTTTGCATTAAATTCCTGAATTAATTTTAAAAACCTTTCATCATATGCTTCTTCATAATAACCAAATTCCCCAAATCCACCAGGTATTGCTAAGGCGTCATATTCGTCAACGTTTATTTCTCCAATAGTTTTATCAACTATTACAGGTACATTAAAAGTACTGATAACTTTATCAGTAAAACCACAGGTATCAACGTCCAAATTATGTCCATAATCATTTCTGGCCCAGCCAAGAACATCTATGAAAACACTAAATTCCATAGTTTCAAATGCTTTTGCCAGGAACAATAATACTTTCTTTTCTCGCGTACTTTTCATAATTATCAATTTGTTTAAATTCCTGTTGGTTTGGCTATTCTCGCCTTACAGCCATTGGCATGGAGGTTANATGTGTTGCCGTGCGACGGCTGACCGTGTCCCGCGAAGCCTATGTGTCGCTCTGTTTTTTCTTCTTCTTTAGTTTTGGCTCCGGAAGTTCACTTACCGTTAATTTAACCAAAGTACTCAACCATTCATGGTCCTCAATCCTTTCTTCTACCAGAAAACTCGGTTTGGCTCCAGGATAGGGAGGGGCTTCAACAACATCCTGAATATAATTCTTACCCGCATTAGTTGGTTTAATGAAAAGCTTATTATCACAAATGAGTGCGAATACTTTGTTTCCAGAATAGAGAGCNTACTCTCCAAACATTTTTTTAAANGTTATGTCCCCTGCAGATTGTAATTGGCCAATTACAAAGTCTACGAAATCTTGATTTGATGACATATTTTTTTTCGATAATATAATAATAATAACAATACATTCGAAACTGTGTTTGTTTGGTGCGATAGCGAAGCATGGCAGTGTCGAGTTTTTTGTCAGTCCATGCAGGTTACTGATAAGTATCGTGTCAGGAAAATTCAGCTAAAAGAAGATTAAGCAAATGTGGGGGCAGTTCTGGTTTATTCCGGATTCCGGGATGAGAGATATTCTCAGTTACGTGAAATAGTAGCGAAATCGAAGCTTTATTGCTTGAGTTTTACAAACGACGTCGCTAAAATCTCCAAATTAATTCAGTGGTTATAAAATGCTGATAATTGTATCTATTATTTTTAAAATCAAAGAATAATGGTTGATATTGAATCCCGATATTAAAGTTTGGAGTAAGTCTTAGTCTCATGTCACTGGTTAAACCAAGATTTAAACTTTTATAAGAAACAGGAGTATAAAAATAGGTTGAATCAGTAAGATCTGTTCTTTGGTTTGAATTCCAATTCAGGTTAGTCAACGACAATCCGATACCATATTCACATCTGGGAGTAATTTTATTTACCTTAAAATTCAAATACTTTGCCGATGAAGCCTTTACTGATCCAAAATAGAAATCCTTAAAGTCATGCATGTCGTTAATCGTATCATTTCTTTTTGAATATAGATTCATGGTCACACCGATATTGACAGATAAATAGATATTTCTTTTCAGGAAGTATTCCAAACCTGCAGATATTCCCAGACCCGAAGCTGAATTTATTTTTCCATTATCAGATTGTAGCTTGAAGAAATTTATAGAAGGTACTCCAATAGTGAATTTTACTTTCTTATCAGGAATTGGTTTAAACCTTACATTTTTAATTTGACTGTTAACACTGGCGAAATAGTTATAGATAGGGTATTCAAAGCTTTTATCATTTCCATAGTCTATCAACATACCAAGCCCGTAAGAAGTATAAATGTTAGCGAACCAATAGGCGAAGTAGGATCTATGCGGCTTTAGTCTGAGTGTGTCTGTTTCGTTAATAATGAGGGGTATTTCATTACTGCTTCTCAGGAAGTAGAAATCTTTTTCTATATAGTTTTTTGGGATAAACACATTGTAAATCTGACTGCTACGATAAAAATATTTCGATGTGTCGACCCTTATACTTATATCAGGATCATGGTTGATATGAATTTTCTGAAATGGTTGATTAATGATAGTAGCACAAGAATTTAAAAGTACTGACAATAGAAAAATGGAAAGGATCTTTCTCATATGAATGAAGTTGTAATTATATTAATTAACATGTTGTTATTAATTGTATTACGCGTATAGTCATGCTGTTTTAATTAGGTGTCGGCGGAGCCTGACCAGAGCATTGGCCACAAGCCCTATTGACTTTGTCTTGGCTCCAGGAATAGTCCTGGGACCATAAGATTTAATAATTCGAAATAAAATAAATACCATAGACTTTGAGGCCCGATTGAGAATCTGTCTTG
>JGI20214J51088_10002778_pt1 | contig 11575 bp, 13 predicted proteins | sample WetSurMetagenome_FD_51088 | JGI IMG/M metagenome (IMG submission 51088)
CGCTGTCGCTGTCGCTGTCGGCTCCGGCCAACATGCCCCACTGGCATTGAGCCAAATCAATGAGGGTATCCGCGTACTTCATAGCATCAACTCCGTACCGCTCTTGAAGAGGCGTGCAGACGCAGTCAAGTCGGCACCGAGCCGGAAGGCGTCCTGACCAGAAGATCGACCCGATCACCCCCAGAAGGAGAAAGCAATGAAATTCAAGATGTCGCTCATGTCCGCCCTCGTCGTGGCCTTGTTCGGCGCGCATGCCGCAATGGCCCAGCCGGCAGCGGCGAAGAGCCGCGAGGAAATCAAGGCCGAGTGCGCGCAGGCAAAGAAGGAGGGCAAGGTCCTCCACGGCGAGTGCGACGTGGCCGCCGAGAAGAGCAAAGCGAAGTCCACCAAGAAGCGCGCCGACGTCAAGCACGAGGCCAAGATGGCCGAGAAGACGCCAGGCGAGACCGCTGCGCACCCGAAGCCCGACATGACCCCGTCGGCGACGACGCGGGCCAAGATCAAGGCCGAATGTGAAATGGCCAAGAAGGAAGGCAAGGCGGTTCCCCCGGGCGAATGCCAGTAAGGCACTGAGCCCTGCCGCCCGGTCCTGGACCGGGTGGTGCGCGAGTACGGCGGCATTGCCTGCGTGGCGGCGCCGCCGTTTTTTCATCGCCCGCGCTGCGCGCGCTCAACCGCCCTTGTTGCGCATCCAGTCGGCGGTGCCGAAGAAGGCCTGGGCCAGGCGCTCGGCTAGTGCCGGGTCGACCTCGCGCTCGGCCATCGCCTGGCGCATGCAGGCCATCCACTGGTCGCGCTCGCGGATGCCGATCGCGTACGGAAGGTGGCGCGCGCGCAGCCTCGGATGGCCAAAGCGTTCGACGTAGCGGTCGGGCCCGCCGAGCCAGCCGCAGAGAAACCAGGACAGCTTGTCGCGCGAGCCGTCGAGCGCGACCGGATGAAGCGCGCGCAATTCGGCGTAGCCCGGCTCCAGGTCCATCAAGTCGTAGAAGCGGTCGACGAGCGCGCGCACGCCGGCCTCGCCGCCCAGGCGCTCGAAAGGCGTCTGCGCGGCGGCCGCCTCGGGCGTCGTATTCGGAGTCGCGGCGCTCATTGCAGCATCCGGGTCGCGACCGCCACCATCGCCACNGAGGCCGCGGTNCCAGGCAGGCTAACTAGAAGCAGTTCGCGCCGCAACACGGCTTCGCGCACGGCGGGGTCGCTCGGCAGCTCGCCCAGCAGACTCAGCCGCACCGAGCTGTCCAGGCCCGGGTTCACGTAGCGGTCGACCACGAGCTGCAGTTGCTGGCACACCGCGCGCCCTTCGCCGGGCCGGCGCGCCTGGTTGACCAGCACCTGCATCTCGCGCCGCCCCTGCGTCGTCGCCAGCACCTTGATCGTCGCGTAGGCGTCGGTCATCGAGGTCGGCTCNGGCGTTGCGACGACGATCACGTCGTCCGCGAGCGAGACGGTGTAGAGGACGACGTCGGAGATGCCTGCGCCGGTGTCGAGCAGCACGTGGTCGTAGTTCGGCGCTACCTCCTCGATCACGCGTTGCAGGTGGTCGCGCACCTCGGGCGTCATGCGCGAGTATTCGACCATCCCGGAGCCGGCGAGGAGCACCGAGAAACCGCCCGGCGCGGGCAACGTCGCCTCGGCCAGCGTCGCCTTGCCGGTGAAGACGTCGTGCAGCGTTATCTTCGGGTACAGGTTCAGCACCACGTCCAGATTCGCCAGGCCGAGGTCGGCGTCAAGCACGAGCACGCGCCGACCCTGGCGGGCGAGCGCCGCCGCGAGGTTGGCCGCGACGAAGGTCTTGCCGACCCCGCCCTTGCCGCTGGTGATGGCGGCAATGCGGGAGCGGCGCGGGCCGGGGGTGGCGTCGCTCATTCGAAGTCCTGGAATCCTGTGGAATCGAAGAGAAGTCGCTTCTCTTCGGTGCTGACGATCGAAACCGCGGCCGCTTCGAGCTGCACGAGGTTGCGCCCCATCGCCTTGGCACGGTAGAGCTGCTGGTCTGCGCGCTCGACCCAGAGCGCGGGCGTCGAGCGCACCCATTGCGGGGCGAAGGCGCCGCCGACGCTGACACTGACTGCGATCTGCTGGCCCGCACCCACCGCCACCGGCATGCGCTCGACGCGGCGGCGGATGCGCTCGGCTACCGTCTCGCCGAAGGCGCTCGCGCAGCTCGGCAGGATGATCGCNAATTCNTCGCCGCCGATGCGCGCGACCAGGTCCATCGGCCGCACGCTGTCGAGCAGCGCGGCGGCCACGGCCTGAATCACCATGTCGCCGGCGAGATGGCCGAAGCGGTCGTTGACGCGCTTGAAATGGTCGATGTCCAGCGCCAGCAGCAAGGCCGGCTCGCCGCTGCGCGCCACGCGGTCGATCTCGCGCGCCAGCGCGAGGTCGAAGCTGCGCCGGTTCGCCAGCCCGGTGAGTGCGTCGCGGCTCGAGAGGTCGACCAGGGCATCGATCACACCCTGCAGCCATACGGCGCTGCCGACCTCGCCTTGCGGCGCCGATTGCCCCGAATGCGCGAGCAGCTGCAAGGCCTGATCCAGCCGCAGCGGAGGCGCGGAGTCGAGCAGCGGCGTCGGCGGGCGATCCATTGGCCGGGCAGTCTAGCAGCGCGTTCGGCGCGGCCCGTGCAGGAACTGGGCCGCTTTCGGCCGCCAACTCACTCCCTTGCGCGCGACCGCCGGCCCGCAAACTGCCGGTCATGAACGCCGCTGTCTCCCCGGTCGCTGCCGAGCCCGAGTTCACGCTTTCGGGCGCCGACTTCGAACGCATCCGCCAGCTCATCTACCAGCGCGCCGGCATCAGCCTGCACGCCGGCAAGCAGGCAATGGTCTACAGCCGCTTGTCGCGCCGGCTGCGCGAGACCGGCCAGCGCTCGTTCGCCGACTACCTGCAGGGTCTCGAGCGCGGCGGCAACGAATCCGAATGGCAGGAGTTCGTCAACTGCCTGACGACCAACCTGACCGCGTTCTTCCGGGAGGAGCACCACTTCCAGGTGCTGGTCGACGACTTGCGCGCGCGCGCCGGCCATTCGGTGCGGATCTGGTGCAACGCCGCCTCCACCGGCGAGGAGCCCTACTCGCTCGCGATGACCGTGGTCGAGACGCTGGGCGCGGCCGCGCCGGTGCGGTTGGTCTGCAGCGACATCGACACCAAGGTGCTGGCTGCCGCGCAGCGCGGCGTCTATCCGGCCGACGCCCGCGGCCTCTCGCCCGAGCGACTGCGCCGCCATTTCCTGCGCGGCACCGCGGCCAACGTTGGCCAGATCCGCGTCAAGCCCGAGCTCGCGCGGTTGATCGAGTTCAGGCCGTTCAACCTGATGAGCCCGAGCTGGGCCGCACTCGGAGACGCCTTCGACATCGTCTTCTGCCGCAACGTGATGATCTATTTCGACAACCCGACGCAGCGCAAGGTGCTCGAGCGCATCCATGCGGCGATGAAACCCGGCGGCATGCTCTACGTGGGCCATTCGGAGAACTTCACCGATTCGCGCGACCTGTTCCGCCTGCGCGGAAAGACGGTCTACGAACGCGTCTGAGCCCATGCCGGCGGCTCAAGTCGCCAGCGCCAAAAGCCGATATCCGACCCATGCAACTCGCCCCTTCACGGCCGGCCGTGGCCGCCCGCGCCGCCAGCGAACCGTCTCGGCTGGAGCGCCTGAAGGGCGCTTCGCGCCGCAGCGGCGAAGCCTCGTTCTTCTTCTACGACGCGCATTTCCGCAACGACGCGGTGAAGGTGCTGCCGGGCGAGTTCTTCGTCCACGACGAAGACATCCTGATCATGACCACGCTCGGCTCGTGCATTGCCGCCTGCCTGTGGGACCGGCAGCAGCGCATCGGCGGCATGAACCACTTCATGTTGCCCGACGGAGGCGGCGCCGGCGACAGCGGGCGCTACGGCTCGTTCGCGATGGAGCTGCTGATCAACGAGATGATCAAAGGCGGCGCGACGCGCGGGACGATGGAGGCCAAGGTCTTCGGCGGCGGCGCTGTGATCAGCGGCATGAACAGCATCAACGTCGGCGAGCGCAACACCAGCTTCGTGCTCGACTACCTGCGCACCGAGCGCATCACCGTCGTCAGCAAGGACGTGCTCGACATCTACCCGCGAAAGGTCTGCTTCCTGCCCGCCAGCGGCAAGGCGATGGTCAAGCGGCTCGCCTCGGCCAACACCGAGGCACTGGTCGCTCAGGAGCGCGCCGCAGCGGCGCGGCCGGTGGCCGACGCCGGTGGCTCAGTCGACCTGTTCTGACGCGGCTGCAACACGCCCAGGGAGATCCACGTTGACCAAGATCCGCGTCGTCGTCGTCGATGACTCCGCGCTCGTACGCGGGCTGCTCGCCGAGATCATCAACCGCCAGAGCGACATGCTGTGCATCGGCGCGGCGGCCGATCCGATCGTCGCGCGCGAGATGATCCGCAGCCTGAACCCGGACGTCATCACGCTCGACATCGAGATGCCACGCATGGACGGCATCGACTTCCTCGCGCGCCTGATGCGGCTGCGCCCGATGCCGGTGGTGATGGTCTCGACGCTGACCGAGCGCGGCGCCGAGGTCACGCTGAAGGCACTCGAGCTCGGTGCGGTCGACTTTGTCGCCAAACCCAAGATTGGCGTGGCCGACGGTCTGCGCCAGCTCGGCATCGACATCACCGAGAAGATCCGCGCCGCCGCGCGCGCGCGCGTGCACCGCCTCGCTGCACCTGCAGCGCCGGTCGCCGGCGCGCCGGCGACGCCGGCGCCGAGCGCGATCGGACGCCTGTCGACCGAGAAGCTGATCTTCATCGGCGCGTCGACCGGCGGCACCGAGGCGACGCGCGAGGTGCTGATGCAGCTGCCCGCCGACGCACCGGCGGTGCTGATCACGCAGCACATGCCGCCCGGTTTCACGAAGAGCTACGCCGCGAGGCTGGACGGTCTGTGCCGGATCCGCGTCGCCGAGGCAGGCGACGGCGAGCGCGTGCTGCCCGGACATGCCTACATCGCGCCCGGGGGCTACCACCTGTCGGTCGAGCGCTCGGGCGCGAACTACATCGCCCGCGTGCGCGACGGCGAGCCGGTGAACCGCCACAAGCCTTCGGTCGAGGTGCTGTTCAAGTCGGCTGCCCGGGTGGTGGGGCCGAACGCGCTCGGCGTGATGCTCACCGGCATGGGCGCCGACGGCGCCAGCGCGATGAGGGAGATGCGCGACGCCGGTAGCTGGAACGTCTGCCAGGATGAGGCCAGCTGCGTCGTCTTCGGCATGCCGCGCGAGGCCATCGCGCATGGCGCGGCGCACGAGGTGCTGCCGCTCGCGCGCATCGCGCCGGCGCTGATCGAGCGCCTGCGCAGCACCGCCGGGCTCGCGTCCACGCGGGTCTGAAGCCGCGCCGGCGCCTCCGCCGCCGCCACCTCGTCGCATCACCAGCGCGAACGCTCGAGACCCGGGCGCGGCGCGCCCGGGTCGCGCTCGCACAGCCGCTCCGGCACCCCGATGTCGCGCCGCATGCGTTCGCTCAGATGGGCTAGGTCCAGAGAGTCGGCGGTACATCGACGCAGCGCGCGCCGCTCATGCCAGGCTTGGGCCAGGGCACCCAGGGCCGTGTGCAGACGAAGCCGCCAGAGGCCGCGCCGGTCCGGTGCACCGACACCTGTGGTCATCGTCGTCATCTCACCCTCCCTTCTGAATTCCAGTCCTGGAAAGAATATTGGTGGTTTCCATCGGTGAGAAGCGATGAATTCTTGACTCATCGTCAAGCTATGCTTACCAGCATGGCCCGAATTCCCCTCCAGACCCTGCCCGCCTTTCGCGCCGTGGCGCGCCTGGAAAACCTGCGCCAGGCGGCCGAGGAACTGCACCTGACGCACAGCGCCGTGAGCCAGCAGATCAAGCTGCTCGAGGCGCAGATCGGGTTCGAACTGTTCGACCGGCGCGGCCGGCGCGTGCAGTTGAACGCTGCCGGCGAGGCGCTGCAGCGCGCCGTCGAGCCCGCCCTGGAAAGGCTCGACGACGGGCTGCGCGCCGCGGCCGCGCTCGCCGCCGGCGAGGCGCAGCGCATCCGCATCACCTTGCTGCCCTCGTTCGGCCAGCGCTGGCTGCTGCCGCGCATGGCGCGCTGGCGCGAGCGCCACCCCGACATCGCGCTTGAGATCCACACCTCGCAGAACCTCGTCGATCTGCAGCGCGAAGACGTCCACGCCGCACTGCGTCAGGGCAGCGGGCAGTGGCGCGGGCTGCTTTCGGAGCGGCTCATCGACTCGCCGCTGGTCGCGCTGGGCGCGCCGGCTGCGGCACGGCGGCTGCAGGGCTGCACCACCGCGGCGCTGGCCGACGAGCCGCTGCTGGGCAGCCCGACGTTGTGGGAGCGCTTCTTCGCGCTGGGGGGCGTGCGCGTGCCGGTCAACCCGGTGGCAAGCTTCAACGACGCCGGGCTGATGCTGCAGGCCGCCGAGCAGGACATCGGCATCGCGCTGGCGCGCGAGCTGCTCGCCGCCGACGCACTGCGCGACGGCCGACTGCGGCGCCTGTCGCCGCTGGCGCTCCCTGATGCCGATGCCTACGCACTCTGGCTCGCCTACCCGCCTGAGCTTGCCGACTGGCCACCGCTGCGCGCGCTGCGCCAGTGGTTGCACGAGGAGCTGGCGGCGTCGCTGCAGGGGCTCGATGAACTGCCGCCGGTCGCCGCGCGATGAACGTTCGCCCCGACGCAGGACATCGTCGCGCCAGCGCCACGCGAGCCGTCAGCCGCCAGGCGCGAGAAAGAGCTGCTGCAGGTCGCTGAGGAAATCGAAGCCGCGCTCGGTGGGGCGCAGGCGGGTGCCGTCGCGCTGCAGCAGCCCGCGCTGGACGGCGCCCTCGACGGCAGTGTCGATCGCCGCGATCGACTGGCCGCAGCGCTCGACGAAAAGCGTGCTCTCGAAGCCGTCCTTGAGTCGAAGCGCGTTGAGCATGAATTCGAACGGCAACTCGGACGCCGCCACCTCGTGCTCGTTCGACACCGCGCGGCCTTCGAGCGCGCGCGCGATGTAGGTCGCCGGGTCGCGCCAGCGCACCTGGCGCACGATGCGATCCGGGAAGGAAAGCTTGCCGTGCGCGCCGGCGCCCAGGCCCAGGTAGTCGCCGAAGTGCCAGTAGTTGAGGTTGTGCGCGCAGCGGTGACCGGCGCGCGCGAACGCCGAGACCTCGTAGCGCTGCAGCCCGGCGGCGCCGCTGCGCTCGACGATGCGATCGAGCATCTCGCTCGCGAGGTCGTCGTCGGGCAGCGCCGGCGGGTGGCTCGCGAACCAAGTGTTCGGCTCGAGCGTCAGGTGGTAGACCGACAGATGCGGCGGCCGGTAGGCGAGCGCGGCCGCCAGGTCGGCGTCCAGCGCGGCGAGTGTCTGTCCGGGCAGCGCGTACATCAGGTCGATGTTGAAGGTGTCGAACGCGGCCGCCGCTTCCTCGACCGCGGCATGCGCCTGGCGCGCGTCGTGCACGCGGCCGATCGCCTGCAGCGCCGCGTCGTCGAAGCTCTGCACGCCGATCGACAAGCGCGTGATGCCGGCGCCGCGATAGGCGCGAAAGCGCTCGCGCTCGAAGGTGCCGGGATTGGCCTCGAGCGTGACTTCGCATCCGGATTCGACCGCCAACCGCGCGCGCACCGCGGAGAGCAGGCGGTCGATGGCCTCGGGGCTGAACAGGCTGGGCGTGCCGCCGCCGATGAAGACGCTGCTCACGCGCCGGCCCCAGACCCGCGGCAGCGCGGCCTCGAGGTCGGCAACGAGCGCATCGACGTAGCGTGACTCGGGTAGTTCNCCGCTGCGTTCGTGACTGTTGAAGTCGCAGTACGGGCACTTCTTCAGACACCAGGGCAGATGCACGTACAGCGCCAGCGGCGGCAGCGCGGCGAGCTCGATGGCGCCCTTGCGGTTGAAGCGGATGACGGCGTCAGCCAAGGTGCCATGCATCGCGCAACAGCGCGATCATCTGTGCCGCGGCGCGCGCACGGTGGCTGTGCGCGTTCTTCACTGTGGCGTCGAGCTCCGCCACCGTCGCGCCGAGATCGGGGATGAACATCAGTGGGTCGTAACCGAAACCGCCCGCGCCGCGCGGCGCCACGAGGATCTCGCCTTGCCAGCGCCCCGACGCGACCAGCGGCTCGGGGTCGTCGGCATGGCGCAGCGCGACCAAGGTGCTGACGAATGCCGCGCGCCGGTCCGTCACACCTCGCAGTCGCTGCAGCAGCAGCGCGTTGTTCGCTGCGTCCTGCGTCGCGCGGCGCGCCTCTCGGTCGCTGTCCAGCGCCGCGGCCGGCGCGAAATGCGCCGAGATGACACCAGGCGCGCCGCCGAGCGCGTCGACGCACAGCCCCGAATCGTCGGCGATCGCCGCGCCGCCGGCGAGCCTTGCCGCCTGGCGCGCCTTCGCGAGCGCATTCTCGATGAAGCTGACATGCGGCTCGTCGGCCTCGGGAATGCCGAGCTCACCCTGCGCCACCAGCTCGATCGGCAGCGCGCCGAACAGCGCGCCCAGCTCCTTCAGCTTCTTCGCGTTGTTCGACGCCAGCACCAGCCGCATCGCGTCACCCGGCCAGCGCAGCCCGCTGCAGCGCCACCAGTTCGCGGATGCCGCGGTCGGCCAGGCCGAGCAGCGCGTCCAACTCGGCGCGCGAGAACGGCGCGCCCTCGGCCGTGCCCTGCACCTCGACGAAGCCGCCGGCGGCCGTCATCACGACGTTCATGTCGGTATCGCAGGCCGAGTCCTCGACGTACTCCAGATCGAGCAGCGGCGTGTCCTCGACGACACCGACCGAGACCGCGGCGACGAAGTCGCGGATCGGACTGGCACCGATGCGGCCTTGCTCGAGCAGCCAGCGCACCGCGTCGTGTGCCGCGACGAAGGCGCCGGTGATCGCCGCGGTGCGCGTGCCGCCGTCGGCCTGGAGCACGTCGCAGTCGAGGTGGATAGTCCGTTCGCCCAGGGCGGCGAGGTCGAACACCGTGCGCATCGAACGCCCGATGAGGCGCTGGATCTCCTGCGTGCGCCCGCTCTGCTTGCCGCGTGCGGCCTCGCGGTCGCTGCGCGTGTGGGTGCTGCGCGGCAGCATGCCGTATTCGGCGGTGACCCAGCCCTCGCCGCTGCCGCGCTTGTGCGGAGGCACCTTCTCGTCGACCGATGCGGTGCACAGCACCTTGGTCGCACCGAAGGCCACCAGCACCGAGCCTTCGGCGTGGCAGGTGTAGTGGCGCTGCAGCGTGACGGGGCGCAGTGCGTCGGCGGCGCGGCCTGCAGATCTTTGATAGCTCATGGCGCCATTGTCCACTGTCACGCGGCGCGGTACATCGCGTGCATCCGGCTTCGCCGGTCCACCGGCGGCTCCCGCTCGAGGGGGAGCGCCGAAGGCGCTTCGGGGGTTGGCCGATTACCGGCGCTTGTTCGACGAGCGCTGGATCGCTTCGTTGATCTCACGGATCGAGCGTTCGATCTCGGCCTCGTCGAGCTCGTCCGGCGCTTCGCCGAGCATGCTGGCCTGGATCGTCGACGCGAAGACTTCCTCACCGAGTGAGAGCGTCGACACGCCGCTCGCGTCGATGCCGTTCTCGGCCGACTCCCATTCGACCGCGATCGCGGTGACGTTGTCGCTCTTCGCGCCGCCGTTGCGCAGCGCGCGCTCGACGAGCTCGGGTACCGCCTCGGAGATCGGGTGGCGCGCGAGCTGCTCGGCGATCTCGGCGTCGCTGACCGTNCCCCACAGGCCGTCAGAGCACAGCAGCACGCGGTCGCCGCGGTGCAGCAGCAGCGGGCCGGTGGTGTCGACGACCGGCTTGCCCGGGCTGCCCAGGCAGGTGAAGAGCACGTTGCGGTTGACGCGGTCGCCAATCGGCACGACCTGCGCCAGCGTCTCCTGGAGCTCGGTGTAGGAATGGTCGCGCGTGCGTGCGATCAGCTTGTCGCCGCGCACGAGGTACAGGCGCGAGTCGCCACAATGGGCCCAGAACGACGCGTTGCCCTGCAGCAGGCAGGCGACGACGGTGGTGCGCGGCGTGTCCATCAGCGCGCGCTCGGTCGCGTAGCGCAGCAGTTGGTGGTGGCCGGCGATGATGGCGTCGTGCAGGAAGCGCAACGGGTCCTTCAGCGACGGCTTGGCCTCGCGCTGGAACATTGCCGCCAGCGTCTGCAGGGCGAGCTGCGAGGCGACCTCGCCCTCGGGGTGGCCGCCCATGCCGTCGGCGAGCGCGAACAGCCCTGAGTCCCGCGTGTAGCAGTAACCCATGCGGTCTTCGTTCTTCTCGCGGCCGCCCTTGCGGCTGACCTGGTAGACGGAGAACCTCATCGGGCCTCGTCCCGGTGGCGCAACTCGCGCCTCATGCCTTCGCCCCAGTCTTCAGCGTCTCGATCTGCAGCTTGAGGCGCTCGCCNAAACTCAGCTTGGTGTAGCGGCGCTCGGTCTCGCGCGCCAGTTCCTTCTGCAGCGCGAACACGCTCTGCGGCCGACTCAGCGGGTCGAGCGACATGCACCATTCGGTGACCTCGATGAGGTTGTCCGAATAGACGTTNCGCAGGCGCGAGAGGCTGAGCGCGAGGCGGTCCTTCTCGAGCCGCTGCGGCGCGTCGTTCGGCGGGTAGCCCTGCATGCAGGCGTAGATGCAGGCGCCGATCGCGTAGATGTCGGTCCAGGGGCCGAGCGTACCGTCGCGGCGGTACATCTCGGGCGCCGCGAAGCCCGGCGTGTACATCGGGCGGATGAAGTTGCTTTCCTTGTTCAGCACCTCGCGCGCGGCACCGAAGTCGAGCATCACCGCCTTGTTGTCGTTGGTGATGAAGATGTTCGCCGGCTTGATGTCCAAGTGCAGCATCTTGTGCTGGTGCACGATGCGCAGCCCGCGCAAGATCTCGTCGAACAGGCTGCGGATCGTGCTCTCGCGGAACACCTTGTCGCGCTTCAGGTCGCGCGCGGTGACGATGAAATCCTGCAGCGTGTCGCCCTGCAGGTAGTTCATCACCATGTAGACGGTCTCGTTCTCGCGGAAGAAGTTGAGAACGCTGACCACGCTCGGGTGGCTGATCTGCGCGAGACTGCGGCCTTCCTCGAAGAAGCTCTTCAGCCCGAGCCGGTACAGCGGCTGCTTGTCGGGCTTGACGCGCGGCGTCAGTTCACCGGCGGAGCGCTCGGCGAGCGAGGCCGGCAGGTATTCCTTGACGGCGACCATCTGCTGGTTCTCGCCTTCGGCGAGATAGACGACGCCGAAGCCGCCGGCCGCGAGCTTCTTGACGATCTGGTAGCCCCCGACCACGGTGCCTGATGGCAACGGGGCGGGCTTGGGCTTTGACATAATCGTCGGCAATGAGAGGCGGCTGATCGATGGCAGTTTATAGCATGACCGGTTACGCCAGCGCGGCCGCCGCAGGGACTGCGGAGGGCGCCGCGGCGACTGCCGTCAGCGTCGAAGCGCGCTCGGTGAACGGCCGCTTTCTCGACCTCGTGTTCCGACTACCGGACGAATTGCGCGGGCTCGAGCCGGCGCTGCGCGAGTTGCTCGCCGGCGCGTTCCGGCGCGGAAAAATCGAGGTCCGCATCAACACCCAGCGCGACAGCGCCGAGGCTTGGCCGAACCC
>JGI20214J51088_10002779_pt1 | contig 11574 bp, 10 predicted proteins | sample WetSurMetagenome_FD_51088 | JGI IMG/M metagenome (IMG submission 51088)
CCAAATACAATTCAAGAATATTAATTGCAAAGAGAAAGCTTAAAAGGCCAAGAAATATCATCCCAGCATTTTTATATATCTCCCAGTAGTATTTTTTACTTTTTAAGAGGACACTGAATTTTTCAAAAATTGTAAATTTTGTATCTATTGACCTCGAATGGAAATGATCATAATAAAGATTTGTAATCAAATAGTTTTGTTTACCGCACATTTTAATTTTTAATCCAAGAATAGTCTCCTCATAATAAAGAAAAACATTATCATCAAAACCTTTCACAACTTTAAAGATATTTTTTGTACCCAAGAAAAGAGAACCTGAAACGCAATCCACCTTAATGGGTACATCTAATTGATTATCAATATTATAATAAAACTTTTTAAGACAGAAATTAAAAAGAGTTTTTAGAAAAAATGTTGAATCCAGGATCTCTTTAAGTTTTGTGGGCAGTTTCCATGCTGATAGTTTAGTGACCGGTCTGCCATTGACCTTCATCACGGGAGAAATTAATGCTACATTCTGTAGTTTTTCATATTCCTTAACCAGGTTTTGAAGAAGAGAAAGATTAGTTATTTTAATATCGCTGTTTGAAACCAAAACATAGTCACAATTAATATTCTCCAAAAAACTAATTCCAAGATTATTTCCTACCGAATATCCTGAATTGATTTCATTTTGAATCAGATGAATGCGATCATTTCCAGAAAATTCATTATTAAGCATTTCCCAGCTTTCATTTGGAGAATTATTTTCTACAATTACTACTGATACTATAACATCTTCCTGCTTCAGGAGATCCTCCCTGATGAACCTCACAGTATCCCTGTAATTATTGTAATTAACAATAATTACACTGATTAAAGGCTTACCTAAAGTGTCAGGGTATTTCATTCCAGAGTATGAAATAGTTGATGTGAAATTAATAAATTTAAGATTAAAAGAGAATTTCTGTGGATTCAGTACAGGTTAGTTTATATTATCCGAAACGCTGATAATATAACCAACTGTCAGTACCAGTTCTGAATTATGAATTTCTGCCATTCCCCCCACAACAAACATTGTGGCAATAAGTGACAAAGTACAACCAAGCAGTATTTTAGCAAGGCCTTTATTTTGATCAATTTCTGAGCGGGCAAGTACTTTAGTCTTTCTTAACAGGAGATAATAAAAGAAAAGATAACTAAAGATACCTATTAACCCGGTTTTTACCAATATATAAGCATAGCCGTTATGTAAAATGGGTATTGCCTTAAAATCAACTCCGGCAAGATTCATTGTCATTTTCAGATCGATAAGCGAGCCGAAACCGTGTCCGGCTATAACCTGAAAAACATTTCCTGATGAAAATGTGTCAAGTGCGCGTAAAGTTTCATAGCCTCTCCAGTTCCATGTAACCTCATTAAACTTGCTGAAATTTTGCAATGAAAGTTCCCTGAATATCCTGGCAAACTTACCACGGAATGTTTTAACATCATCTTTCGGTGTTGTAACAATGATAACTATAAAAGCTGCCAGTATTACTAAAATTGTCACCAGCGCTTTCCTGTTGATCTTCCCTAATATTCCCCAGGCAGAAATTGCCATAATGAAAAATATTATAATGGAAGTCCTTGAAAATGATAATATCAGGGAAAGAAATAATATAGTGAGTCCGAAGTATTTTGGAATGAATTTAGGAAATAAATTATCCATTTTTAATCTTCGGGGGAAGCACCCAAGTATAAGAGCAAGTGCAACAAGTACGACATTAGGATTTGATGCCCTGTCTCTTATAAGACTTATTTCCTGTGTGAACAATGATGGCTGAATGACAAACTTACCCAGGTGTACTATGGCAATTAAAAGGCCGGAGAGCACAGTTATTCTTAAGAAGCTCTTATAATCCTTAAACCTGTCAGAAAACCAGAATCCCATAAAAATAAGTGAAAGTGGCGTTAGGGCATATGAGATATCACGGGCGATGTGCCTGAATTCATTACCNATCATTCCTGTTAAACCTATTAACAGTACCAGAAAAAGTGGAGATACAATAATTATAAAGTTTTGGCTAATCTTTACGGCTGAAACGGCAATTAGAAAGATGCTCATCAGAATTAGTAGCGGTGAAAACATATTATCAGGCAGGAAACTTATAATAAAATACAAGGAATACAGCACCACTGGGACTAGTGGAAGCTTTTTATCTTCAGCCTGGCTCTTTAGAACATCCATCAATTCTGTTTTTGAATCAGAAGATCACTGTCATTTTATCTTTTCTAAAAACTGATCTAACTTTGTTAATTAACGTTTTCGGATTTCCCAGATAAAAACTTAAGTCCTTTAATAATATCTTAAACAAATACATTTTATTTCCCGGAAGCTTTTCTTCAGTAAGAAAGATAACCGGCAGATAGTAAGTTTTAAGCTTGTTCCTGATACAGTAAAGCAGCATAAGCCTCTCTGCAATAAAACCGAATACTCTTTGCTGGTATATATATGGAGATAATCTGATCTCCTTTTCCAATTCAAATAGAACTGTAAACAACCATTCACAATACCTGTTAAATAGCTCATACCTGCAAATGAACATGTTATAATGAGGGAGTTTATTATTATGCTTCAAAATATTCAACCATGTTTCATAATAATCAGGGCAAATCCTGCATAGGGTTTTTGTAACAATTTCAAGGTCTTCTGAAATATGATTTGCCTTATATTCTATTTCAAGCGAATACGGGTAATGGTTTGGTCTCGCAAGAAGAATGTCATATTCTGATAATTGCTTTAATATTCTGTCATTATCAGGCAAACATTTATCTGTCTCTGCAAATGAATAGTTGTAATAGTTTTTATATGACAGAATACTTTCCCTGAAATTGAAATACCTTCTGTAATGGCACAGGCCGATAATATCACATTTCAAATTTTTCCAGGCCCAGTATAGAACAGTCAGTTCACAAAAATTAGGATTCTTTTCTGAGATATTTTCTCCGTCATCATCACCCTGTATATTAAGCTTTTCAGGTGAGTTAACGCGTCCTGCCTGAACAGGCAGAAAAATCGGATCTTCAGGGAGCCTGCTTTTATTATGAATTGCTATAAGTAATTTTATATCAGGCATTTCTCATATTTTTTCAGCTGCCTCCAGGGCATTAGCAACAATGTGATGCATATCGTAATATTGATAGTCGGCAAGTCTTCCTCCAAAAATAACATTTGGATATCCGGCTTTTAGATTCCGGTACTGGGTAAAAATATGCTGATTCTTATCATCGTTTACAGGGTAATAGGGCAGTTTTTCTTTACAGAATTCATGCGGATATTCCTTTGTGATATATGTTTTCCTCTGATTCCCGAATTCAAAATGTTTGTGTTCAATAATCCTGGTAAAATCAACTTCAGAATTTACATAGTTGACAACAGCGTTCCCCTGAAAGTTTTGAATATTTAATAATTCATGTTCAAAATGGAGACTTCGATAATCGAGTTTTCCGAATTTGTAATCAAAGAATTCATCTATTTTCCCAGTATAAACAATTTTCTCTGCAGAATTATCAAGCTCTAGTTTATTGTTAAAATAATTCACCCCTGTAATTACTTCATTACCTTTTAATAAAGCTTCAACAAGTTTTGTATATCCGCCCTTTGGAATACCCTGAAAAGTGTCATTAAAGTAATTATTATCAAATGTCAAACGGTATGGAAGCCTCTGGATAATNAATGCAGGAATTTTGTTTGCTGGTCTTCCCCACTGTTTCTCTGTATAACCTTTAATTAATTTTTCATAAATCTCTTTCCCATACATAACAAGCGCTTGTTCTTCAAGATTACCCGGTTTTTGTATTGACGTGTATGGCGCACGCTGTTCATCAAGTTTCAAAATAGCCTCTTGAGGTGTTTTAACCCCCCAGAGTTGATAAAAAGTGTTCATATTAAAAGGCAGATTGAAAATTTTGTCTTTATATCTTGCTATTGGAGCGTTTATATAATTGTTAAATTCAGCAAAGGAGTTAACATATTGCCATACTTTTTTGTTACTGGTATGAAAAATGTGGGCCCCGTATATATGGACATTTATTCCTTCAATATTTTCAGTATAAATATTCCCGCCAATATGATTTCTACTTTCAATAATCAAACATTTCTTCCCCTTTTTTAATGCTTCATGTGAAAAGACCGAACCGAACAGACCGGCCCCAATTATCAAATAATCATATTTCTTCATTAATCAATAACTATTGCAACTTGTTCACCTTTAATGTTGTAAGTAAGATAGTGATATTTAAGATTATGCTTTAAAATCATTTCTTTGAAAGCCTTAAACTCACCGTTTTTCCAACCCGGATAATTAAAATATTCATCGAAAACAATTATTGTCCCGGGATGAAGTCTTCCAACCAGATGATCAAGAACTGTTTTCGTTGAAGAGTATAAATCACAATCTATATGTATTAATGATGCTTTACCTGGATTAGCTTCCAGAAATTCCGGTAAAGTATCGTGAAACCATCCTTTTCGCAAATAAACATTTTCCCTTACAAATGGCATTTTATCCAGAGAAAAGCTTCCTTTAGGAAAACTGTCTCTCCAATTCTCAGGCAGTCCTTCAAAGGAATCAAATCCAAATATTTTTCTTCCTTTTAACACTTTAGCTATCATGTTAATGGTAGAACCTTTGTAGACTCCGAATTCAAGAATCAGCCCCTCATTCATTGAAGCCTTACATGCTTTATTAAGCACCTGGGCTCTTGAATTGCATGATTGTACATTAGTCATGAATTCAGAAACATAGTCAGCTGTTTCACTCAAAGCTCTTCGCTGAAACACGCCAGCTATGTTCTGGTTCCATAGATTGTATGAATCAGTCAAAAGAATACTTGATTTGCGTAAAACCCAGTTTCTAAATAACCCCATAAGTAAATTTTAAAATAATCCTATTTTCTTTATTGAAATATATGAATAAAGTGCAACAATTATTTCAATAATTACAATTAAAACAGCAAGGTTAATTAAATTGATTTGTCCTATTGTTATTAAACCAATCACAGCGCATAGATAAAAAATAAGTGACGCTCCAACGATTTTAAATACAATACGCTCTTGTTTAAAAGGAAACAATAGTTGAATTGCAAAAATATTGCTGGCAGCAATGAAAGGTATAGTAAGTGCAAGGATTCGAACAATAACAACAGAATCTATCAATTCTTTCCCGCCAAGAAGGATTACTAAAGGTTTGGCAAACAGAAACGCCATACCAAACAAGACAATATTAAATATAATTGAACGCAAAAAGATCTTCTTTACAAAATCAGAATTTTTATCCTTGCTCACCTTTGGAAAAACAGCCTGACCGATAATGGTCTGAGGTATTTTAAATACAGAAATAATTTTATCCGCCAGATCATAGAAAGCAACATCTGCCATTCCGAAAAAGGCTCCGGCAATTACTTTGTTCGTGCTCACATACAACTGAACAAGGGCGTTATTGACAAACATTATCACAGAATTGTTCAGGTAGTGTTTCAAGATTTCCGGTTTATATAACCTGAATCGGATCTTATGTTTGATAAAAATAATGTACAGAGAAACAGAACCTGCAATTAATGCACCAATACCACTCAATATGGGGACAAGCATGTAGTCTTCCTGATTAGAAATGAAGATAAAGATAAGCACCAGGAATGCTGTTCTGCTGATAAGATTGACATATGTAATATATTTCATCTTCTCAATACCCTGATAGTACCAAACCGGAAAGATCACTTCATAGAGGCAAGTCCACATCGAAATAATGAACAAAATCTCAAAACCTTGAGCACGTTTGAAGATGGAGAGCAAAATGATCAGGACTAACATGGAGAGAACAAAAAGAAAGCTCTTGATTATCAAAACCGAGCTTACTATTTCGTTTAGCTTTTCTTTGTCATCACGGTGAATACTTACTTCCCGTGAAGCGGTAATATTAAAACCGAAGCTTACAATTATGGTGAAATATGAAATAACAGCCTGAGCAAAAACAACAAGGCCATAAGTTTCTTTCCCGAGGACCCGGATTAGATATGGTAAGGTAATTAAAGGAATTACAAGATTAAATACCTGAATGACTGACAGATATGAAATGTTTTCAAAAAGGGTCCTATGTTCCCTGATTTTGTTAATCTCTCTTTTGATGGAAGAACCCATCCGAATAGTTTTAACCGAAAAGCTATTATTGAATTATGATGTCTGCAAATTCTCCCTGAACCATTTCACAGCCGTCTCAAGACCCTCTTTAACATTAAATTTGGGAGAATACCCAAGCAGCCTTCCGGCTTTCTCCACAGATGCCAGGGAATGAAAGATGTCGCCATTCCTCACAGGACCATATACTGGTTCAATGCTTAATATCTCTTTATCGGATCGCCCAAGTATCTCCCTTAGTAAAGCATATAGCTGATTGAGGCTTGTACGCTCACCATGAGCAACATTATAAACCTGGTTGAGAGCTTCTCTGCCTGTTGCAAGGGCAGCGAGATGATTCGCCTGTAATACATTGTCGATATATGTAAAATCTCTTGAAATAGTCCCATCGCCATTTATAACAGGAGCTTGATGACTCATCAGCATTTTGACGAATTTCGGAATTACTGCAGCATAAGCACCCTCCGGATCCTGCCGCCTTCCAAAAACATTAAAATATCGCAAACCTATTACTTCAATTCCATATGTTTTTGAGAAATTCTCAGCAAATAGTTCATCAGCGTATTTCGTAATAGCATACGGAGAAAGTGGAGTACCTATCCTTTCTTCAATCTTAGGAAGATCAGGATGATCACCGTAGGTTGAAGAGCTGGCTGCATATATGAAACGTTTGACACCAGATTCAACCGAAGCAAATAGTACTTTAACGAAACCTCCGATATTTACATCTGTGGTTGAAACGGGATCTTTTATTGAGCGGGGGACAGAACCAAGAGCTGCCTGGTGAAAAACAATTTCTGATCCTTTAACTGCATTCAGGCAATCAATATAGTTTCGAATGTCGCCCTCTATTAATATAAAATCAGGGTTTGAAGAAAAATCCTTCAGGTTTGACTTCTTTCCAGTCGAAAAATTATCAAGACAAGTAACTNTATTCCCGGATTTCAACAAAGATTCAATAAGATTCGATCCTATAAATCCCGCTCCTCCGGTTACCAGGACTCTCTTATTTTGTAAAATCCTATCCATATATAACTACCTCTAAAAGGTACTTTAAAATTACAAGGAATAATCGAACATCATCAGAATCTCCTTTAGGATAAATTCTGCGGTTTTTCCATCACCATAAAATCCTGGATAGTTAAAATCCGGTGAATTATCAAGCATTTTTTTAAACTCATTTTTAATCATGACAGGGTCAGCATCTACGAGTACCGCTGTTCCATTCTTTATGAGTTCAATCCACTCAGTCTCTTTTCGCAATACCAGGCAGGGTTTCCTGAAAAAATGAGATTCTTTCTGAACACCNCCGGAGTCAGTTATTATCATTCGTGAAGTTTTTTCCAGTAACGTCATTTCAAGATATGAAACCGGAGGTATAATCTTAATATACTTATTATTAAGAAGATCTTTATATGTATTTTCCAGCTTCAGCTTAAGAGAGTTAATCGTCCTCGGATGCAATGGCATAACGAATGCATGCGAGTATTCATCGGCCAGAGAAATCATTGTTCTGAGAATTGCTTCCAGCCTGGATATTTCATCAGTATTGGCCTCCCTATGGATAGTAGCAAGTATGAATTTTTCTTTTTCAAGATTAAGTCTTTCAAGCAACACACTTTTCTTTTTTTCAGCAAGCTCTGCAAAAAACAGCGAATTATCGTACATTATATCGCCTGTAAGGTATATTTTGGGGTTATCAATTGAAAATGGGGGACTGTTTTCAGGTTTGAATCCCTCGCGGATCAGGTTTTTAAAAGCAGCATTTGTCGGGGCAAATAATAGTGTTGATGCGTGGTCACTCATTATCCGGTTCAGTTCCTCAGGCATTAGCTTGTTAAATGACCGCAATCCTGCCTCGATATGAATTACCGGGAAATGAAGTTTTGATGCAGCGACAGCTCCTGCCAGGGTTGAGTTAGTGTCGCCATAAAGAAGGACGCAATCCGGCTTCTCGCTAAGCAGTACATCTTCAATACCGCTTATCATCATAGAAGTCTGCCGTCCATGCCTTGATGAACCAACTCCAAGATTATAGTGAGGTTTATGTATCTCAAGCTCCTCAAAAAAAACACCTGACAGCACATTATCATAATGTTGTCCGGTGTGTAGAATAATTTCCTTTATNCTGTCAGAAAAGTTGGTTCGTATAGCTCTGCTAATTGCGGAAGCCTTTATAATCTGTGGACGGGCTCCAACAATATTTAAGATTTTAATATTTCGCATCAGTGGAGTTTTTTCAGGAATCCAAAGTTAGCAAAATATCATTAAGGAAAGATATTCTGAAGAAATGAAGAATAAAATATTATTTTGCGTAGTTAACAGCTCTTGTTTCGCGAATCACTGTAATTTTTATCTGACCCGGGTAAGTCATCTCATTCTGAATTTTCCGGGCGATCTCAAATGAGAGACCTTCAGCTTCCTTATCAGTAACTTTTTCTGCTCCGACAATCACGCGGAGCTCTCTTCCAGCCTGAATTGCATAGGTCTTCATTACACCAGGATACTGAAGTGCAAGTGATTCAAGCTCTTTAAGTCTCTTTATATATGACTCAACGACTTCTCTGCGGGCACCAGGACGTGCACCAGAAATTGCATCGCAAACCTGGACGATAGGTGCAATCAGTGTCGTCATTTCAGTTTCATCATGATGTGAACCTATTGCGTTGCAGATTTCAGGTTTTTCCTTATATTTTTCAGCGACCTTCATTCCCAGTATTGCATGTGGCAATTCCGGTTCATCGTCAGGCACCTTACCGATATCATGAAGAAGTCCGGCTCTTTTTGCAAGTTTTGGGTTAAGGCCTAGTTCAGCTGCCATAATAGAACACAGATTTGCTACTTCACGGGAGTGCATCAGAAGGTTCTGTCCGTAAGATGATCTGTACTTCATCTTTCCGATAAGCCTTATAAGTTCAGGGTGCAGGCCGTGGATTCCAAGATCGATTGTTGTTCTTTTTCCAACCTCAAGTATTTCTTCTTCAACCTGTTTACGTGTTTTTTCAACAATCTCTTCAATCCGAGCCGGATGGATTCTGCCATCGGTTACAAGCTGATGAAGTGCCAGACGTGCGACTTCTCTCCTTACGGGGTCAAAAGCTGAAAGAACTATAGCTTCGGGAGTATCATCGACTATGATCTCTACACCTGTTGCCGCTTCAAGTGCTCTGATGTTTCTTCCTTCCCGTCCGATAATCCTTCCTTTCATCTCATCGGATTCGATATGGAAAACAGTAACTGCATTTTCGATGGCATTTTCAGCTGCCACCCTTTGGATTGTCTGGATGACAATTCGTTTGGCTTCTTTATTGGCAGTCATTTTTGCTTCATCAAGTATTTCATTGATGTATGACATAGCACCAGTTTTAGCTTCCTCCTTCAATGATTCAATAAGATGGTTTTTTGCTTCATCAGCAGAAAAACCTGATATTGATTCCAGCTGTTCTACCTGCTGGCGATGAAGCTTTTCAAGTTCATCATGTTTTTTTTCTACTATTTCCAGCTGGGAGTTTAGACTTTCACGGATAGAGTCAGCCTCATTCTTTTTTCGTTGAGTCTCCTCAAGCTTTTGAGAAAGAGCAAGTTCTTTCTGTTTGATCCTGTTCTCAGCCTGTCCGATTCTACTGTTTTTTTCATTTATTACCTTTTCGTGTTCTGTTTTAAGCTGAAGGAAACGCTCCTTTGCCTGGAGAATCTTTTCTTTTCGAATTACTTCCGCTTCAGTTTCGGCTTCTGTAATTATCTTCCGGCTTCTGCTTTTCAGAGCTTTTTGCCAGATTACATAGGAAAAGCCAAATCCAAGAACAAGTGCAGCAGCCGCCAGAAAAATTGTCAGACTGATGCTTAGTGTACCTATCATAAGTGTCATATTATTCGTATTATTATATTATAAATAAAAAACCCGCAAAGTTCCTTCAGCTTTTAAAAAACCCCATATCTTAATGGTTGGCGCTACTGGTTAAGTTTGAACGTCCACTGTTCCGAATTAACGAAATCCCGACGAATCGGGCTGAGGCCTGTTCTACCTGAACCAAGGTTTGCACCAAAGTTTTAACTGTTGAGTTTCAAAAATGAATGAAGAAACGATGCGGGCAATTTCTTATTACTATATTAAAGAACGCTGTTACTCTTTTTTTTCAAGAACTGTATCTATTTTTTGAGTCAGTTCCTTAATGGCATCCGGGAGGTAATCATTTTCAATTTTTTCTTCGTCCTCTGTGAGCTTTATCACATACTGGAGTGCTGCCATCGCCAGAAAATCCTGAACATCTTTGTCGGAATAGCGCTGTTTATATTGCAGCACTTTTTCATTAATCATTCTGGCAGCTTTCCTGATTTTCTCTTCATTTTCCCGTTCCACTTTCAATGGATAATATCTGTCCGCTACATTAACCCTGATAGAAAGTTTATCATCCATTGGTATATTTTATCTGTTTAAAAGAGCAACACATCTGTCAATTTCCCGCACCAGTTCATTTATCTTCTTCTTAGCCTCAACGCCACCCTCCCCTTCTCCCAAAAGTGCTCCTGATAATTTAATCCTTTCGTATTTTACTTCCAAATCCTTTATCCTGGCATCCCGTTCATGCAACATGCTTTCAAGCTTTGCATTTCCGGCTTTAAGCTCAACACATTCCGANCTCAGGTTATTATATTTAATTAACAATTCATCGATTTTATTGTTCAGAATTCTTAATTCTTCATAACCCTTTACGGACATATCGAAATCTTTGTACAAAGTTAATATTGTTCGTGAGATTTTCAAAAAATTGCAGTAAATAGTTTGTACAGACATATCATAAGTTTAGTTTTGCACAACTATTATAATTAAGCATTTTAAGATGTCCCTTACTCATTTATTTTTGTTCAGCATTTTGTTTTTCAACACAATTGACGATTTACCAAAAGACAGAACACTTTTTATTTCTCCTGTTAAGATACCACTTGCTCTTTCTGCAAATTTCGGAGAACTCCGGATTGATCATTTTCATTCTGGTCTTGACATTAAAACCCAGGGAGTTACGGGCAAAGAAGTAATCGCTTCGGCCAGCGGCTATATTTACAGAATTGGAGTATCACCTGGAGGATTCGGCAAAGCATTATATATTAAACACCCCTCGGGTTATTCAACAGTATATGGGCATCTTGACAAATTCACACCTGAAATAGAAGAATATGTTAAAACACAACAATATGAAAGAAAAAGTTTCCAGGTTACCCTTTTCCCACCTGCTGAAAAATTCACTGTACAACAGGGTGATCTGATTGCATATTCTGGAAATTCAGGGGCATCAGGAGGTCCACACCTGCATTATGAAATAAGACATGCCGACTCAGAGAAACCTGTTAACCCGCTTTTATTTGATTTAGGTGCCGCTGACAATATTAAACCGGTATTTGAAAGGCTCGTCATTTAT
>JGI20214J51088_10002780_pt1 | contig 11572 bp, 8 predicted proteins | sample WetSurMetagenome_FD_51088 | JGI IMG/M metagenome (IMG submission 51088)
ATTTTGTTAACTCTAACACGGAACAATTATTTCACACTCTCCATAAGGATAGACAGTCACAGATTTAATCATTTACACGATTTTCCTGAGCCCTAAGTCGGTGGTGGAGAAGAAGTTGGTTTTGTTTGTTTTCTAACTTCTGTTATACGTTTGTCGAGGAGTTTTAGTTGTTCCTGACTTTTCTTAACTATTTCCAGAAGGTGTTTCCGTTCAAACTCTAAGTGTTTGAAGTTCTCTTCACTGTTTGATTTATCTTCAAGAAAGGGAGTGAAGGGCGAAGGCACGTTGGGTATTGGTATAGTTGCGGTTTCAATGTTTAGAACATCTCGAGCGAATTCGTGAAAAAGACTACTGATGTTGTTGAAGATTTGGGCTTGTTTCACAATAGCGTGTTTGAGAATTGTTTCGCCTGATTGAGTGATTTTGTATACCTTTAATCGTCTATTTTTCTGTGTCTCCCAGTGACCTTTGATGTATCCTGATTTTTCTAGGTCACGTAGGATGGGGTAGACGCCGCCGGCTGTGGGTTGCCAGAAGCCTTTGGTTCGGCTGTTGATTTCTTTCATGATTTCGTAGCCATGAGAGGCTTTTCTGTTGAGCAAAATGAGGACGCCCATTCGTATGTAGCCTTTCTGGGCTTCTTTCATCCAGCTTGCTGTTGTCTTGTCTTCAGATTCTGATGCCATCGTGTTTCAAAACTATATTGTATGTGGGTAATACTTATATTTTACCGCTATATATTGCACTGAATAATATTCAGATTAATGGGGAAGTAAAATGGCAAATGAATCCATAATCGAGGTAGATCATCTAACAAAGATGTTCAACAAATTCACAGCTGTAGATGATATATCATTCGATGTTAAAAAAGGTGAAATCTTCGGGTTACTGGGCCCAAACGGAGCAGGCAAAAGTACCACACTGCGCATGCTCTCTACCCTATCAAGACCCACAAAGGGGACTGCGACCATCGGCGGATATGACACTGTAAAAGACGACATGGAGGTCCGCAAACTCATTGGCATAGTTTCGGAAAAAATGATTATCTACAACCGCTTAACCGCCAAAGAAAACCTCTGGTTCTTCGGCAGCCTTTTCAACATACCCAAAGACACCTTGAATAAAAGAATCGACGAATTACTAGAACTGGTCCAGCTTACCAAATGGAAGAATGCGCAAGTAGGCACCTTCTCAACTGGCATGCGCCAAAGAATGAACGTAGTACGTGCCCTACTCAACATGCCTCAAGTCCTATTCCTCGATGAGCCAACCTTGGGTTTAGATCCCCAGTCATCGGTTGAAATCAGGGATTTCGTAAAAAAACTCAACCAGGAACAAGGAACCACAGTCATCATTACTACCCACATGATGCTTGACGCTGACTTGCTCTGTGACCGCATAGCAATTGTTGACCATGGAAAAATCATTGCACTCGATACTTCAACTAACCTTAAAAAAATAATTTCAGGAGGAGACACCATGATTGTTAAACTTGAAATCGCAAACCTAACACCGGACTTAGTGGCTTCAATAAAAAGCCTCAAATGTGCGGATGCCGTGACCCAAGAAAACTCAACGAGTTTACATCTTATTGTTCACGGAGAAGAAGCTTTCGACAACATAATCGATGCAGTCAGAGCCAAAAACGGAAAAATCACTTCCATGGCTAATCTCCAGCCTTCACTTGAAGATGTTTTCCTGCATATTACGGGGCACGAAGTTAGAGACAGCGCAGACCAAAAAATACCTATGCAACAGGGTCCAGGAGGACGTTTTGGTGGAGCACCAAAGAGGGTACGGTGATAGACATGACCACAAAAACTATTCTTCAACATAGCTACCGAATCGCGAAAAAAGACTTAACTGAACTGTTCAGAAACAGGCTTGGCTTAATTCTCCTAGTCGTTATGCCCCTGTTCATGATGGTCATGGTCGGTTTTATTTATCCATCTAACGGAACAATCACCGACCTGAAAGTTGGCATGGTTAACGAGGATTCAGGCTTTAACAACGTTTTTGCTAGCCAAAGCTTCCTTGCAGGTCTGCAACAGATTAACAATCAAACCCACATGCTCATTATAACCAACGTATCCAGCCCAGCGGAACTCAAGGATATGGTTCAGAGAGGGCAACTTCAAGGTGGTATACAGATTCCGAGCAACTTCAGCCAAACCCTCCTGTCTGGGCAGCAAGGCACAATAATCATAGTCAGCGACGAATCCAACCCGCAGATATCAGCCACAATCCAGGGAGCATTAACCGGAGTATTCAGTGCAATGGGTCAACAGCTAGCTATACATAACGTTCTGCCATTGAATGCGACAAACCCGCTCGCAGTCGTGCAACCCTACAGTGTAAAAACTCAAGGTNTAGTTTCGGGTCATCCAAGNTANTTTGACTTCATCGCTCCAGGCATAATGGCTATGACTGTAATGATGAGTGTCATGACAGGTTTNCCAGTCGCCATCTCACAGGAAAAAGAAATNGGTACAATGGATGGNATGATGGTTGCACCAGTAAACCGGCTATCTATATTGTTGGGTAAGACTGCAGCTCAGACTGCCCGAGGCTTAATCCAAGGACTCATAATCTTAGGATTAGCAATCGGCATATTCGGGGTCGCCATACAAGGCAGTATCCTACTAGTGTTTGCGCTGCTCTTACTGGGTGTGTTTAGCTTCGTAGGCTTAGGCATAGTCATAACTTCTTTCACCAAAGACCAAGAAACTGCTCAGATGCTTATGATGACACTGATGTTCCCAATGATGTTCCTAAGCGGAGTGTTCTTCCCTATACAGCAGATGCCATGGTACATGCAGGACATTAGCAAAGCATTACCCTTAACATACGCATCCGACGCACTAAGAAAAGTTATGGTGCTAGGTGCAGGAATACCGCAGATAGCCAATGAACTCATAATCTTGATAGTGTTCGGCATAGTAATGATAGCAATCGCACTACCAGTCTTCCGAAGAATGATGACACGATAGGAGAACCAGTATGAGCACACTATGCAATAAATGCCCCTTCTTCCAACTCGCGCCGCTTCTGAGACGCAAAAATGCACGCAAACGTTGCCGCATCGAACCCCAAAGACAACTACGAATCTACGAATGCAAAGACTACCCTGAAAAAAAGGGGCTCTTCAAAAAATAACCTTCTTTATTTTTTAATAACCAAAAGTTCTTTCTTAAATTAATGTTTTAGTCGGTTTGCTCCCGTTACGGTTTTATATGCTGCAAACGCATAAACCTCCCAAGAAGAGATTCCGCATGTCTGATACTGGAGTAACGGTAAAGAAAAACATAGACTTCAACGAATGGTACGTCGAAGTCGTCCTAAAAGCTGAACTTGCAGATTACGCACCCGTCAAAGGATGCATGATTATTCGCCCAGACGCCTACGCAGTTTGGGAAAAAATCCAAGAAGTTGTTAACCAAAAAATCAAAGCTACGGGCCACCGCAACACATACTTCCCCATGTTCATTCCTGAAGCGTTCCTCAAAAAAGAAGCCGAACACTTTGCCGGTTTCACTCCAGAAGTCGCATGGATTACACAAGGAGGAGATACACCGCTTGAGGAGAAACTGGCGGTTCGACCAACCAGCGAAACCATAATGTATGCCATGTTCAGCAAGTGGATTCGCAGTTGGCGGGATTTGCCGCTTAAAATTAACCAATGGTGCAACATTGTGCGCTGGGAAACGAAGGCTACAAAGCTGTTTTTGCGAACACGTGAGTTTCTCTGGCAGGAAGGACATACTGCCCATGCCACTGCTGAGGAAGCGGAAACTGAAGTAATGTGGGCATTGAACATGTACAAAGAGGTAGTTGAGAATTTCTTGGCAATCCCTGTGATCACTGGCATTAAGAGTGACAGCGAAAAGTTCGCAGGAGCCATCTACACCACAGCGCTCGAATCCATCATGCCTGACGGGAAAGCCTTACAGATGGGAACCAGTCACAACCTTGGCCAACACTTCGCCAGAGTCTTTGACGTAAAATTCATAGGCGAAGACAAACAGGACCATTTTGTTTGGCAAACCAGTTGGGGCATAACCACTCGGCTTATCGGCGCTATGATCATGGTTCATGGCGACGACAAAGGCTTAGTTATGCCACCTAAAGTTGCGCCAACACAAGTTGTCATCGTTCCAATTCCTTTCAAGGGTCTTGAAGCGGAAGCAATCGCAGCTAAAACCAAGCAAATCGCGGAGATGCTCAAAACCAAAGGCATCAATGTAATCTTGGACGACCGCAACGAGTACACTCCAGGATGGAAATTCCACCAGTGGGAACTCAAAGGCATCCCAATCCGCATCGAGCTAGGTCCAAGAGACCTAAAACAAGAACAAGTCGTGATGGTCCGACGCGACACAGGCCTGAAAACCCCAGTAAAAGAAGCTGATATTCCTGTAACCGTAGAGAAATTACTGCAGGAAATTCAGGATAACATGCTTGCCAAAGCTAAAGCAATACTCCAAGAAAAAACTAACACCGTGCAAAGCTATGAGGAATTCAAGAAAGTGCTGGAAGAAAAAGGCGGATTTCTCAAAGCGTCATGGTGCGGTAGCCCAGAATGCGAAGCAAAAGTGAAGGATGAAACAGGTGCCACAATCCGCGTTCGACCCTTCCAAGTAGAAGAGCCAACCGCTAACTGCATCATTTGCGGCCAGAAAGCCAAGGAAATCGTGTTCTTCGCAAGGTCATACTAAGCGAGTTTCTATTAGCTCAAAGCAAGCTGACTTGCAACGTCAGTCAACCCCAACTTTTCTAGCGTTTCTTTCTCCGGAACTCCATTTTTGTCCCAACCGCGTTTCTGATAGTAAATGTCAAGCATAGAGTTGTATTTTTCAATATCAAGAACCGCACCTTTTAGCGGTCCATCAGTTAANGGTTCCTTGAACCACCGTAATGGAGGAACATCTAGGTCGCGACTCCATTTTTCCCCATATTCTCGCACCCAGAAAACCCGAATCAAATTGAGTATTCGGTCGCCAATCTGGTTTATCTGCTCCAAAGAAAAGCTCTTTCCAGTTGAAGCCCGCAGGTACTTGTGGTACCATTCAAGCTCAAAACCCAATGAGCCGTGGGGAAAACGGCAAACGGTGAGTGCCTCGAAGACTCCGCCACGCAGAAGCTGGGTTTGAATTAGATGGTCCACTTTTGGCGAATCATATTTTTCTCTTCCAGCTTTTTGTTCCCAAGCGATTATCCAGGCATCTTTGTGGTGGGCTCCGATAGAGCTGGTGCCGTATGCTAAAGCCATACCGGGTGCAATGTGGCAGTCGTAGGCAGAAACTTCTAAACCTTTGACATGCATTGCCCATTCGCTTGAGCCTTTGCCGATGGTTGCGGATGCTACTCGGACGCCTTCTGCTAAAACTGCGCCTATACCTCGCCTGTAGGCAATATCGTTAATCAACCTCTTAATCGCCTCAAAATCGCCCCAGTCAATCTTCTCAGAAATTAAGCCTTTCTCTGAAGCCTCCATTGCAAAACCAAGCACGTTTCCAAGAGAAATAGCATCAAAACTAAATTCATCAGCTAAGCGGTTCAAAGTGGCTACTTCTGCAAGATTACCTACGCCGATGTTGGAACCAAGCATAACGACATTCTCGTAATCCAATTCAGAATCTTGCCCCTCAATATCTTTAATGACGTTGCCGCAGGTCATGTTGCATTGTGGGCAGCCACGGTTGGAAATCTTCATCTTCTCCATGGTAAACCCACTTATACCTTCAGCCTTGTCAAAAACGCCTTGTCTATAGTTGAAAGTGGGCAGACAACTATTTTCTTGGCACCACTCGACTGTTGACATGGTGCCTTGTTTTTTCCAGTAAGAGTAGAGCGGTTTAGTTAAAAGCTCCTTGTACCCATCCACTGCCAGCCGCTTCATTTCATCGGGGAACGCAATTGGGATTGGCTGTGTGCCTTCAACCACGATGGCTTTGAGGTTTTTTGAGCCCATAACGGCACCCATGCCTGGTCGTCCGCCTGCACGTCCCTTCTGAGAAACGACTGTTGCGAACTTGACAAGGTTCTCTCCAGCTAGACCNATAGAAATGATGCCTGCTAACTTGGGATATTTTTTTCGAAGTTGGTCTTCGACTTCAAAGGTGCTCTTGCCCCACAAATCCCCAGCATCCAAAAACTCCCACATTTTGTCTTTGATGTGCAGTATTATGGGTTTGGAAGCTTTTCCTACGATAACTAGGGCGTCGTAGCCTGCTTTTCGCATGTTCACCGCAACCCATGACCCTGAGTTGCCGTCGCCGTAGCCTCCGGTTAAAGGACTTTTTGAAGCGATAACAAGCTTGCCNCTGTTGGGCAACCCAATGCCAGTTAAGGGNCCTGTGGCGAAAATCAATTTATTGTCGGGTGAAAGGGGGGCGGTTCCTCGTTTGAGGGTGTCCCAGAGAATTTTAATTGCAAAGCCTCTTCCACCTAGAAAATTCACCATCATATCTTCACCGTAGGGTTCAACCACGGCTTGGCTTTTGGTTAAATCCACTTTTAGGAAAAAACCTGTCCATCCCTGCATTATCGTTCACCAAAACCGATTTGTACTTTAAGGGAATCGGAAATAAAAATGTGTTTAGAAACCTCCGAGATCGCTTACTAGAGCTTACTTGCAGATGGCTGTTAGGAAGATTTATTTTTTGGGGTGGTAAGTGTTCTGGTTACAGGTAAGCAGATTTGGCGAACGTTAAAGTCACAAAACGTGCGAGCAACATCGAATACGCAATACGCGATGTTATAGTTCATACTAAAGACCTAATCAAGAATGGCAAAAAAATCTATTACCTAAACATTGGAGACCCAGCAGCCTTCGACTTCAAAACTCCGCCTAGCCTCAAAGAGGCATTATGCAACGCTATTGCCAAAGAAGACAACTACTATTCGCCCTCTGAAGGTCTCCTTGAACTCAGGCAAGCTGTGGCGAATAAAGAGAAAAAAATTAACAACGTTGACATTTCGCCCGACGATGTACTCGTAACTGAGGGCATCTCTGAAGGCATCCAAATGTTACTGGGGGCCATTGTGGAGAAAGGTGATGAGATCCTTTTTCCAGGACCAACTTATCCGCCCTATATTTCCTATACTAAATTCTTCGACGGCAAGCCAGTCTCATATGAAACCATTGAGAAAGAAGGTTGGCAGCCCAATATTGACGATTTACGTAGTAAAATAACAGAAAAAACACGTGCCATAGTCATCATCAATCCAAACAACCCAACGGGATCAGTGTACGACAGAAAAACACTCAAGGAAATGCTCGACATCGCGGGTGAACACAACCTGCCCGTGCTCAGCGATGAAATCTATGATCAACTTACTTACGAGAAACCGTTTGTAAGCGCTGCAAACGTGACTAAGGATGTGCCTGTAGTTGGGTTAAACGGGTTCTCGAAAGTATACCAGATGACGGGTTGGCGATTAGGCTACATGTACTTTAAGGGTGTAGGCAAACAGCTTGACGCACTCAAAGACGGAGTGGAAAAGGAATGCAGAATCCGTATCTGCGCCAACACACCAGTGCAAATAGCCGCGACGGCTGCGCTTAATGGTCCCCAGGACTTTGTTAAAGACATCGTTGAACGGCTAAGGCAACGACGGGATTTTAGTTGGAAACGTCTCAACGAAATCGAAGGAATAAGTACATCGAAGCCTGAAGGCGCCTTCTACATTTTCCCCAAAATCGAGGGTATTGGAAAACGGTGGAAAGACGACATGGACTTTGTGGTTTCTCTTCTAAAAGAAACAGGCGTCTTAATCGTGAACGGCTCAGGCTTTGACCCAGTGTATGGCAAAGACCACGCACGTATAGTGTTCCTGCCGCCCTGTGAAGAACTCGAAGAAGCCTTTAACTGCCTAGAACAGTTTATGAAAAAGAAACAGAAAGGCCGCGGCCACGTGGGCTACGGTTAAAGATCTCGTTTTTAATTTTTTTAAAAAACGCTTTTTCATTTCAAATTTAGTTTTTACGAAGATTTAATTAGCGCTCAGCTTGCAATCATTAAAAGTTAGGATGAAAAATGTAATTATGGGCAGTGCAAACATCCGATGCAGTAGGCTTTTTCTGGCAGGGACCTTANTTGTTACTGTTTTTGGTTTATTGTCAGCGTCTATTGAGGGGTTAGCACACGTCACACATTGGAGTAACTTCTTTGGACCAACCAACAGCTACGTTGATTATTACGCGCTAAATTTTGGCATTCACCCAGCCACATGGATATTCACCGTTTGTACTATTGGCGGTTTTCTAGGCTTGTTTTATCTGCTCAAACCCAAGCGAACTGTACTGGCGTTAACTTCCATTTTATTTACAAGCACCAGTTTGGTTATTCCCCTTCACATCTCACGAGTTACCTTTCCAGAAGCTAATTACTTTGAGGTGCCGTGGATAGGCTCATACATTATACTTGCAGGTCTTTCAATGATGTTTCTGAGTTTTTTAGCTCAGAAATTGAGGATACGCCAAATTGCCATTCCGGTTGTTATACTCTTGCTCGCGCTATACTCAATTTATCCTAGTTTTATAATAACGAATTCTTTGCCATATGTCGTTTATGCAGCAAGATATTTTTCGGTATATTCCCTATTGTGGGATTGTACATTTGTTTGTATCTTACTGCTGTTGATGTTGTTAACCTTGACGTTCAAAAAACAAATAATACAGTGGTTTGATGAAAAAGAAAGTAAAAAAGGAAAAGTTTAGGTTTTTGTGCCGTTTTTAGGGTCTGCGATTACTTTCTGGAACTCAGTCATTAGCTTCTTTGTAACTATCCCTGGTTTGCCTGTGCCGATTATGCGTTTGTTGACTTCCCGGATTGGAACCATTTCCATGGCGGTTCCTGTGAAGAATGCTTCGTCTGCGGTGAACAACATGTATGGCGTTAGGTTAGTTATGATGAGGTCCATTTCGAGCTTTGCACACAGTTCAGCTACAACGTCTGCTGTGATGCCGGCAAGAGCGCCTGTTGAGGTGGGCGGTGTAAAGATTTCGCCGTTTTTCACGATGAAGACGTTTTCGCCAACGCCTTCAGCGATGCAACCGTTGCTCTCAAGACATATGGCTTCGTCAACGCCACATGCGTTGGCTTCGATTTTTGCTAGGACGCTGTTTAGGTAGTTGAGGGATTTTATCTCGTGTGTTGTTGCGTCGACTGGGTTTCTGCGGACCCAACTGAACATTGTTGTTACGCCGACTTCTTTGGCGTTACCTGCTTTGATGTTGATTATGTCAGTTATGATTATAATGGTTGGTTTTGGGCATTTGCGCGGGTCTAATCCTAGGTCGCCGACGCCTCTTGAGACGACCAATCGGATGTAGCTGTCTTTCATTTTGTTTTTGCGCAATGTCTCGACAACAGCTTTTACCATTTCCTCTTTGGTTAGAGGAATGGTTAGCATGATAGCGTGTGCACTTCGATATAGACGGTCTATGTGCTCTTTTAGCTTGAAGACCACACCGTTGTATTGGCGGATACCCTCGAAAACGCCATCGCCGTAAAGGAATCCGTGGTCGTAGACGGAGATTTTAGCCTGTGACTTAGGGTAGAATTCGCCGTCGATGTAGACTTGTAATTCGTTGGTCATTTGTCTTCCACTTCTTGGATGGTTATTTCATATTGTCCAATTGTTTGATATAGTTTACCCCAATGATTCATGTGTTTCGTTTATAGTTGCTTTATTAACCGTGGAACTGAGGGCGCTTCGAAAGGAGCATTGGCAACGGCAGTTGCTTGTAGGGTTTGCCAGCGATTTTCTCCGAAACCATCGCTATCAGCTGTTCNNTGGTGAGATTTTGCTGTTGACCCTTAAGCTCACGGATTCTAACTGAAAGTGTGCCAGATTCAATCTCTTTCTCGCCGACAACAATGATGTAGGGGACCCATTCCTGCTCTGCTTCACGGATCTTCTTCTGCAGCGTTGATGCTGAGTCGTCGATGTCTACTCGGATGCTGTGAGCGTTGATTTGTGTTGCGAGCTCCTCCACCTTGTCGAGGAATTTATCGGAAATCGGGATTAGCCTGACCTGGGTTGGCGACAGCCACAGTGGAAGCATCGGAGCTTTACCCGTCATCTGTTCACGGTAAGCCTTCTCCAATAGCGCGTAGATGTCTCGTTCTATAGCGCCACTGGGGCTACAGTGGAGAATCAGCGGATACTGTTTGTCGCCCTTTTCATCAACGAAGGTTATCTCGTAGCGTTTGGCGTTTTCGACGTCGATTTGGTCGGTGCTAAGCGCTGCAGCTTTGTCCTGGTTATCGATAAAGTTAAGGTCCCATTTCAATGCAAAATAGAAGAATCGTTCGTTCCAAACCTCGGCTAATATGGGCTTGCCGAATTTTTGTGCCAACTCCGCTATGAAGGCTTTGTGTTCAGCGTAGAAGTCTTTGGTGAAGCGCATGGCAATCTCGTAGTCGTCTTTAACTAAACCTATGTTTGCAAGAACGTCGATACTTAGGTTGAAGCGTATCATGAATTCTTTTTTAGCTTGTTCAAGGTCAGTGCACAACGCATGACAGTCGGGCATGGTGAATGCGCGTAGCCGTTTTAAACCGACGACCTCGCCGCTTTTTTCTCGGCGGAAGCTGTAGCGAGTGAGCTCATAGAGTTTTATTGGCATCTGTTTGTAACTAAATTGGGCATCGTGCGCCATCAAGAATTGACCGAAACATGCGGCAAATCTGAGAAAGAGTTCTTTGTCTTCGGATTTGAGGACATACTGGCGTGCTGGGAAACGGTTAAGGTAGCTTTTAAGACTTGGGTGGTTGAAGTCGTACATAATTGGGGTTTCGACTTCCATACCGCCGTAGGCTGCCACTTTAGCTGAGACATATTGTTCGAGAAGTGATTTTATCATGCGCCCTTTCGGGTACCAGCGGATGTTGCCTGGGTCACTGCCTGGCTCATAGTCGGCGATTTCCAGACGTTTCATCAACGTCACGTGGGGAGGCATCACTGTGACTGCACGGGTCTTCTTAATCTCATAGTTGGAGAACTTTTGCAGGTTAACATGACCTTTAAACTTGAATTCCTCAATGGGTACGAGTGAACCGTCGGTTTGGAGGATATGCCAGTAAGATTTCATCGTGTCTTCAGCTTTTAGTGCAGCAGAGACAGGTTCTTCCTCTTTTTTGCCTTCACAGGGAGCTTGAGCTTCAGCCGCGACTGGTGCTGGCGCGTAGTTACGGGCTTGCTCAGCTAACGGATGCCCCTTGATTGATATGGTAAACTGTTTGTTCCAGCCAAACGGTGCAGAGTAAGTTTCGATGCCTTTCTCTTTGGCGTATGCTTCCATGACCTTGATTATTTTTAGGGCTTCGGAGGGCTGGGAGAGGTTGCTGCTGAGGTGGGCAAACGGATAGATGAGGATGCGGTTAACTTTGAGTTTACCCAGAAAAGCCCTGACGTCGTTGATTGCTTTCTGCGCCATCGCAGAGTCGTCGCCTTCTTCTATAGCTGTGAAGAGAACAACGACTTCTTCAACGCGGTTCTCAACCTTTTCTGCCTCTTCGGCAATGTTGATTTCTTTCTCTACGGGTTTGAAAACTATGAAGTT
>JGI20214J51088_10002781_pt1 | contig 11568 bp, 12 predicted proteins | sample WetSurMetagenome_FD_51088 | JGI IMG/M metagenome (IMG submission 51088)
CCTCACCCATGACCTGGAGCTTGCCACTGAGGTGTGGCGTCTTTGTTGTTCTGTTTTTGGAGGGACCCCCGTGGCCTTTTTCTGTGTTTATTTCAAAGAGCTAAACTGTTACAAAAAATGCAGGTAGGAAGGAGTTGACCGGAAAGGCGGATGAATCAGGACTGGTCTGACTTGTTTGTAAAAAGATTTTTCAACTCTTCTTTGAGCACCTTGCCCATGGTGTTTCGCGGCAGGGTCTCCACAACAAGGATCTCTTTGGGGCACTTCCAGTTGTGAAGATGACGCCTGCAGAATTGTAGGATATCATCGGGCTTTACGTTCACTCCGGGTTTTGTCGCCACGGCGGCAGCAACCCTTTCGCCCCACTGATCATCGGGAAGCCCGATCACAGAGGACTCCAAAACCCCTTCAAAGCGGTTGATGACGGATTCCACTTCCTTGGGGGATATGTTTTCGCCCCCGGAAATGATGATGTGCTTGAGCCGATCGGTAAGGGTGTAATATCCCTCGTCGTCTATTCTCCCGAGATCGCCGGTTCGGAACCATCCGTCCACAAAAGTCCTGGCCGTTTCTTCGGGTTTCCGCCAGTACCCGGGCGTGATCGCCGGTCCTTTGAGCCAGATCTCACCGGTCTCCCCGGTCTTCACGTCCTGAAACGTCTCAGGGTTCACGATGCGGGCATGCAGACCCGGCAAGGGAAGTCCGATGGAGCCGGGCTTCTTTCTCCCTCTCAGGGGGTTGGAGAAGTTCATTCCTGTTTCGGACATGCCTTCGCGCTCCACAGGCTCTTTGCCGAATGCTTTTTTGATTCTGTCAAAGTCCTTGACCAGCAGGGGTGCGGAGCCGGAGGTCCACAGCCGGATATGGCTGAAGTCGAGGGCCTTGGCTCCCACGGCATCCAGAAGCTTGGCATACATGGAGGGCACAGCCATGCAGAGAGTGCACGGGAGGTCTTTCTTCTCCAGCAGGACAGTGATCACGGTTTCCGGAGAAAAGGCATCCAGCAAGACCACGTGAGCCCCCGCGATGAGCAAGGTGTGAAGAGCGAAGCACAGACCATGAACGTGGAAAAGGGGGAGCGCATGGCAGAGCACATCCGAGGCGGTGATTTCCCATATTTGAACGATGTTTTTCGCATCCTGAAGGAGATTCTGCTGGGTGAGCACCGCGCCTTTGGGTTTGCCCGTGGTGCCGGAAGTGTAGATGATGACTCCCGGATTGTCCGGGCTGATGTCGGTCTGCGAGAAGACCTCGGAGAATTGCCTGAAAAAGACAAGGTCCTGATAGGGTTTCTGGGGATCGATCACCAGGATTTTCACCTCAGGGTCGATCTCCCTGATCATGGGCTCCTGGCTTGGTCCGCACAAAACAAGTGCTGCCTGCACATCACCGAGCAAATAGGCCATCTCCGATTTCTTAAAGCCGGGGTTCAAGGGGACGCTCACGGCACCGAGCTTCTGGACAGCAAGATGAGCCGCCACGAAAAAGAGAGACTTGTCGAAAAAGAAAACCACCCTGTCGCCTTTGCTTACACCCAAAGCAAAAAAAGCGTTCGCCAAGCGAGCGGCATCCTGGTCCAACTGCAGGTAAGAGATCTCTGTTTCCCTTCGACCTTTCCTGAGAAACGTGACAGCGGGCTTTTCCCCCCTGCTCAGAAAGGTATTCTCAAAACAATCGCTTAGACTGTGACCGGTCATGATTTAATCATCCCTAAAAAGGGCTTTGCTCAATAGAAGTCTATTCCTTCAGCAGTTTCTTCAGCACATCGGGTCGGTTGGTGGTAATCGCATCCACCTTCATGCTGATCATTTGCTTGAGATCTTCCGGTCGGTCCGGAGTCCAAACGGATACTCCCAGCCCGAGCCGTCTGGCTNNTTCCAGGGATTCCTGACTGAGGTTTCTGAAAAAAGGCGACCAAATCCGGCCTCCGGCGGCCTTCACCGCCCGGGGGGCCGATCCATTGAAGTCGTCGATGTCAAGCCCTGCCATCCAGGGCGAAGGGCCGGGCTGGTTCGGTTTGAGGGTGTCCGATCCCGGCACAGAGATGGTTAGGTAGACGGTGACCAGTTCCGGGGCGATCTTCTGGATGTGCACCAGGTTGCGCCAGTCAAAGGAAAGGACCCAGGTGCGGTTCATAATTCCTTCCTCTTTAAGCATTCTCACCACCTGGTCGGAGAGGGCTTCGGGCGGCGGGGTCAGCGCCGGTTCCTCCGGCGAGGTCTTGATCTCCACGAAAAGACGGGTGGAGGGGTTGCACGATTTCTTGAATAGCTGAATGACTTCCTTGAAAGTGGGGATCCGCTCTCCGTCTGCAGGGGTTTGCTCCGGATAGCGGCCGGCATAAGAGGTTTTCGGCTGCAGACGTCCGATGTCGTAAGTCTTGATCTGGGCCAGGGTGAGATCCTTCACGGCCGGCGGCGAAGCGGAGGAGATCCAAGCTCCGTCTGCTCGCCGGGCGATCTCGGGTCTCAGCCTGAAATCGTGGTGAACGACCAGTTCCCCATCGGCTGAAATAAGGACGTCGAGCTCGATCCCGTCAACGCCGATCTCGCAAGCCCTGGCAAAGGCGGCCAAGGTGTTTTCCGGCATTAGCCCCGCAGCTCCCCGGTGGCCGATGATCAAGGGTTTCATGTCCGCTCCTTTCGCAGCAGGGGTCTGTGTCTGTGAGGAGGCGGGTCCCCCAAACGCCAGACACACACCGACCGCCGCCATTGTCAGGTTTCGGTTGAGCGTGCTCCTGTTCATTTTGATACCCCCATTTTGAGCTCGATTCTCTCGACATCCGCCGCACCCTGCTCGTCATAGAAAGGACCCTCCAGGGAACAGCATAGTCGCAGCGAGGGTAAAAGACCGAAGGACCGCCTGCGCAGTCTCGATGCCGAAGCGGGGCGGGGAGGGGCAAAGGCTCGTTTACAGCGGGACGGAGGATAGGCGATTTAGGGTTTTGTGTCAACAACCATCGGTGCAATTGGCATTGCGAGGCTTTGCGTTGACAGGCTGTCGCGCGGGGTTGTAGACTGTTATGGTGTCGCCCTGTTCTGAACTGCACCGATGGAAGCAATGGGGCGGGGAGGCTTGTTTTCTTTCTTTTCGGCGCTGTTCTCGAAAACCGCAACCCATCCTTGCTCGAGGTTGAAGTTTGACGCGGCTTCTGCGAGTGCTCCTTTCTTGGTCTATGTTGGTCAGTTGCACATCCCTTTTCATCTTGGGCTGTTCGGCCTTCAGCGCCTCACCGAAGAGTTTCAAGGCGGACCCGCAAGACCCCTCACCCGAAAAGCAAGACCTTTTGCCTGCCGACATGATCACCAGCCTGGCAGTCCTTGTTGATGCCTGTCAGGTGTCTGTTGAACCAAATAAAAGGTCCCCCACCTTTGGCCCGTTGGTCAGGGGTGAGGTGGTCAAGTGGCTCGACGTCCGGGACAACTGGATTCGTGTGTGGATTCCGAGGCTGCGCATCTCCGGTTGGGTCTTGCAGAGCAGCGTGGAGGAAATCCAGGATACGAATGCGAACCAGGCATCCATTCCCGTGAAGGAGTTCACCACCATGATCGTCGTTTCGGAAAACATCAGGGTCCGGAACGCCCCCACAACCAAGTCAGAGGTCGCCCTCGTTGCCGACAAGAATGACGCATTCTTTCTTCTGGGTGAAAAGGAAGGATGGTGCCGGGTCTGGTTGCCTGAACAGAACAGAGCGGGTTGGATCTTCGGAAAAAGCTTGGTTCGAAAAGCCGGCAAGTGACGACAAAAAAATAGGGTTTCAACCGGTTAACCTGGGAAGGTCCTCTGCTATCTTGTTGGTCTGAGAGATGATTTCCTGAGCCGTCGCTTTATCCCAGCGGAGGAACCCGTCTCCCGCTCTGACTGAAATCCTGGTTACGCACGGAGTGATTTCCCTGATCTCGACCTTGATCTCCATCTGATTTGCCCTGGCGAGAATCTCTTCTCCTCCCTCAACCTCTATGGTCCTGTCCGCCACAATTTCCATCCTGCAGAGGGCCACCAGGAGGGCCTTCTTGGTTCGGCCGTACCCAAAGCACATGGTTTTCTCCACAGATCCGGAAAGGTAATACTCAGCCGTGACAACGGCCCCAGAGCCTGCGGCGCCAATGAACTCCAGGCACCCAGTGAGTCCGAACAGGAACAAAGCGGCGATGGCAAGGGATCCGACTCGTTTCATAACCAAGGGGCTTCTCCAACGTGGAGATTTGCCTTATGATCATGCAAGGGATATGCCTGCGAGGTTCGCTCGTGCCTTCTCCACGGAAAGGCTGCAAAAATAACAATGGAATACGGGCTATTACCGGTTTGTTCCAGAGGCATCGTTTCCGATCCCAGCTGTAGCGGTGAAGTCAAGGGGTTGTCTTTTTTTGAACAAAATGCATTACGAAATCACCGGAAAATGCACCAAGAATTGAGGCCGTGGTGATAAGAGGTAGGATGACCTATCGGAAGGAGTAATGTCTGAGGGTGTTCGGCGTGTTGAAGATGGTCCGGCGGTGAGGCACGACTTTGAGGATTTCTTCGCCGAGTTGCTGTCATGTACCATTGAAGGCAGCAACCTTTCTGTGGTTACCTTCGGCTGCACACACTGCCGAGATCAATCCTGCGGGGCGCAAATCTGGAATGGATGTGCATCTGAGGCCAGGACAGGGCACCACAACTCAGTGCCAAACTTTGAGAAAGAAATTACCAACTTGCTCAGCCCTTATGGTTCGATCCGCAGGGTTGCAGGGCGTGCTGGACTCTCCTCAGAAGCTTTCAAAACAATGGTCGAGACACTCAAAGGGGGCAGGGCGATCGTGAAGGCATTCTTGAGCGTGATGGGAATATCGGCTTGGCGCGTCGGGCCGGTGCAGCTCCCCACGCCGCCCGTGATTTGGTAAACCTCGGCCTTATCGAACCGGACCGTGTGAGCCACCTGGAACCCCGTGTTGATGGCCGTAGTCTGGCTTTTGTTGATGACGATGACGATCAGTCCCTTGGGGTCGCTCTGGTCGATCGAAGCATAGGCCGTCACGCGCTCATTCTGGATTGCACGATTCGTGACGGCTGAGTCCGATACGTCCGTCTTGAGGTAGGTGTCGCCAAAGCCGTGACCTGCGCCGTCGTAGTTCAAATAGGCGCGGAAGGCCGCCATGACGGCCTTCATGGCGGCGGTGCGGCTGCCACCGTAGGAGGGCGCGCTCGGGTCGGAAAGGTTCCACATCGTCGCCGCGTAAACGCCCTCGCGAGCGAGGATGCCTAAAACATCGGCTACGGCAATTCCACCTGAGATGTCGCCGCCACGGCCGTACCACCACTCGGTCACGGCGATTCGGGTCCCGGGATTCCAAGTGTTAATGGAATCCTTGATCCGGCCCAGGAGGCGGATCGGACCGCTGCCGGTGTCCCTTGTGATCCAACTCGACTCGGAATACTGGGGATCCCAGAGCGATCGTGGCGCCTGCATGCGTGCATCCTGAGTCTGCGCATCCTGAGGGGCGTTCTCACCGGCGTTGGGATCCCAGGTCCCGATGATCCTGCGATACCCCGATCCCTCTGCTTCGGGGTACCAGTGAAAATCGAAGATGTCGAGGAGCCTGCGGGACTGGGCGTCGGAAGCCTGCTTCATCTTGTCGAGGTAGACATCCACATACCAATTGTAGATGCCTCCGCCAGGACGGGTGTAAGGGGGCGGGGGATTGTTCTGGAGGGTGCAGAGGCCCCACCAGCCATAGCTTACAAAACCCATTGTTTGGATTCCCGGATTGACGTCCTTCGCAGCCGCGGCGATGGCGATGCTCTTGCTGACGAGTTCGTCCTGACCGGTGAGGTTGAGCGCGATGAAGACTTCCTTGTTGCCGGGGGCGCGGCCGCGGATCTCCTGATGGGTCGAACCCCAAAGGTCAGGCTCGTTGTCAAGGCTCAGGATGAGAGGTGACGTCGGGTGGGTCGGCCGGCCCGGATAAGTAGTGTCAAGCCACTTGACGAAGTCGTCGGCGTAAAGAGTGCCCTGATTGCCATGAGGGATGCCGCTTCCCGCACCGGCAGGGTTCTTTGCCTGCATCGGCTGAAAGTAGGTCGCACTCGGCGTGGCCGGCGCGGTTTGGTTCGGAGCGCTCGGAGCCGGCAAGTTGATGCCCGAAACCGATTTGGACGCCCAGCCGATGATGGGCATGGTCACGATGAGACCGGTCTTTGCCGCGAATGCCGCGTCGGCCTCGGGCTTCACGGCTGCACCGGGTGTCGTGTTCGTCGTGAGGTACTGGTCGTTGGAGTAGTACCAGTCGGACCCCGCATTGGACCATCCGTTTTCCCAGTTCCAGGCTGTCCAGCGGTTGCCGCCGAGGCGGGTCAGGGTGATCTGGGGCGGCAGGTCGGAACCCCAACCGGCAGCATCCGAGTATTTCGCGTTGACCCCATAAATGAGCCGTGAGATGGGATGGCTCACCGTTGAATCCAGGGTGACCCGTACATCGGCAGGTCCCGGATCATCTGGAGAAATAATCGCTCCTGCGGCGCTGCACGTGGCCGCTCTGAAAGAAACGATGCCGAACGGCAAAGCCAGGAGAAGCATCATGGAAAAAAGGACAAATAAGGACTTTTCTTTGTGCATGGAATATCCTCCCGCTCGAAGAAGCGTCTGGTGCCGTAATTATGCAACGTTGGTGCCAGTGGTTGATCTTTTCGTGTCGGATAACTGATCGGAATGGATTTGAGTGTAGGCAATGAGTTGTAATATGAGGAGCTTCTCTAGCAGGCACCAGAGACAAGGGAGGTGGAGGGGAGAAGCTTTATCTGTATGTTTGTAGGCACTCCCCTGTATCGATCTGTCCGGGAACTCGGTCCCGTTCACGGGGAGGGTGAGGGCGGTGAAATCCTGTTCAACCTTGCCTTTCAGAAGGTAGGGCCGCATCTCGTTCAGTGCTTCGATTCGCCAATCCGGTGACGTGTTATCGAAACCAAACCCGGTCGAGGCTCCCTCAGCACTGAGTCCCGAAAGAATGCATTCGGCCCCGGATCGATGAGGCGATGGTCTCAGCATGTGGCAGAACCGGTCGTACACTTTCGGAAACAAAACCGTCTCATAGTTGCCTGCGGTGTCCTCGAAGAAGACAAACTTCATGGGATCGCCGTCCTTTGTTTGAACCGTCTTGCCGGTGACCAACCAGCCGATGGTGGTTATGTGCTCACCGAGGTGGCGATGAAGGTTGCAGGCCTTCACGTAATGCAATCCTCTTAAGACATGAAAGGCAAGAATGTCCCGTTGGTCCCCTTGGCCGTACTCGAATGCTGGCCACGCTTCAATGACTTCGGCGTGCGGCGGTCCTCTGCTTCCACAACCGCAGGTGTTCCAAGATGCCCCTGATGACTGGCAGAGGCTGTGATTACTCGACGATGATATGTTCTTCGGTCAACAGGATGGCGATGTTCGAGGCGGTGGAGGTCGCCGTCGCGGGCATACTGTCCCTCGGGCGTCGCGAATACGGCATTCATCTGCGCACGGGTCTTGAACAACACCTCGGCCACGCCGTCGAAGGCCTGATCGGGCGGAGAGCACAGGTTGATGGTATTTGGCCAGCCCCGGCCACTTCTTGACCTTGGGCGTGTGCTCGGTCAGCCACCAGGTCTTGAAGGCTTCGAAGTCCCTGCCCTGCGGGCGCGTGATGATGACGAAAACTTTGGCTCGCCTGTTTTTTCCTCAAACCCTTTTCTCGCAGACATCATGGTGCCCGCAGTTTCGTAGGGCAATCATCCCTGGCTCAGGGCCATACTCGAAGGTAAAACGCAGATCTTTGGTTACATAGGCGATGAAAACGGAATCGCCTCCTTCGGCATACTTCGCTTTCACGTTTTTGGCTTTGTGAACGTTGAGAGAGGGGTGCCGGGGGTTGGATGCCAGAAGGCTCACAGCTTTGTCAACGAGCTTCCGCTCTTTCAGACCAAGGCCCGTGTAGTTCTCCAGAAAAACAACTTCAAAATAAAGCCTAAAGGGAGGGGCTTTAGCAGGCATGGTATCCTATCTTCTAAGGGCCTTAAGAGCGTCGGCCGGAGAGGTAGCGGAAATACCCCGGCGCTTGTCTTTGTTGACGGTCTCTTCAATCTTAACCCAATCCTGAGACAGTTCTTCAACAGGCAAATCAGACATGTTCGGATATTTCCTGACGGTGCGAACCGGATAAAGGATGATGGCATCTCCCTCGACAACGTATTCAAAGAGGGGCTCTGAGCGAAAGTGGGGAGGCAAGGTAACTCTTCCCCGGTTGTCGGTTTTGAGGATATTTATCTCGCGCATAGGTTTCCTCCCAAATCTCAAGCGTTGCAAAGAAACGATATACCTATTTTACCAATTTGTCAATAGTGGGTGGAGTTGCAAATGCTCAATTGGGATATCGTAGCCGAATAAGGATTAAGGATTGGGTCAGACCGAGGCAAGGGGTTGTGCTGAATTGAGAAGCTTCTCAAAAGGGTGCGATTTGGACGCTTAGAACGGTGTTTTCGGCCATGGAAATGCCGTTCTAAGCTGGTTGTGCACTTTTGAAAGCAAGACAATCTCATAGATGCCTGTGGTGGGAGGTATGCAAGGATGGTGTCGTGGATAGAATTAGTGAAGTCTTGCCGGCTCTAGAAAACATCAAGATGATGCGCCCTGGGATACTTTGAAATCACTGGTCAAGCGCTTCAAGATGAGATCCTTTTGAGAGGCATCTGTATCAAGCATCTTGATTCTTTCGCGCAGTACCTTTTCCTTGACCAATCCCTGCTTGATCGCCATTCGGGCAAATTCAAGATCCTTGTCTCTGGCGGAGACATATTTCCCTGCGATCAAGTCATGGATATCCAGGCACCACCCGGTGACCCCACCCGTGTTCTGACTCTTGATGGGGATCAGTCGTGTTTCCCATCCTACCGGAAGGTTGCGTGCAGTCTCTTTGCTGACCCCGTGAGCATAGTAGCCAAAAGCCTCATGGAAGGGTGAAAGTTCTCCGATACTCCCATCAACGGTATCACTCATGTGAGGTTTGTTCTTCGGAAACACATCCGCCTCGATGGAGAGAAGAAAGTGGTCAGGCAGGTCCGGGAATTAAGCAAAAATCGAAGCGCTGCCAAGGATGACGATTTCATTATCGTCGGCGATGCTCCCCGCCGCTCGAATAATATGCTCCAATTGTAAACGATTCATAGATCTTCCACCTTTCTCTCGGGCTCAGAATGCCGCAGAACGGACTGGACTGTCTTAAGCGTGCTGCTTTTTCATCCGGTGACAGCAATACACTCAAAACCTGGGTCAGGGGGCCATTGAGGATCTCGGTCCACTCGCGCCAAACAGGGATCTCCCCGTCTCGCGCTATCCACCGGATGAGATTTCCTTTTGCGATTTGGAGAAGCTGGGGATCTTTCTGCAAGCGGCGGGCAATCTCCTTGTGAAGATGAAGACTCCTCTCCTCGATTCTTTTGTGATCCGACCACATGTCAAGCTTTCCTTCCCTTCTTTGAACGGAGCTCCTCGTCCGTTGCCAGAGGAAAATCAATGCCGGATTTTCATCTTCTGAGGGCGAAGCCGTTCCAACCCGTTGCCTTAAATTCTAGGAGAAATGGCCGGTTTCTTCAATGTTAAAAGGGGTGAGGGGCCAGGAAGTCTTTTTCGGACCCAGCTTGCTCCCTTTGAATGTGTCCGGGAACTCGGTCCCGTTCACGGGGAGGGTGAGGGCGGTGAAATCCTGTTCCGCTTGCAGCGGCTAGGGGTCTCTTTGCAAGCTCCGGCCGATCATAAGTCACAGGGCTCATCAAGGCTATTCTTGAGCTCGTCAAGGCCCTGCTGCAAAATGTCTATCTGCACGCCATAGGCGTTTTGCTCCCACTTAACCGCGATATCAACCTGGTCTTTGGCTAGGCTCTTATCATCCGAACAGAAAGTATTTTTGTCGGTCGGGCTCTTTGCGACATCGGAGATATGGGTTTCTTCATGTGCCACTGCCGCCGCATTCATGTAGTAGCACTGGGGAAACGGATAATTGTAAGGTGGGCCGCAGACGTCCGGGACCCCCTTCATTGTGCCCTCGCATGGATTGGCCGCCCCGAAAGTGGCCGTTTTGGGAGTTTTCCCGGCCGGGTATTCCCCTGGGTATCGTTCGCCCAGCCATTTCTTAAACGCATCATCGACTCCCTTCTCGAGCTCATACCAATCCTTTGCACTCTTGCCGATTTCCCCATACAGCTGTCTTATCTTTTTCAGCTCTTCTATCAGCTTGGTCAGCGCCTTAATCTGGTCGCACTTCCCCTTTTTGTCGGGATCTTTGGGAGGGGGAATAGTGGCCGTGTTCTTCGGCGGGACGCTCATCCCCAGCCTCTGCACACTCGAGTTTCCCGGAACGACAACAATAGCGGACGGGTCAAACCCGATTTTGGCGCGGCCCGGTCGTTCACTCGGTTTCTTAGCAGCAGTGGGCTTCGGCTTCGGGACCTCGGTCGACGGCGAGGCCTCGGTGCCCTTCACTGCTTCGGATGACGACTCACTCGCCGCACGATCGATAACGGTGCTCTCCCGAAGCGATACCTCATAAAGCCACTGCCGCTTCACCAGGTCGACTGCGGGGAATCGATACCACATGCACATACCGGGGATGATCTCAGGCCGAAGCATGTGGCCATAATGCCCAAAGGAAAAGGCGTCCTTGCGCGGCACACCGAGCGCTTCGGCGAGTGTTGCTGCCGGCAGGTCGCCGTAGGCCTGTTCGAGAGCCATGGCCAAGCTCGCAAGATCCACGACGCCGTTGATTGGACTTGTCGGCTTGAACTGACTATCCAGGGAATCGATCTCCGATTTGACTTTACAGATGTTCTCGTAGCGCTTTTTGGCGTCGGCGTAACTCCCAGGATCGCTCGCGAACCCGCCCTTTTTCGCCGGCACGCCGACAAAGGTCCAGGCAGAGGTCTGCCACTGAAGATGAAGCCGCTTCATCGGCTCTTGGGGGTGCACGTAGTCGAAGACGATGGAGTTCATCGGATAGCCGATGAGATTCGGTTCTCCGGAGACCTTCAGCGGTTCTCTTGAATCGTCGTAGGCCATCTTGACGCAGTTGCCGATCTCGTCCTTCACACTTGTGATGCGCCCTTTTTCGTCTCTGGTGACATCGAGCCTCTCGGGCACATAGACTTCCACGGTTGTCTCAGAATACCCGTTCGGGTCAAAGCGGATATAGTAGCCGTCCGGATGGTACGACCAGCGTTTCTTCGGGATCTTTTGGGTACCTTTATCCTCCCGCGGACGACCGAACAGGACCGCCGCACGCTCGATCTCCTCGTACTTCGCGGTCAGAGAAGTCAGCATCCCGCGAAGCTGCCGCTCCCATCTCCTGGTACTCTCGGTCATCTCGTTCGCTTTTTCCTGGAGCTCCTTGAGTTTCTCCTCGTCAAGCCCGTTCGGGTCTGTGGCCAGCTTCTGAAATTCCATGGATCGGCGAAACATCTCGAGCGTCTCTCTGGGGACCAAGCCCTTTTCCACGTTCGATTCGAGCATCTCTTCGACTCGCCTCTGATCCTCAGGAGAAAAATATGCCCCGGAGCGATAAGCCCTCATCGCTTCTT
>JGI20214J51088_10002782_pt1 | contig 11568 bp, 8 predicted proteins | sample WetSurMetagenome_FD_51088 | JGI IMG/M metagenome (IMG submission 51088)
CATCCATACCTGATATTGAAAGAGTCACGGAATACAGGGTCACAAATCTCCCAGTAATATCTTGCATTCCGCAGACTTCATATGATCAGTTTTCTTTGATAGCACTTAATATCCCGTTATTTAAGGATTCATACTACGATGACAGAAATGCGTTTACCAGATTCCTCGCCAGAAATTTTCGTGAAAAGATACTCAGGGATGAGAAATCAGGAGACGCCCCGATTAAACCAATGGAGTTTGCTGAAGCAGGTGTTGAAGGATTAAATAAACTTCTTGGATGGGAGATGTCTCTGGTCGCTGTTAATGATGAGGCGGGAGAACTTAAATCAGTTTATTTTGACTCCAGAATGCTGAAATTCAATGCACCTGTGAAGAATAATGAAACAGATAAGTAACTTTTATTGTTATTAATACGTCACAGCAGCATAAACCATTTGAAAAGAAAAACATGAAAAAGATTGGAATTTTAACATTGTTAATAACAATAATGCTTCAGGGATTCAGCCAGGAAGTTTCTGCCGAAAATAAAACACAGAAACAGATTCCGGCAGATGATTCCGACGAATTCACCAAAGTCGTTGTGGGTCAGGATCTGATAATTATTGAGGATGGAAAAGAGGATCTTAAAGTCCGTGTTGGCAGCCGGGGACTGACAATTCTGGAATCGCTTGAAGGTGACAGACCTAAATTCGAATTCAAAAAATTCGATAATGACGAAAAAGAATTTAACCGGAGTGACGATGATGATTCTGATGACGAAAAAGCAAACAGAAGGAGTCATTTTAAAGGACACTGGGCTGGTATAGAGTTTGGGTTGAACAACTATATGGTTAATAATTACAACTTAACACTGCCCGGTATAATTGATTATATGACACTCCACTCTTCAAAATCAATGAATTTCAGTTTAAACTTCTCACAGTTAAGCCTTGGTCTTACCCGAAGATTTGGAATCGTAACCGGGCTTGGCCTTGACTGGAATAATTTCAGGTTCGATGGAGACAATAATATCCAGAAAGGAGCCGGCGGGGTAATCGGTATTTATGATCCGGGAGAACTGCTGAAAAAATCGAAGCTGCAGACACTCTACCTGAACCTGCCTCTCCTGCTTGAGATTCAGATCCCCGCTGATCATAATCATCTAAATATAGCTGGTGGACTTATTGGCGCTGTTAAATTATGCTCCAAATCAAAGATTATTTTCGAAAATGGCGATAAAGTAGAATCTGATGATGATTTCAGCCTTAATTTGCTTCGCTATGGAGCTACTGTACGGGTTGGATATGAAAATATACAAATCTATGGAACATATTACCCGACACCTCTTTTTAAAACCGGGAAAACACCCGGTGGTGTCGATCTGTATCCCTTCGAATTAGGATTTGCTTTTACAATTGACTGATATTTTTTCATTCCGGAATTATTACATAGGGACGCAAAGATTTTGCGTCTCTGTGTGTTTTTTGACGTTTATCCGGGCATAATGTTTTTTGAATCCTGTCTCTAAGTGTATATTTGTGACAACCATCCAAATATTGGTATATGTCCGGTATTATTTTAACACCTCAGGAAATAAGGAGATATAACAAGCAGATCCTGCTTTCCGAAATTGGAATTGAAGGGCAGGAAAAACTTAAAAAATCAAATGTTGCAGTTGTTGGCGCCGGAGGATTGGGATGCCCTGTACTTCAGTATCTGACTGCTGCCGGGATTGGTAAGATATCAATCATCGAGTTTGATACTGTTGACGAGACTAACCTTCAGCGGCAGATTCTTTATGGTTCAGATGATGTGGGAAAACTTAAATCAATAATCGCTAAAACCCGCCTTGAACATCTGAACTCATTTACAAAAATTGATATACGGAATCTAAAAATAAATGAAGTTAATTCCCTTGAAACACTTACAGATTTCGATATCATTGTTGATGCTACCGATAACCTGAGAACAAGGTATATAATCAGTGATACCTGCGTAATACTGGACAAACCAATGGTTCATGGCGCCATATATAAATATGAAGGACAGGTTGGCGTTTTTAATTACAGGGGAGGACCAACATACAGATGTTACAATCCGTTTAACAGAGGGAAAATCATTTTAAATCCGGCCCCCTCACAGACAGGATTGACAGGAATGCTACCCGGTATAGCGGGAACTATCATGGCAAATGAGGTTTTAAAAATTATTACAGGAATAGAGAATGTACTTAGCGGCAAAGTTTTACATTTTAATATCATTGAGTATTCATTCCGTCTGATCAATGTTAAAAATCTTCCCGAAAACCATCTGATCAGTAAAATAGGTGATCTGCCAAATAATTAGCCACATATTAAAATGAGATTATTACTTATCAGCAATTCAACCAACCCCGGAGAACCATATCTTGACTATCCGAAGAATACTATCAGGGAATTCCTTGGTAATAAGCCGGTTAAAGCTCTTTTTATCCCTTATGCAGCAGTAACATTTTCTTATGATGCTTATGAAGAAAAAGTATCTGAAAGATTCATGGAGATAGGACATAATATAGTCTCAATACACCATTTTAACGATCCCCTGAAAGCTGTTCTTAATGCCCCTGCCATAGTTGTAGGAGGAGGGAACACGTGGAAACTCCTGAAAACCATCAGGGATAATGATCTGGTAAATGTAATCCGCGAAAAAGTGATTGCAGGAACTCCATTCATAGGCTGGAGCGCCGGATCAAACGTTGCATGCCCTACTATCCGGACAACAAACGACATGCCTGTTATCGAACCAGATTCATTCAGTGCTTTTAATCTCGTCCCCTTTCAGATTAACCCTCATTACCTTGATGCAAATCCGGCTGGCCATGCCGGTGAAACCCGCGAACAGCGAATCGAAGAATTCATCGAAATGAATCCTGATCTATATGTGGTAGGCCTTCGCGAAGGGACTATGCTTACAATAGAAGACAGCATGATTAATCTCTCCGGACCACGAAAAGCAAGAATATTTAAAAAGGGAACATTTCCTGTTGAAATCGGCGCCGGAGAAGATCTCTCTTTCCTTTTAGGATAGAAATTTCTATCCGATCAAATAATATAACTTTGATCTCCGTTATCTGACGCATAAGCTTCCTGGCTATAATGAAAATATTCCTTCGCATCATCAAAGTATTTGCAATTCTTACAATTGCAGTTACTGTTACTCTCTTTACGGGAGCATTCCTTCTGCAGGATAAAGTTGCCGGATATATCCTGAAGTCTCTCAATAAAAACCTTGCAACAAAGTTCTCTTTTGAATCAGTCAGGCTATCCTTTATTAAAAAATTCCCGCTGGCTTCACTGGACCTTGAAAATATTGTTGTCCTTTCATCTCCCGGATTTGATCGTACCTGTTTCGGAGGAATAAATTCTGATACGCTTCTGACAGCAGAAACAGTTTCATTGGATTTCAACATTACAGATATTATAAACGGAATTTATAACATTGAAAAAATAGGTTTAAAAAATGGCTCCCTCCAGCTATATTCTGACACATCCGGATTTGTTAATTATGAAATCAAGGTTGAGATACAACTGCTTCTGATACCTCCTTTTTAATTAATCTTGATAGAATTACCCTTTCCGGTATTGAAATTTCATATAATAACCAGGCTACTAAATTAATATTGGAAGGTTTAATTGAAGAGAGTCGTTTAAGAAGCAGAATCTCAGGAAACGATATAGATTTTGTGGCTTCGGCAGGTATTATTATCAGTCGTTTTGAACTATATGATTTTACTGTTTCGAAAAACATTTTTGCAGATTTTAATATATCACTTTTAAGTTCCGACAAAGGAATAATGTTTAACAGAAGCACCCTGGAAATAGAAAATTACAAGCTCGGAATAAGCGGATTTATATCTGCCGGTGATGTTCTGGATCTAAAATTAACTGGTGATGACATAGATATCAGCGGTATAAAAAATTATCTACCGGACAAATATGCCGACAAGCTCGCGCCATATGATCCATCAGGAACACTGAATATTAAGGCTGGTTTCAGGGGACCAATAACCAGAAAAACTAATCCCCGTATCGATGTGGTTTTTAATCTCGAACAGGGCCATGTATCATATTTAAACTCTCCCCTGATTATTAATAATCTCTCCTTTGATGGCCACTTTTCTAATGGACCTGAAATGATCCCCCGAACCAGCTCTTTGCTGATCGATAATTTTTCGGGAACTCTTGGTACAGCAAATTATTCAGGTACTTTAGAGATCGCTAGATTTGATTCTTTATTTGCGCAGCTTTATTTAAAGGGGAATTTAATACCTGCAGAAATCAAGGAATTCTTTAACCTGAAAGAAATCTCTTCAACCTCAGGAATAATAGATTTCAACCTGAAACTAAAAGGATATGTTCCTGAAAAAGAAACATATAACATCTCTGACCTGTTCAACCTTGATCCGGAGGCTGATCTCAAATTCAATTCTTTTAGTATTGGTCTGCAAAACGATAAAATAAAAATCGATAAGATAAATGGTGGCATTTATATTTCAGATACAGTTACTGCCAGAAATCTGAAATTTTCTTACAAGGATCAGGATTTTAACCTTAATGGAACATTCATTCATCTCCCATTCTGGCTTGCCGGAAAACCAGTTGCATTAATAGGCATTGCTGATATTTCTTGCAACAGGCTCTCCCCGGAATCGTTTATTTCTATTAATTCTTCCGCCGATTCAATAGTATCCGCCGCCAGGGCAATATCTTTTCCGGGAGACATTTATCTCGACCTTGATTTCGATATTAAGAATTTCACCTGGAAAACTTTTACTGCTGATAAAATTACAGGTTCAGTTACCTATAAACCGCGTATTTTAAATTTTAAATCCATAGAATTATATTCTCTTGATGGCACTATTTCAGGAAATGGCTTTTTTATTCAGAATGCTGACAAATCTTTTATTTCAAGAGGAATCTTTAATCTGGAAAAGATAAATATTAATAAAACATTTACTGCCTTTAAAAACTTCGGTCAGGATTTTCTGAAGGCAGAAAACCTTGCTGGGTCTTTATCAGGCACTCTTTCGGTTCTGATACCTATGGATTCGCTTATGAACCCAATTATAAAATCAGTTACAGCCGAAGGCAAATATCTTCTTACAGATGGGGTCCTTAAAGATTTTGAGCCAATAGAAGAGCTCTCCTCTTTTATTGAGTTGTCAGAACTTAAGAACATTAGCTTTCAACAGATTGAAAATGATTTCTTCATCAGAAACAATTTTCTTTACACCCCACAAATGGATCTGAAATCTTCTGCTGCAGATCTTTCGATAAATGGGAAACACAGTTTTGACAATATTTATGAATATCATGTAAAGGTATTTTTGTCTGAAATCCTGAGTAAAAAAATCAAAAAACCAAAATCAAATACAACTGAATTCGGTGCTATTAAAGACGATGGACTGGGAAGAACTTCCCTTCTGATAAAAATTGAAAGCAAGGGAGACGCTGTAAAAGTCGGATATGACATAAAAGCTGCAGGGAGCCAGATAAAAAACGATATTAAATCTGAAAGGCAAACTCTTAAAACAATCCTTAATCAGGAATACGGGTGGTTTAAAAATGATTCCACTCCGAAACAAAAGAGTACCGGGGAAACGCGGTTCAAAATATTATGGGGCGATGATGCTGACACCACGCAAAACAAAACAGAGTCAGTACAGGGAAAAAGGGAGAATCCTTTTAAGTCCCTTTTTAAGAATAAATAACTATATTACTTGCTTTAATACCTGCCATTTGAACCATTACAGACATAGGCCTCTGGGGATGTTGTTGCTCCTCCTGTTTGCAATTCTTACAGGGGTCAGTTCTCTTATATATACCCGTTACCTGGTTGGAATACTTAAAAACGAGGAAAGAAAAAAAGTTGAATTATGGGCTGAAGCTACCAGGCTGGTTGCTCTCCCTGATTCAAGCCATACAGGGTTCCTGTCATCAATAATCGAAAACAATACCAGTGTTCCNGTATTGCTCACTGACGAGGTTGATAACATTATTGATTCAAAGAATTTTGANGAAGGGAGAATGAAGGATCCTGAATATTTGAATCTCCAGCTTCAAAAAATCAAAAAGAAGAATAAACCTATTATTATTGACCTTGGAAACGGGCATTCCAATCTGATCTATTATAAAGACAGTATTATNTTAACACAACTGAACTACTATCCATGGGTCCAGATAGGTATAATCATACTCTTCATTCTTATTGCATATCTTGCCTTCAGTTCGGCAAAAAAAGCTGATGATAATCAGGTTTGGGTAAGCATGTCAAAGGAAACGGCTCATCAGCTGGGGACCCCGACATCCTCTCTTGCAGGTTGGGTCGAAATACTGCAGCATAAATATCCTGAGATTACTCTTACCCGGGAGATCTCCCGTGATGTTGAACGGCTTGAGAAGATAACCGAAAGGTTTTCAAGAATAGGGGCTGAGCCAGCTCTTNNTAATNATAATGTTGTTTTAATNATTTCACACACAATTGATTACCTTAAAACCAGGACTTCTTCAAAGGTNAGGTTCATTGCTGAATATGATGCTTCAGCCAAAATTTTTCTGTCTCTGAACGCTGCCTTATTTGANTGGGTCATAGAAAATATCACAAAAAATGCTATNGATGCCATGGAAGGACAGGGTGANATAAGATACCGGATATCAGATACAGGAAAAGTAATACTGATCGACATCTCCGATACCGGGAAAGGNATCCCTAAAAATTCCTTTAAAAAAATATTTAATCCCGGCTATTCAACCAAACAGCGTGGCTGGGGTTTGGGCCTTTCTCTTGCTAAAAGAATAATTGAAGAGTTCCATAAAGGACATATTTATGTCAGGCATTCAGAAATGGGTAAAGGTTCCTGCATTAGGATAGTNATGAATAAGGATCCCAGGTAATTCCTATATTTGCATCCCGCAAACATCAGTCAATGAACAGAAAAGAGATCGAAATAATGGCTCCTGCAGGATCTTATGAGTCCCTGATGGCAGCAATCCAGGGGAACGCTGATTCTGTCTATTTCGGTGTCGAACAGCTTAATATGAGAGCAGGATCATCGAATAATTTTACGATAGATGATCTTAGAAATATTTCACGGATCTGCAGGGAGAACGGTCTTAGAAGCTATCTTACTGTAAACGTGGTTGTTTATGACAACGAAATGGAGCAGATGCGCAAAATTATTGATGCTGCTGCAGAAAACGGAATAACAGCAATTATTGCATCTGATCTTTCNGTAATTAATTATGCCTTCANCAAAGGGCTCGAAGTTCATCTTTCTACTCAGCTCAACATTTCCAACACAGAATCCCTNAGGTTCTATTCGCAATGGGCTGATGTAGTAGTTCTTGCAAGAGAACTGAATCTTGACCAGGTAAAAACTATTTACAACTCNATCAGGGAGCAGAATATAAGAGGNCCGCGGGGGGAGNTTGTAAAAATCGAAATGTTCNTTCACGGAGCTCTCTGTATGGCAATTTCCGGAAAGTGCTATCTGAGNCTTCACGAGAATAATACTTCTGCAAACCGGGGTAATTGTTATCAGACCTGCCGCAAATCATATTTGGTCACTGAAAAAGAATCAGGCTATCAACTTGAAATCGATAATGAATTTATTATGTCGCCAAAGGATCTATGCACAATTGGATTCATTGACAGACTTATTGATTCAGGAGCCAGAGTTTTTAAAATTGAAGGCAGGGCACGCTCCCCCGAATATGTAAAAGTAGTTTTGTCCTGCTATAATGAAGCTGTAAATTCAGTAGTTGAAGGAACTTATTCCCAGGAAGCAATTGCAAGGTGGAAAACAAGGTTATCGGCAGTCTTCAACAGGGGTTTCTGGGATGGGTATTATCTTGGACAGAAGGTTGGCGAGTGGAATTCCCATTATGGTTCTAATGCAACAAAAAGAAAATATTACCTGGGAAAGATCACAAACTATTTTACCAACCTTGGAGTTGCTGAAATCAAGCTCGAAAACGGTGACCTCGAAAAAGGAGATGAGTTGCTTATTACAGGTCCTTCAACCGGTGTTATTGAATACACCACTGATGAGATAAGGGTCGATCTTTTACCGACTGAAAAAGCGCTTAAAGGAGAATTCTGCTCCATCAAGGTTCCAGAATATCTCAGAAGATCTGACAAGGTTTACAAATGGATGAATTCCAGCGATATTAAATAACTGTGAATAAGTATGATCACCAGGTTATATTCCGTGATGCTTCAATAACTTTTTCAGTATTCATAACAATATCATCAGTGTCTGATTCAATGTAAATTAAATTTACTGAAGGTTTCCTTTTAATTCCAAACTGGTAAGCTTTATCGTAATATTTAAGAGTTATCTCTATGGCTTTGGCAAAATCTCCGGAAGTAACAGCCTCGATAGCATCTCGGGTATTTTCTCCTCCAAGTCTTTTGCTAATCTTTTTTATGGCATCTTTAAGCAATTCCGGGGGATATTCTGAGTACTCTTCGATAAGTCTCGGCAATCTTTTTTCAATGGTTAGAAGCAATATGATAGTCGGTGACGTCTGCATATTAGCATGGAAAGTATCCGGTATGAAAACGGTGCCTATGTTCCTGCTCTCGTCTTCAAGCCAGACAGGCCCTTCAGAATTCAGCTGAGACCACTCGTCATAAAGAAGATTTGCAAACTGTTCAGTTGAAGGCTGGGGAGGCTGTCCCAGTGCACCAAAAGCTGATCCTTTATGATTTGCAATAGACTCCAGATCTACAGCCAGACTTCCATGTTTTTTTATCTGCCTGATTATATGGGTTTTACTTGTGCCTGTCATTCCCCCCAGAATTATCATTCTCTGCTTTGTTCCAAGGTGTTCAAGAATATGGTTCCGGTAGGCTTTGTAACCATTTTCCAGTACTTCGCATTTTATATCTCCAAGTGAAAAAAGCCAGGCCATTGCTTCCGATCTCATCCCGCCCCTCCAGCAATACAACAGAAGCTTCCCTTCCCTGGCAGCTTTTATGGCATCACTGAGTTTTCCCTGTATTGAGGGACCGGTTAGTTCAAGTCCTTTTAGTATTGCATTTATACGACCCTCCTTTTTATATTTAATCCCGACGGCTTCTCTTTCCTGGTCGTTAAATAATGGAATATTAAGTGCTCCAGGGATATGTCCTGCATTATACTCAGAGGGAGATCTCACGTCAATGACAGGAAATTCAGTCCGTAATTTTAAAAATCCGGTGATTTTGATTTTTTTCAAAGTCTGAGATCCCATAAGTTTATCGGGGCAAACTTAAATGAAATTCCTGGATGTGATTTTTTATTTTTTGAAGTACTGGGTAAAAAGCTTCTTGAGCTCCTCGATTCGCAATGGCTTGGCTATAAATTCCTTTATCCCTGATAACTCAGCCTTGCGTTTTGCTTCCGGCATGTTATCAGCAGTAAAGGCCACTATTAGCACGTCTTTATCAAGAGCAAGAATTTTCCTGGCTGAATCAAACCCGTTCATTTCAGGCATAATTAGATCCATGAAAATCAGATTATATTTTTGATTTTTTGCCTGTAAATAACCGGCATATCCATCATCAGCTACATCACATGTATAACCAAGGCTCTTGAGCATTGTTACAATAACTTTCTGATTCATTTTATTATCCTCAACCACCAGTATTTTGAGATCTTCTTTAGCATTATTTATATCTGGTGATGAGGTTCCTGATTCGATATTCGGGAAACTATCCTTTACTGCACCCAGAAGCTCAGTGGTATCGAATGGCTTAACAATATAATGATCGACACCCAGGGTTAAGCATTTCATATAATTCCCCTTCTGGTCATTTGAGCTGATCATCACTATAATAACGTTTCCGGAGATATTGTTTTCCCAGATTGCCTGTGCAACATCAAAACCATTAAAGACCACCTCATCAACAAGAATTAACATCCCATACCTGTCGCTCTTCAGGCTGAGGTTTGCTTTAATCTGTCCGACAGTAGATTTCTGGAATGATGTTACCGAAATACTTAAACCTATCTTGTGAAGGCAGCCTAAAATTTCCTCATCGCGATTCTGCTGACCAGTAATAACAAGTGTTTTTATATCCTTAACTGATTGTACGTTTTCCTGGCTGATATTCTTTACTTTTCTCTCGTTTGAATAAGCCTGTATTGTAAACCGGATCTTCGTGCCCTTATCTCCTGCTATTCCCGAGGGGCTCTCAGCGATTAATTCACCCCCCATCAACTCAATCAGCTGCTTTGAAAGAATTGTTCCGAATTCCGAGTCATCATTGCTTTTAACAACTTTGGATTCGACATTTACAAAGTCTCCGAATATCTTTTTCAGGGAAGCTTTATCGAAAGCAAGCCCTGTGTCCAGAAGCTCAAAGCCAAGAATTATTATACCGTTTTTGCTGCTGCTCAGCCTGCAAAATAATTTAATTTCCCCGGTTTCTGTATGTGAGGCAGAATGGCTAATCAGGTTTGTAAGAACCTGTCTGAGCCTGAATTGATCTGTAATTATTCTCTCCGGAATGTTTTCATCCACATTGCTTGTAAAAACTACAAGCTTATCTGCTAAATAAGTCTTTGCCAGGTCAGAGCAATAGTTAATTTCCTCCCTTAGATTAAAAGGTATTTCATCCAGAATCATTTTCCCGGTTTCTATCTTAGAGAAATCCAGAATATCATTTATAATCTTAAGCAGTACTTCAGTTGATCTGCGGAGGAGACTTACGATTTCCTGAACTGCTGGTGACAAATCATTTTTATTTAAAATGTCTGTCATACCGATTATACCATTAAGTGGTGTTCTTATCTCATAACTCATTCTGGCCAGAAATTCCGATTTTGCCACATTAGCCTTGGCTTCCTGTTTCCTGGCTGACTCAAGCATTGTTATATCAATCAGGATTTCCATTGTAGCTTCCTCACCCATAAAGACAACGGGAATAATGTTCCTGTAAAGGACCATTTCTCCAATTTCTTTTTTAATTATAACAAATAACTCCGGATCGAATGCGCCGCCAAGGTTTTTCGCAAAATATTCACTGACCTCCGATATCGATGTTTCAGGGAAGATTTTGCCTACCATTTCTTCTTCCCCAGGGTAAGAATATTGAGAAGCAGCAACTTTGTTGGCTTTCATAATCTCCCTTTGTTTATTATGAATTATAACTCCGACAGGCATCTCTTCAATCAGTTTAAACAGCATCCTTTCTGATTCGCTGAGCCGACTGGTCTCTGATTTCTGGTATTTAATAAATCGCCAGAAAATCATTATGATAACCTGTATAAGAATCAAAGTGCCAATAACAATAAAGACTGAGTTGCGGATTATATATTTCTGAAAAAAACCCGTGGGTGCTGAAAAGATAAGGCAAAGATCCCTTCGTAAAAGCTGAGTTGAATAGTAAGAGGAGATGACCTCCTTGTTTTTCCCCTCAATTAAAGCTTTATGTATTATGTTTCCAACGGATCCGTCTTCGAGAGCTAAAGAAATTTTTTCAATTTGTTTATAAACAACTCTGGTACCAAAATTATCATATATAATTGTACTGGAATCACTTACGACCCATTGCCATTGGTAG
>JGI20214J51088_10002784_pt1 | contig 11563 bp, 10 predicted proteins | sample WetSurMetagenome_FD_51088 | JGI IMG/M metagenome (IMG submission 51088)
TCCTCCCCGGGATGAACAAAACAGACAGCATCGCAGCATTGCAAAGCTACATACACGGATGGGCACGAAAAGAACTGCTGGCAATAAAAGCTGAGGAAAGCCTGACTGATGACTATAAGAAAGAGGTTGAGAGACAGCTTGATGAGATGCGGAATAACCTGCTTATCTATCAATACCAGCAGCAGATGATACTCCAGAAGATGGATACCACAGTCACTGATAACGAGATACAGGAATATTACCTAAGTAACAAAAGCACCTTCGTGCTTACCTCCAATATTGTGAAGGCAGTAATGATAAAGATACCCGTCACGGCACCGGATATTGAAAACGCCAGGCAGTGGTATAAATCTTCAAACCCTGCCGACTATAAGCTGCTGCGAAATTATTGTTACCAGTTTGCCTCCCAGTTTGAAGATTTCGGCGGCGAATGGGTCTCCTTTAACCGCCTCCTTATGATGGTGCCGCTGGAGAGCCTCAATCAGGAAGCCTGGCTTTCATCTCATACCTATGCCGAACTCAAAGACGATAATTATTATTATTTTATAAACATTAAAGACTTTGTCCTAAGGGGTAACATTGCGCCTTATGAGTACATTTACGACCAGGTAAAAACAATAATAATGAATAACCGCAGGAATGATTTTCTGCAGAAACTGGAAGACGGCATATATAATGAAGCTGTAAGAAAAAATACATTAAAAGTATATTAATCAAGAAGAAAATAATGAAGTTAAGATCAGTTATAACAGGAATGCTTCTCATGTTTGTCGGCCTGTACGCTGCCGGCCAGACTGTTGAATCAGTTGTTGCAGTGGTAGGAAACGAGGTGATCTATATGTCGGATGTCGAAGGACAGGTCATGCAGAGAAAAGCTGAGAAGGATCCCACACCTATAGAGACCTTGCGCTGCCAGATCTTTGAGGAGCAGCTCGTGCAAAAGCTATTCCTTGACCAGGCACGTATTGACTCTATCAAGGTCACACCTGAAAACGTTGAATCAGATCTGGAAGCTCGCCTCGCTGACTTCATCAGACGTGCAGGATCAGAACAGGCACTGGAGACATACTTTAACAAGAGTATGACGGAGATCAGACAAGACCTCAGGGAGATGCTTACAAACCAGCAGATCATCCAGGAGATGCAGGCAAAAATAGTTACTGGAATGATAATCACCCCTGAAGAGGTAAAAGAGTTCTACAGTCACATACCTAAAGATTCTCTGGCACTTGTTCCGCGTAAGGTTGAGATAAGTACGATACAGGTAGAACCGCCATCACTTGAGGAGAACAAAGCAGATATCAGGCAAAAGCTTCTTGACCTGAGAAGCAGGATCATAAAAGGTGAAAGCTTTTCAACGCTTGCAGTGCTTTATTCTGAGGACCAGGGAAGCGCACCATATGGAGGTGAACTGGGCTTCAAAATGCGCGGCGAACTTGTAAAACCTTATGCCGATGCTGCATGGAGCCTTAAGAAAGGTGTGGTATCCAAAATAGTTGAGTCTGAATTCGGATTTCATATAATACAGCTTATTGACCGTAAAGGCGATATGGTAAACACACGTCATATCCTGATGAAGGTTAAGCTTACTCCTAAACAGACAGAGTGGTGTATAAACAGACTAGACAGCATTTCAAAACTTATTAAGAATGACAGCCTCACCTTCCAGCAGGCAGCATGGATTTACTCTTCTGATAAAACCACAAGGATTAACGGTGGAAAGATGGTTGTTGAGAATCCTGTTGAAAGAGTGACATGGTTTACCCTTGATCAGCTCTCTAAAGAGATGAATATGGTTGTAAGAAATATGAAGGTAGGTGACGTGAGTGATCCTTTCCGTACAACGGACGCAAAAGGCAACACTATTTACTGCATAATAAAACTCGACAACGAGATCCCGGCACACAGAGCTAATCTGAAAGACGATTACCAGTTTGTTTCAGACCAGGCCCTGAACAAAAAGAAAAGCGACGCTTACCAGAAATGGATTGATGAGAAGATAAAAAGAACTTATATCAAGATCGGTGATGCGTACCGCGCTTGCAGTTTTTACAATAAAGGATGGCTCCAATAAAGAGTATAAAGGCTGAAGGGCATCATATTAATTTACTGTTACAGTGCGTTTTGCCTCTACTGCTTCTGGTCCCGTTAAATACAAAAGCACAGGAGCAATCTCCTGACGGTCGCCAAAAAGTAATGATACATCATACTGACCTGCTCATGTATGATAAAATTGATGGACGCGAGAGGAAGAAGCTTATAGGAAACGTCTTCATGCAGCATAAGGATATGCTTATGAACTGCGACAGCGCATGGTACTATGAAGATACCAACCAGGTCTTTGCCTTTAATAATATACATATCCACCAGGGCGACACAATACATATTTATGGCAAATACCTTAGCTATGACGGTAACACCGGCCAGGCTGTTATGACTGACAGTGTCGAGATGGTTGACAAGGAGACCAGGCTGTTTACAGACAAGATAAACTACGACACACGCACACAGGTTGCTGAATACAACACCGGCGGAAAGCTCCTCAACGGAGAAAACACACTTACAAGCAAGATTGGGACTTATTTTGCCAACCAGAAAATGGTTCACTTCCGCGATAGCGTAAAGATTGTCAACCCTAAATATATAATGAAGGCCGATACGCTACGCTACAACACGCTGACCGAAGTGGTGTATTTTGAAGGCCCGTCAGAAGCAAAAGGCGACAGCATCTACCTGTATTGTGAGAATGGCTGGAGCAACACAAAGACCAATGTGTCGCGGCTAATGAAGAATGCGGTGCTCGACAATATGAAACAACGCCTCAGTGGCGACACACTGTTTTATGATGAGACTAAAGGATATGGCGAAGGCTTTGGCAATGTCTTAATTACTGATGAAGCAGGTGACGTTACGGCATCAGGCAATTATGGCTGGTATTATAAAGAGCCTGAACGGTTCATGATGACTCGCGATGCTGCCTTCTCATTCATTTCAAAAGACGATACTCTCATACTTCGTGCCGATACCCTCAGGGCTGTGCCACAGACAGATACTGCAGGCGTAAATCACAGGATGCTCAAGGCTTACAATAACTGTACTATTTTCAGTACAGAGTTGCAGGGGGTATGCGACTCAATGTCGTTTTCTTTCATGGATTCAGTGGTAAGACTTTATGACGATCCAATCATTTGGACTGAAGAAAATCAGATGACAGCTGACTCCATGGCCCTGTTTACCGTTAACCGGACACCGGATAGAATGGAGCTTTATAACACACCCTTTATTGTCAGTTGTGTTGACTCGTCACGCTTTAACCAGGTAAAGGGTAAGAGCCTTGTTGGATATTTTAAGGATAATAAGCTGAGCCATGTTGTGATAGACGGTAACGGAGAACTTATTTTTTATGTTGTTGACGGCACAAAGCTTGTGGGAGTGAACAAGGCAAAATGTGCGACAATTGAGATTTTCCTCAAGGAGGGCAAAGTGCAATATATATCTCAGAATCTGGGGCCCGATGGAACGATGGATCCTCCGTTGCTGACAAATACAGCTGATCTACGTCTTGATAACTTTAAATGGTTTCCTGAAAAAAGACCTAAAAGAGCTGATAATCAGAAGTATCTGAAGTTCACAAATCAGAAAAAGTCCATAAAAACAGAATAAAATCTCATTTCTGTCTTTATGAACTTTTGTCTTTTACTTTAAACTTTAAACTTTTGCCTTTAAACTTTAGCCTTTAGCCTTGTCTAGTACTCGTCTTCGTTAAAGAAAAAGTCGTCTTTGCTTGGGTAATCCGGCCAGATATCCTCTATGCTTTCATAGATGTCACCCTCGTCTTCGATCTCCTGCAAATTTTCTATAACCTCCATAGGGGCACCTGATCTGATAGCGAAGTCTATTAGCTCGTCTTTCGTTGCCGGCCAGGGAGCATCTTCAAGTTTTGATGCTAATTCAAGTGTCCAGTACATATTCTTAAGTAAATTATTTCAGCGTCTTTAAAGTCCGCAAATATAAAATTATTTGCATTTAAAAATACTACTATTCAAAAAAAAATTAGCACACCTGTTATTTTCTTGTCGTCACCCATCTAATCTCCTCATTACCTGTCTCATACGAAACAGCACGGGCAAGAACGAAAAGATAGTCGGCAAGGCGATTAAGGTATCTAATAACGTCAGGTGGTGCTGACTCGTTTTCATCAAGACGTAAAACACTTCTCTCAGCCCTCCGGCATATGGTTCGTGCAATATGGCAAAATGACGACGGCTGGTTTCCTCCCGGCAATATAAAAGAGTTTAGTTCAGGCAGTTTCTCTTCCATCTGGTCAATAGAGTCCTCGAGTATCTTTATTGCCTCATCACTGATAATGGCATGAGTTTTAGCTGATGGGTCGGTGGCTACAATTGCACAGCACTGCATAAGTGTTGCCTGTATTTCTGTCAGCTCTTCCGCGCGTTCCCTGTTGGCATCAAGGCCCCTGAGCAGTCCCACCCATGCAATGAGCTCATCTATTGTGCCATAAGCCTCAATGCGCGGATGATACTTTGGAAGACGGCTGCCGCCGATGATAGAGGTCATCCCTTTGTCTCCGGTACGGGTGTAGATCTTCATACGTCGGGGGGGTTATTTACAGAAAAATTTACTGTACCAGCCTGGGCTCTACGCGGTTCTCATTTACATGGTCTGTCGAAACCTCGCCGTCCATCAGCTTTATAATACGGTACGCATGACGGGCAATATCCTCCTCATGAGTTACAAGTATAACGGTGTTGCCCTTATCATGTATCTTATCAAGCAGATCCATTATATCGTACGATGTCTTACTGTCGAGGTTTCCTGTTGGCTCGTCGGCAAGGATTATTGAAGGTGTTGTCACCAGTGCCCTTGCTATTGCCACCCTCTGTCGCTGTCCGCCGGAGAGTTCGTTTGGTCTGTGATCCATCCTGTCGGCCAGACCTACCTCCTCCATCGCCTTTATGCCCCGCTCCTCACGCTCTGCCCTCGGGATACCTCCGTAAATAAGAGGGAGCATCACATTCTCAAGTGCTGTATATCTTGGGAGAAGATTGAAGGTCTGAAACACAAAACCTATCTCCTTATTCCTGATCTCTGCAAGCATGTCGTCTTCCATCTTGCTCACATCAGTGCCGTTAAGAATATACTGTCCCTTTGTTGGTGTATCAAGGCATCCCAGAATATTCATAAGTGTTGATTTTCCGGAGCCCGACGGACCCATAATTGCAACATACTCATTCTTGCTTATGTCAAGACTTACAGAACGAAGAGCTCTTACCACCACGCTTCCTACCTGGTAGTTTTTAACAATGTCTCTGATCTCAATAACTTTATTCATGGCTTTAAATTGAATTTCCGAATTTAGTTTAAATATATTTATTATCCTTTTATACGGAAGTAATTTTTGTTAACACCTGATATTGAAGCATCCTGAAGGGGCTGATTGTTTTTAAAAAGCAGTCCAAAGTGAGACAGCTCAACCGATACAGCTATTCTTTTGTCGTGTTTTATCGACTGCCATCCCTTGTACATTGAACGGTTCAGGTGTATATCATCAGCTACTATGGTCATCTTCTCCCCTGACATATCCATCAGTGTATTAAAATACTCCCTGAGGGCATCTCCGGTATGATTTCCATCTATATATGCGAAGCCTGCCCTGACGCCTTCCTTTTTTAGTTTCTCCAGTGCATTTCTGAAATCGTCATTTATCTGTCTGATGTTTTCATAACCATATCTGCAAAAATTTTCTTTTGCCAGCTCTGAAAGGGCAGGGCAACCTTCTATTGTAATCAGCCTGTTTTGGGGTGCTGCCGCAGCAAGACAAAGAGTGCTTATTCCCAGTGATGTCCCCAGTTCAATGATTGCATTATCCTCAGCATTAGTGTCAGCCATGGCTGCCGCTGCAATGCGGGCCAGCATCGCTCCCTGCCGCGGTGGCACGGCAGCCCTTGAAGCAATGTCACACAGCCTTCGCTCCCTGCTGCCCCATCCACCGGTACCAAGATCAGTTACCCTGACCCACCGGTTGTCATTCAGCATCTCTCTTCTCAGTTCCTCTGATGCATGTACAAAATCATCAGGTGTGTTGCCCCTGACAACTGTAGCATAAAATTTAACAATAAAAGGATCGGGAGCTCTGAAGCCTGCGCTGTTCCACAACATAAGATAGTGTCTGATCATAGAAGCAGCGTGGTACAAACTCATGGTGACAGCTTTATAATTTTATGAAAACTACCCAAAATTAAGTATTTTCGGACAATAAAACCCCCTTCCATAATCCTTCCCCCGCGCCGGGGGAAGGATTAGGGCAGGGCACAGATCATATGTCAGACATTTTAGACAGCGATATAAAGTTTCTTCCCGGCGTTGGTCCCAAACGGGCCGAGATCCTCGGCAGGGAAGCAGAGATATTCACCTTCCGTGATCTTATCTCATACTATCCCTATAAGTATGTTGATAAAACACGTTTTTACTCAGTCTGTGATATAGACTCCTCCATGCAGCATATTCAGCTAAAGGGTAAGATACGTCGCTTTGCCACCGAGGGCGCCGGAGGAGGCAAACGTCTTACAGCCGACTTTTACGACGAAACCGGCATGGTGCGGCTAGTATGGTTCAAAGGGCTTAAATGGGTCACTTCTACATATAAGATCGATACTGAATACATAATCTTTGGCAGGCCTACATTGTTCAGCGGCACATTTAACATTGTCCACCCTGAGATTGAAGATGTGGCAAAAAAAGAAAAAAGGGTAAGCTCTTCGTTTGAAGCTCAGTATAATACAAGTGAGAAAATGAAGGACAGCTTCCTCAACTCAAGAGCCGTTGCAAAACTTATCTCAACCTGCTTTTCACAGCCCGGATTAAAAATAGCAGAGACTCTTCCCGAGAGCATCTTAAACCGCTTCAAGCTGATGAGTCTTCATGATGCCATGTTCAGGATTCATTTCCCCGACAGTAATGATGATATTGAGAAAGCGCGCTACAGGCTTAAGTTTGAAGAGCTATTTTATATACAGCTGAACCTGCTTCGTTACAAATGCCGTCGTACGGAAGTGACTCGTGGTTTCTTCTTTGGCACCGTTGGAGAAAGATTAAACAATTTTTATAAAACCAGGCTCCCCTTCCCTCTCACTGATGCACAAAAGAGGGTAATTAAGGAGATACGTGCCGATCTGGGCAGCGGTAAACAGATGAATCGTCTGTTACAGGGCGATGTTGGCAGCGGCAAAACACTGGTAGCACTGATGAATATGCTTATTGCTGCCGATAACGGTTTTCAGTCGTGCCTCATGGCTCCCACCGAAGTACTTGCAATTCAACATTATAACACCATCAGTCGTTTTATCGAAGGCATTGATGCTCAGACAGCGCTTCTGACAGGCTCAACAAAAAAGAGTGAGAGAGCTCGTATTGAACAGGGACTTCTTGACGGATCAATAAACATACTGATTGGCACTCATGCACTCATAGAAGATAATGTGCGTTATAAAAACCTCGGTTTTGTAGTCATTGATGAGCAGCACAGGTTTGGTGTGGCGCAGCGTGCAAAACTGTGGCAAAAGAACGACTGCCCGCCGCATGTGCTTGTGATGACAGCAACACCTATACCCCGCACCCTGGCAATGACCCTTTATGGTGACCTCGATGTCTCTGTTATAGACCAGATGCCTCCCGGGCGAAAACCAATAAAGACAATGGCCTTTACCGATGCCGAGCGGGAAAAGGTGTTTGGATTCCTCCGCCGCCAGATTGCCGAGGGACGGCAGGTATATGTCGTCTACCCTCTCATAAAGGAGTCAGAGACACTTGACTATAAAGATCTTGAAGACGGTCTTGAGAGCATGGCCCGCGCCTTCCAGCCTCCACAATATGCAATAAGTGTGGTACACGGGAAGATGACATCGCGCGACAAGCAGATTTCAATGAATATGTTCCGCCGGGGCCAGACACAAATAATGGTAGCCACAACAGTGATTGAGGTTGGTGTGGATGTGCCCAATGCAAGTGTGATGGTCATTGAAAGCGCCGAACGCTTTGGTCTGTCGCAACTGCATCAGCTACGTGGCCGGGTGGGCCGTGGCGCTGATCAGTCATACTGTATTCTGATGAGCTCTCATAAACTGTCGGCTGAGGCGTCGGAACGTATAAATACCATCGTTGGCTCCACCGACGGCTTTGAGATTGCTGAAGCAGATCTGCGCATGCGTGGGCCAGGTGACCTTGAAGGAACGCAACAGAGCGGCATGGCTTTCGACCTGCATATCGCCGATCTGGGTAAGGACGGACAACTGCTTTCACTTGCACGAATAGTGGCAGAAGAGATAATTGAAGCCGACAATGACCTTACAAAGCCTGAAAACTATATCCTTAAATTCAACCTCCACAGACTGTTTGGTAAAAAGTATTCCTGGAGTGAGATCTCGTAGAATCGTTGCATGCAACGATTCTACTACAAATTACAAGCAACGATTCTACAAGTTGCATGCAATGATTCTACCAAAATTTCACAAATTTTTAACCTGTTAACATAATGCTGACTTTTTTTATCACATTTTCTAACAAAAATGAGTAAACTTAAACTCTCATTTAAGACTTTATGAGTAACGCGGAAATCATCAGTCATGATGGTATCGTTGAAGTATCTGACGGCAACGGTTTGGTTGAGGTGATAATTAACTCCAGCTCAGCCTGTGTAGGGTGCAATGCCCGGTCGGCATGCGGTATGGGCAGCGAGACACAGAAGAGAGTGGTGGTAAGGAGTGACAGACATTTCAGTCGCGGTGACAGGGTGACAGTGACCATGGAACAAAGCCAGGGGACGCTGGCAGTTGCAATTGGTTACCTTATTCCGCTGACATCGCTGATTGTTGCATTTATTATCTTCACCATAATTGGATTTGGTGAACTGGTTACATGCCTTCTCTCCTTTGCAGTTTTGGCAGGATGCTATTTCGTAATATGGCTGCTGCGCGGAAGAATTGAAAAGAAATTTACGTTTAAAATAAAAGATTGACAGATGAGCTCTATTATTCTGACAACTATTATCATGTTAAGCCTTCTGGGTCTGGTATCGTCGGTAATTTTGTATGTCATTGCACAGAAGTTCAAGGTCATTGATGATCCACGTGTTGACCAGGTGACGGAGCTGTTGCCCGGAGTCAACTGTGGCGGATGTGGTTTTACAGGATGCCGTGCTCTGGCTGAGGCAATGGTAAAAGCTGACGACTTTGAGGGGCTCTACTGCCCTGTAGGCGGCTCTGACGCCCTGGGTAAGATAGCTGTTGTCCTTGACAGAAAACCCATTGCCGTGGAGCCAAAGATTGCCGTTCTCAGATGCAACGGAACACCAGAGAACTGTGCACGCCTGACCAACTATGACGGTGCCTCCAACTGCCGTGTGGCACATTCACTCTACGGCGGTACAACAGCATGTTTTTATGGATGCCTTGGATGCGGTGACTGTGTTGAATCGTGCAAATTTGATGCGATGTATATGGACCCTGTCACCATGCTGCCTGTCATATCAGACGAAAAATGTGTTGCCTGCGGAGCATGCGTAAAAGCCTGCCCGCGTAGCATAATTGAGCTACGCAAAAAGATGCACAAGGACCGCAAGATATACGTATCATGTATCAATAAAGACAAAGGAGCCATATCACGCAAGGCCTGCACCGTATCATGCATCGGATGTGGCAAATGCGTGAAAATATGCCCTTATGAAGCTATTACAATGAACGATAATCTCGCCTTTATTGACTCTTTCAAATGCAAGATGTGCCGCAAATGTGCACCTGAGTGCCCCACCGGAGCTATCCTTGAGATTGGCTTCCCGGTGAAGGAAAAGAAAGCAATGCCCGAGGCTGAGGTGAGAGAATAAACTGAGTAAAAAATCTAAAACAAGAATAAAGTGTTTAAGACATTTCCAAAAGGAGGCATTCATCCGCCCGAGAACAAGCTGACCTCAGACAAGCCTGTTGTTGATTTGCCACTGCCACAGATTGTTACAGTGACGGTATCACAACATATCGGCGCCCATGCAATACCTGTCGTGGCTAAAGGCGACACCGTCAGTGCCGGACAGATAATTGCTGCCGCCAAAGGCTTTGTATCAGCCAATATTCATTCACCCGTATCTGGCATTGTCTCCAAAATTGAACCTGTGGTAGACGCTACAGGTTACAGGCAGACAGCTATTGTAATTGAGGTGTCGGGAGACAGATGGGCTGAGGGTATTGACCTCAGTACTGCATTGCAGAAAGAGATAAAGCTATCGCGTGAAGAGATTGTTGCCCGTTGCCTGGAGTGCGGCATAGTTGGGATGGGCGGAGCAACTTTCCCTACCCATGTTAAAATGGGCATTCCCTCCGGAAAGAGATGCGATCTGCTTATCATAAACGGCGTAGAGTGCGAGCCTTACCTCACCTCAGATCACAGACTGATGCTTGAAAAGGGTGAAGAGGTGCTGACGGGAATATCGGCATTAATGAAGGCCCTGAATGTAAATAAAGCCGTGATAGGTATCGAAATAAATAAACCCGATGCCATTGAAAACCTTACAAAACTGGCTTCCGGTTTTGAGGGCATAACTGTTCAGCCGCTCCTGGTAAAATACCCGCAGGGTGGTGAGAAACAGCTCATCAAAGCTGTCTGTGGCAGGGAAGTGCCAGGCGGTAAGCTTCCTCTTGATGTGAATGTTGTGGTGCAGAACGTGGCAACGGCATATGCAGTATATGAAGCTGTACAAAAGAATAAACCACTGGTGGAAAGGATAGTCACCGTAACCGGTAATGGCCTGTCAAACCCGGGTAATTTCAGGGTTCGGATAGGCACTCCTGTCTCTGCTCTCATTGAGGCTGCCGGAGGCATGCCCGGCGATACGGGCAAGGTGATTAGTGGCGGGCCGATGATGGGCAAAGCCCTGTCTGACATCAATGCTCCCGTAACAAAAGGCACATCGGGCATAGTTCTGTTTCCTGAGAGAGAGTCAAGACGGGCTGAGATTACACCTTGTATACGCTGTACCAAATGCACCTATGTCTGCCCCATGGGGCTCGAGCCATGGATGCTCGCTGCCTCTTCCGAAAGAGGCATGTTTGACAGGGTTGAAAAAGGAAAAGTGACAGACTGTATAGAGTGCGGCTCATGTGCCTACACCTGTCCGGCCAAACGCCCCCTGCTCGATTATATCAGGCTGGGTAAGTCAACAGTGACGCGTATCATACGCGAACGTAATGTTAAATAGTAAGAAAACTCAATATGGTAAAGCTTCTTAATGTATCGCCATCGCCTCACTTCCAGAGTGATGAGACAACGCGTAAACTGATGCTTGGTGTGATAATTGCCCTGATGCCGGCACTGGCTGCATCGATATATTTCTTCGGCACCGGGGCAATCATTGTAACCCTTACCTCAGTGGCAACATGCGTGCTGGCCGAGTTCCTTCTGCAGAAATATCTGCTTAAAGGCCCCACATCAATCACGGACCTCTCAGCCATCGTAACCGGACTGTTACTCGCCTTCAACGTACCATCAAACCTGCCGG